>Ga0187783_10000973_pt1 | contig 21067 bp, 21 predicted proteins | sample 1015_SJ02_MP02_2_FD_132471 | JGI IMG/M metagenome (GOLD analysis project Ga0187783, IMG submission 132471) | Tropical peat soil microbial communities from peatlands in Department of Meta, Colombia - 1015_SJ02_MP02_20_MG | ecosystem: Environmental > Terrestrial > Soil > Wetlands > Peat | place...
ATCCTCCACCTTCAGTCCCAGGCTGCGGCTGGCCAGAACCTCCTCGGCTTGCTTGGCGCCGGTCCCGACGACATCCGGCATGGTCACTTCGCGCCCTTGAATTGCGAATCGCATCGCTGTCAGCGCGCTGAGGAATGCAACGGACGACAGTATGAACAGCAGCCATGCCATCCGCACAACCCATTCCAGCCGCTCGCGCAGAGTCACCCGTCAATCCTCTCCCGTGCGAGCCTAACACGAATCCGCGGCAGAGGGCTCGGAAGCACGGCCATCGCAGCTGGTGGAATTAACCACCCCTCGATCCGCGCCGTTTTAGGATGGCAGCGAAAAAGCCGTCGGTGTGCTGCTCTGCGGGAGAGGTGCGAAAGAAGCCGTCCTTGGCAAAGAGCGTTTCTAGATCGGAAGGATCTCTCAGAAAGGGCCGTAGCCGTTGGGCAACGGTGCTGGTCTCTACCGACCGAATCAACGGCTCATCGCCGAGGGCTTTCGAGACGACTTCCTCGTTTTCCTCCGGCTCCATCGAGCAGGTGGAATAGACGACCTCACCGCCCGGCTTCAGATGCGCGATGGCGTTTCCGAGCAGCCGGAGCTGCAATTGATGAAACGCTGCAAGCTGTTCCGGTTGTAGTCGCCAGCGAATCTCGGGATGCCGCGCGAGCGTGCCCGTGCCAGAGCAGGGAGCGTCGACAAGGATGCGATCGAACTTCTCGCCAAAGGGAAGGGGCTGCTCCGCGTCCAATTCGACCAGATGCACGCCGCTGAGCCTGAGCCGATCGAATTGCGCGCGCATGGCCTTCAGGCGATGCCAATGGCGGTCCGCCGCGATGACCAGGCCCGTAGTTCCTGAGGCTCCTAGCAGCGGAGGCGTCTTCCCGCCCGGCGCCGCGCACAGATCGAGCACCCAGTCGCCCGGCTCGACGCCCAATAGCAGCGGTACGGCCTGGGACGCTTCGTCCTGAATTGAAAGCCAGCCCGCGCCAAAGACGTCGGTTCGACTCGGGCTACCGCCGCTGACGGCAAACGCATTTTTCAAAAGCAGTCCAGGCTCGGTGCGCATACCCGCCCGCCCGAGCGCGGTCAGAACGTCTGGGCGGACGTTGCCGTTCGACACAACGCAACTCAGCCGCGGTCGAGTGTTGTTTGCCGTCATGGCTCGAATCGCGCCCGCTTGTCCAAGCGAGCGAATCCATCGCTCGACCATCCAGGCCGGGTGTGAATGAACAATGGCGAGCCGTTCGGTTTCAGAAAGGTTCCTGGTGAGAAATCCCTCAACGGGAGATTCGATTTCGGCTGCGGCCTTGTGCAGTACGGCGTTCACCAGCGGCGCAGCCGAGGTCTTACCCGTCCTCTTCACCAGTTCGACCGATTCGTTCACCGCCGCCCGCGCCGGAATCTTTCGAAGGAAGCGAAGCTGGTAAAGACCGATGCGCAGCGCGAGCGCGACAGGCAGATCCAGCCTTTCGACTTTTTTTTTCAGATGCCGATCGAGAAGGAAATCAAGGGTCCGCCGCCAGCGAAGCACGCCGAGGGTGATTTCCGTTGCCAACGCGGCGTCGGCCGGTTTTACCCGCACATCGAGCGCTTCTTTGAGCGCGTCGCTGGCATAGGCGCCCTCCGCCTCGACGCGGCGGAGCACCTGGTAGGCAATCCGTCTTGCCGAAGAAACACCCATCGCGTCTTCCGCTAGCCGCCGAAACGCTCGCCAGCGAGCAGGCGTGCGCCGTTTACGAATTCTTGAGCCGTAATGCGTTTGCGCCCTTCCCTCTGCACGAATTCCAGACGTAGTGCTTCACCTTCTCCCGAGCGAACCAGCACGGCCGAGGGCGAAGTTTCGATCGTGCCGGGCAAAGGCAACGGGCCGGGGGCTTCGGCGAGCGCCCCCACGCCTCTGGGCCGGTCAATCGCACCCACCTCTCGGAGCGAAACGGGCCTCCCCCAGATCTGGCACTTCTTGCCTCGAAAGGTGGTAAACGCGCCGGGCCAGGGCTGAAGCCCCCGGATCTGGTTGTAGGTGCGCACAGCGGACAGCGACCAATCGATGCGCCCGTCTTCTTTCTTTAGGGGCGGCGCGAAGGTGGCCTTCGAGGGATCCTGTGGTGCCGGGATGATCTCGCTGCGCGAAAGCTCGACGAGCGTTTTGGCCACGAGGGGGGCGCCGGCTACGGCCAAACGCGCTGCCAGTTCGGGAGCGGTCTCGTCTTTCCCAATTTCGACGACGTGCTGGAGCAGCGTAGGCCCCGTGTCGAGTCCTTGGTCGATGAGCATGGTGGTGACGCCCGTGACAACTTCACCGTTCAGGATCGCCCAGTTGATCGGCGCAGCGCCGCGATATTTCGGCAGCAGTGAGGCGTGCAGGTTGATCCAGCCGAGGCGGGGAATCGCGATCAGCCGGGGCGGAATGATCTGGCCATAGGCGATGATCGCGACGGCATCCGGTTGAAGGCGCCGGAAATGTTGGTAGGCCTCGTCCGAGTTGATCCTTTCGGGCTGGAAAACCGGAATGCCGGCCGCCAAAGCCGTCTCCTTCACCGCGGAGCGATGCACTGGGTGGCCGCGCCCGCGGGGCCGGTCGGGTTGGCTAACCACCTGGACGATCTCAAAATCCGGATCGGTCAGCAGGTAATCGAGGGAGGCAACGGCGAACTCGGGCGTGCCGCAAAAGACGATGCGCAGTGCCACAGCACTCCTACCACTCGCCGGCTTTTTTCATCTTGCGGATTTTTCTTCTGATGAGGTCGCGCTTGAGCAGGCTGAGGTGGGCGATGAAAAGGACTCCGTTGAGGTGGTCGATCTCATGGCAGAAAGCCCGGGCCAGCAATCCCTCCCCGCGCATCTCGAACTGTTTTCCCGTAGCGTCCTGAGCGCGCACCGTCACAAACTGCGGGCGCAGGACGTGTCCGCGGAACCCAGGCAGTGACAGACACCCTTCCTCTTCGCGCTGCTCGCCTTCGGAGTGAACGATCTCAGGGTTGGCGCAGACGATCCTTGCCTCCGGATTCTTTCCGTTGCTCACATCGATCACCGTCAGCCTCTGCCGGATGCCGATTTGCGGCGCGGCCAGCCCCACGCCGTTGGCCGCATACATCGACTCAAACATGTCCATGACGAGCGCCTGCAATTCCTCGTCGAACTTCTCCACCGCACGGGTGGGCGTTTCCAGAACAGAATCACCGTATTTCACAATCGCATGAATCATCGTACGCCTTCGCGGGAACCTCTAAAAGCGATCGAGCTGCCGCTCGTAGCCTTCAAAATTTCGGCGCGTCTCTTCCAGAGAGTCCCCGCCAAATTTTTCCACAAACGCTCCCGCCAACTCGATCGCCACCATGGCTTCGCCGGCGACACCCCCGGCGGGCACAACACACACGTCCGAGCGCTCGTAGGCCGCCTTCACCGCTTCCTTCGTGTTCAAATCCGCCGTCAGCAGCGGCCGACGCAGCGTGGAAATCGGTTTCAGATATCCCCGCACCACAATATCCTGGCCATTGGTAATTCCGCCTTCCAGCCCGCCGGCGCGATTGGAGGAGCGCTCAAACCTTTTGCGCGAGGAGTCGTAGCGAATCTCGTCCTGCACTTCGGAGCCGTAGTTTTGCGCGTTTCCGACACCCGTCCCGATTTCAACAGCCTTGACAGCCTGAATCGAAAGCACGGCGCGCGCGATCCTCCCGTCCAACTTTTCATCCCATTGGGCGTGGTTGCCCAAACCCGGGCAGACGCCGCGGGCGACGACCTCGAAGATTCCGCCAACGGAATCGCCCGCGCGCAGCGCGTGGTCCACCTCCGCCTTCATCTTGGCTTCCATCTCCGGATCGACGCAGCGCAGCGGAGAATCGAGGTTTTCGCAGATGGCCACGATCTCCTCCCATCCGGCGGCACGCTCCAGGCGCACATGGCCCACCCCGATCGTATGGCTCAAAACTGTGACGCCGAACTCCCGCAGAAAGAGCTTGGCGAGCGCCCCGGCCGCCACCCGCGCGGCCGTTTCGCGCGCCGAGGCCCGTTCGAGGACGTAGCGGGCGTCGTGAAAATTGAACTTTTGCGCCCCGGCCAAATCGGCGTGCCCTGGCCGGGGAGCCGTCAAGGGGCGCCGTTGGTCCTCCGCTCCTTCGCTGTCCTCCACAGCCAGCGCCTGCTCCCAATTCTTCCAGTCCCGATTTTCGATTCGCAAGGCGACGGGCGCACCGATTGTCTTCCCGTGCCGGACTCCCGCGAGAAAATCGGCCTGGTCCTTCTCCAGGCGCTGGCGTCCACCGCGCCCGTAGCCCAATTGGCGGCGATGCAACTCGCGCGTGACAAAATCCAGATCCACCCGAATCCCGGCGGGTAACCCCGAGATCCAAGCCACCAGCGCCTGTCCATGAGACTCCCCCGCTGTGACGAATCGCAGCATGCTGCTTTGGCGCCGCCTTGTGCTCCGGGATAAGCGAAGGATTCTACCGGACGCCTCCCCGCCCGTAAAGGCCGTGCGCTCAGCGCTCGCTCGAGCCACGGCGCTTTTCACGGCCCCGATGTTCGCTTGACGCGATACAATGCCGACGCTAGGCTCTACGATGCGGTTCGCCCCGGTGGTCCCGCGCCCAAACGATGCCTGATCCCAGCGAAACTCCATCGCTACTGTCGGCCATCGGGGACGGCCTCAAACGCCAAGTCCTGGGCGTACAGCAGTACGCGCTGCTTTCCGCCCAGGCCGTCGTCAACATCTTCACCCCTCCGCAATACTGGTCCGATGGTCTTGAGCAGATGGACTTGATTGGTGTCGGTTCGCTGCTGATCGTCATCGTAGCCTTCCTTTCGATCGGCGGCGTGCTGGTGCTGCAGACAGCGGCGGAGTTTCAACGTTTTGGTGAAACGGCCACGACCGGTGACGCCGTATCGTTGGCGCTGGTCCGCGAGCTGGGGCCGGCCATCACGGCATTGCTGGTCGCCGGGCGCAACGCGTCGGGAATCGCCTCGGAAATCGGCTCCATGGTCGTCACCGAGCAGGTGGACGCCATGCGTGCCTTGGGCACGGATCCTACCCGCAAACTGGTCACGCCGCGCGTCGTGGCGATGGTCCTGGTGATGCCACTGCTGGTCGCGGTGGCCGACTTCGTGGGACTGGTCGGCGGTTTCATCGTGGCCTATTTCACTCTGCGGCTGGGCGCCATACAGTTCTGGACGCGCGCCGTAAACATCCTCGATTTCGGCGACATCGTTCAGGGAACCGTGAAGCCCCTGATCTTCGGCTTCATCATTTCGACGATTGCCTGTCACAAAGGGCTGCGGGTTACGGGCGGGACCGAGGGGGTGGGCAGGGCAACGACTTCGGCCGTCGTGGTCTCCTCGGTATGGATGCTGATCATCGATCTCTTCCTCGCCAAGATCCTTCTCTACCTGTTTCAAAAGTGAAGCGAGCACCCGGCCTGGGTGTCCAGAAACGGGCGCTCTGCCTGGTCCTGGTTTCCATTTATAATTCCGGCATGACCTTCCTGGCCCGCCCGGCGCCACAGCGAAAAATGGCCGCGCCCGTACCGGGTGAACCGCTCATCGCATTTCAAAACGTCCACCTGGGTTTCGATCAGGGGGAAGTCCTCGGAGGAATCTCCTTCGAAGTCTCGCCGGCGGAAACCAAGATTCTGCTGGGAGAAAGTGGCTCCGGCAAGACCTTGATCATGAAGATGGCCGCGGGCCTGCTGCGACCGGACGCGGGCCGCATCTGGGTCATGGGACAGGATCTGGAGGCCATGTCGGAAACCGATCTTTTAGACTTTCGGCGACACATCGGCTTTGTGTTTCAGGAGGGTGCGCTGTTTGATTCGCTCACAGTCGCCGAAAACGTGGCCTTTCGCCTGCGAGAAGAACACTTCCCCGAAGAGCAGATCGAGACGCGGGTGCGCGAGGCCTTGCGCTTCGTCGAAATGGAGCCAGCGATCGGGAAGTATCCTGGCGAGCTCTCCGGCGGCATGCGGCGACGCGTCTCCATCGCGCGCGCGCTGGTCGACCGGCCCCCGCTGGTGTTCTATGATTCGCCGACAGCCGGTCTCGATCCGGTGACGGCGCAAACCATCATCACCCTGATCTTGCGCGGGCGGGACTTGCAGGGCGTGACGTCGATGCTCGCCACACATCGCGTCCAGGATGCCTTTGGCCTCGCCCGGTTCCGCTTCGACGAAAGGGCTGGCCGTGTCACACGCGTCGGTCCCTCGCTCCTCTCTCCGGGGCTGGGGAAGAACAACGGCGAAGGTGCGAGCGCACCGCCGACCAACCTCGTGGTCCTTCGCGAGGGACAGATCTATTTTGAAGGGACGGCAGAGCAGTTTCTTCATTCCCCGGACGACTATCTGAAGACGTTTCTGGCATCGGCGGAGTGACACTCTCGATACTCGACGACGAGGAGGAAACGCGATGGCGCAACGCAAGCAACTGACGTGGACAGAGCTGCGAGTGGGGATATTCGTGCTGGCCGCTCTCTTCATTCTGATGGTGACGACTTTCTATGTGACCGGCGTCGGGTTTCTTGGGCCGAAATACCGCCTGTATGTGCATCTGCCCGAGGTGCAGGACTTGAAGACCGGAGCGCCGGTCGACCTGGACGGCATCGAGATCGGCAACGTGCAGTCCCTCAGCCTGAATCGCAATGCCAAAGACCGCATGCACAGCGTCACGCTGTCTCTTCGGATCGACAAACGGTACCAGAGTGAGATCCGCACCGATTCCGCCGCGAGCCTGGCCACAGCGGGATTGCTGGGAGACCGCTACGTGACCATCACCCGCGGGATCACCGGGGCGGTGATTCCGCCCAACGGAGAAATTCGTAGCAGCGAACCGAAGGCCATCCAGCAGGTGGTCGAGCGAAGCGCCGACCTGATGGACAGCCTCAGTGAGCTCACCGGTAACGTGCAACAGGTCGTCAATCAGATTCAAAACGGCCATGGCACGCTCGGCAAACTGATGAACGATCCCTCGCTCTATAACAATCTCAACGAAACCATCGCCAAGCTCAACTCGGTCGTCACGGCGGTCCAGCGCGGAGAAGGAACGGCCGGCAAACTCATCAGTTCCGATGAGCTCTACCAGAAGGTGGACGCGACGATCGGTGACGTGCACGACGTGACCGCTGCCCTGCGCCAGCAGAAAGGGTCGCTGGGCAAGCTGATCTACGACCCGAGCGCGTACGACGAGATCCGCGGCGTCGCAGAAAAAAGCAATGAGCTGTTAGGGGACGTGCGCGCGGGCAAAGGCACGCTGGGGAAGCTGACCACCGACGACACGCTGTACTCGAATCTGCGGGATGCTTCTGCCAACATCCGCGACGCCACCGCCAAGCTGAACTCGAACCAAGGCACGATGGGAAAGTTTTTCAGCGATCCCGAGCTGTACGACAATTTGACCGGCCTCACCGGCGATATGCGCCTGCTCGTCAACGATTTCCGGCAGAACCCCAAAAAATTCCTGCACATCAAGGTGGGTGTATTTTAGCCGCTTATTCCCCGCAGTGACCCGTCTCCGGCTCAGGCCAAAGGCGGGATGGCAAGGCTACTGCTTTTCGGCGGAAGAAAACTCGAGGGCGAGTTCGCGGACGCGACGCAGATCGAGCTTGCCGGTGCCGAGGTGGGGGAGCTCCTCGACAAAGAAAAACTGGTTCGGGCGGGGGATCCAGAGGTTCGGCAGGCCGGAACGCGACAGATTTTCGAGTACCGGTTTCAACTCGTCCGGTGCGAGCGTGTGAAGCACAACGAGCCGCTCGCCCTTTTTCCCGTCCGGCACCGCCGTCACCACGAAACTTTTCTGGCTGGCGCCGGCCAGCTGGTCGAGCTGCTCTTCGACTTTCACATGCGGCACCATCTCCCCGCCGATTTTGCTGAACCGGCTCAACCGATCGGTGATGGTCAGAAAGCCGTCCTCGTCCTCGACGGCGATGTCGCCGGTGATGTACCACCCCTCGTGCAGAACCTCCCGGGTTTGCTCGGGCTTGCCCAGATAGCCCTGCATCACGTTCGGCCCCCGGACCATCAGCAAACCGGGGCTGCCCTGCGGAACCGGTTCGGCGGTTTCCGGATCCACCAGGCGCACGCTGACGCCGGGAAGGGGATGGCCGATGGAGCCGCGCTTGGCTCCGACCTGGCGAAATCCGGGCGCGCGAAAATCCTTGGTGTTCACCGCCACCACGGGCGAGCATTCCGTGGTGCCGTAGCCTTCCAGGGGACGGAGGCCGAACCGCTCCTCGAATCGGAGGGCCAGTCTCTCCGGCAGTTTCTCCGCTCCGACAAGCACAAACTCCAGGCTGCCGAAATCTTCCGGAGAACAGCGGCGCAGATAGGCTTCAAGGAAGGTCGGTGTGGCCGTCAGGAAGGTGACGCGATAGGCACGCACCAGTTCTCCAATCGCGGCGAGATCGAGCGGGCTGGGATGGTAGACGACGCGGACGCCGAGAGCAGGTGGCAGCCACAGTGTTACGGTAAAGCCAAAGGAGTGAAAAAACGGCAGGACACCAAGCAGGGCGTCCCTGCTCCCGAACGAGAAGGTTTGGCCCATTTGTTCGATGTTGGATGCGATGTTGTAATGGGTCAGCATCACGCCTTTCGGGTCTCCCGTGCTGCCGCTGGAGAAAATAATCGTGGCCAGGTCATCCAGCTGACGTGTTTTTCCGCCGCTCAAGGCGCGTTCCAGCCGCGAGGGCGGCAGAAACCACAGCAGCAAAGCCACGATCCGCTCGGCGAGACCGTGCCCGGCGGCAATTTCTTCGAGCAGCACCACGCGTCCGGGCAGCTTCAGCGGGATTTTCTCGAGCAACAGCTTGGTCGTGAGAATGGTTTCGATTTGGCACTGCGCAACGCACGAGCCGAGCAGCTCCTCCGGCAACGTGTAGTTCAGGTTCACGGGAATTTTTCCCGATAGCGTGGCAGCAAAATTGACCAGGGCCGCCGGGACCGACGGCGGAAGCAGAATGCCTACCATCGGCTGGCCGGCCCAACTAGCCCGCAGGCGGCGGGCCAGAAAGATCGCGCTGAGCAGGACATGGCCCCAGACCATGCGCGGTCGTCGCTTGTCTGCCATGGCCAAGCGAAAGGGGTGATGGTGAGCCGTGCGGATGAGAGAGTGATGGAGCGTGCGCAGGCGGCTTTTCCGATGGCGAAACGCGGCGCTCTGCAACTCCCTGACGGCCCGGCGCACCTCCGCCGGCGATGTCGTCGGCGGTAGCGGCTTGCCGAAGCTGACCGTGACGTGATAGGGAACCGTTCGCGGAAGTTTCCAGAAGAAACGGCCGCGCTCAAAGCTGAAGATGCTGCCCCAGACCCCATCGAGGCTGATGGGGACAATCGGCGCGTCAACCCCTTTCAGAATGTATTCCATGCCGCGGCGGAACGGGAGCAGTTGACCGGTGCGCGTGATCTGCCCCTCGGCGAAGATCGAGACAACCTCTCCATTCTTGATGGCCTTCGTCGCCTCGCGTAGCGAGTGAATCAATTCGCGCGGTCGCTGCTCGGAAGAGATCGGAATCGCGCGGATCATTTTCGCAAACGGTTTTACGTAGGGCAGGTCGTAGATGCCCTTAAACATGAGAAAGCGGATGGACCGGTCCGTCGATGCGATCAACAAGAGTGCATCGACGAACGACAGGTGATTGGAAACGAACAGGGCCCCGCCGGATTCGGGAATGTTTTCGCGACCCTCCACGCGAATCCGGTAGATCGAACGGGTCGCCGCCCACAGCACAAACCGCAGGAGCGAGTCCGGAAGAAGCCAAATCGAAAAACCCGTGGTGGCCAAGGTCAGAATGGCGCCGTCGAGGAAGATTCCCGCTGCCGTCTGATGAAGCAGGTTGGTAAAGACATAGTAGGCGAGTGAGGCAAGGGCGATGCCAATGAACGAGACCAGGTTGGCCGCAGCGATCACACCACCTTTTTGCTCCGGCCTGGGCCGGTGCTGAATCAGCGCGCCCAGCGGCACGGCAAACAGTCCACCGAAAAACCCGAGCAGTCCCAGATCAAAGACGCGCAGGCGCGCCCATGCCGCGGTCAGCGAGAAGACGGATGGAAAAATGGAGATGCCCTCGAACCATCTGGCCAATAATTCCGCGGGAGTTCGAAAGTAGAGCAGCGCGCCAAACAGCGTCATGCCCACGGCGCCCAAAGGAATGAGCCCGTACTCAATTTTCCCTCCCGACAGGTATCCCGCTGCAACGCTGCCCAAACCGATTCCCACCGCAATGGCGGCTTGCAAATAGGTGATATGCCTCTCGTCGATGTGAAGCACATCGTGACCGTAGATGATGACCGCCAGTTGCAGGAGCGCAGCGAGGAAGAACAGGTAGGTGTAGCCGAAAACGGCCCAGCCGAGCACACGGTCGGCGGTGACCGTCTTCATCTGCTGAAAGAAATCCCCCACAGGATTCCAGCGAAACTTCTTTCCTGGGTCGGCGGCGGGTACGCGCGATATGCCCAGGCTCACCATCAAACCGACGATCGAGAATGCAATCAGGAGAAACCCGGCAACGACTTCGCGTCCGCGGTAGCGCTCGGCGAGTTCACCCGCCGCGATCGTTCCGCCGATGCCCGCGAGAAAGGTTCCGAACTCGATAATGCCATTGCCCCAGGAAAGCTTCGGTTCCGGCAACAGCTCGGGTAGTAAACCGTACTTCGAGGGACCGAACAGAGCGCCTTCCGTGCTGATTAGGAAGACGCCTGCACATTCCATCGGCAGATTGCGGAGTGCCAGACTCACTATGAAAAACGCCATCACAGCGAGTTCGAAAATTTTCGTAGCGATGGTTACGCTGCGCTTGCTATAGCGGTCGGCGAGGTAGCCTCCCGTCATGGAGAACAGAATGAACGGGACGGCGAACAGAGCGCCCACCAGGGGCACCAGTCGATCGCGCTCTGGCTGCGGCAGATTCATCCCGATCACGATATAGGTGACCAGGAACTTCAACCCGTTATCGTTGAAGCCCACCTGAAACTGCGTGACGATGAGGCTCCAAAAACCGCGCTGCCAGTCGTCAGGCGGCTGAGGCCTTCTTTGATCGGGGGAGGTTTCCATCATACAGATTTTCCCTCGTGCGCCGCTTGCGCCTCGAAGAAGCTGGTGCCGGACCCCGTCGTCAGAATCAGTTACACGGCGCCACGGCCCATTGTCTCTCCCTAATCTTAAAACGCCGGTGGAAAGTCAAACGAAGCTGGAATGGGCGAGGCGACCGGTTAGGCAAGGACGCGGAGCGGCTTGGCAGGGCTAGCGGCGGAAGGTCCGGCGCCTGGAGGCGAAGCCGATTCGCGCCGGGGATATTTTGTGGCGACGTAGTCGTTTACGAGCGCCTGGAACGCACGGGACAGCTCATCGTAGGTGCCTTCGAGCGTCGTAAATTTCTGGCCGTCGATGTAAACCGGACAGCGGGGGGCCTCGCCGGTACCGGGCAAGCTGATGCCAATGTTCGCTGCTTTCGATTCTCCGGGGCCGTTGACGATGCACCCCATGACGGCAAGCTTCAACTCCTCGACGCCCTCATAGGCACTCTTCCATTCAGGCATCTTGTCGCGGATATAGCCCTGGATGCTTTCGGCGAGCTCCTGAAACGTCGAGCTGGTCGTGCGGCCGCAGCCCGGGCAGGCCGTGACGCTGGGAGCAAACGTACGCAGGCCGAGTGACTGCAACAGTTCGCACGCGGCGTACACTTCCTCGCGGCGGTCGCCGCCCGGGCGCGGCGTGAGCGAAACGCGGATGGTGTCGCCAATCCCTTCGGCCAGCAGGATGCCCATCGACGCCGAGGACCAAACCAGCCCTTTGGCCCCCATACCCGCTTCGGTGAGGCCGAGATGTAGCGGCTGCTCGGTCTTCCGGGCCAGATCGCGGTAGATCTCGAGCAGGTCGCGCGGGCGTGAAACTTTGCAGGAGATGATGATTTGGTCGGTGCGAAGGCCGGTTTCAAGCGCGAGTTCGGTCGATTCGAGCGCCGACAGAACCATGCACTCGTTGATGATTTCCTCGGAGGTTTTTCCGAGATCGCGGTCCGTGTTCTCCTGCATTTTGCGCATCACCAGCTCTTGATTGAGTGAGCCGCCATTCACGCCGATGCGTACCGGCTTGCCATGGTCGCGTGCTACCTTGCAGATCGTGGCGAACTGCTCATCGCGGCGCTGGCCGTGGCCGACGTTACCCGGATTGATGCGATACTTGTCCAATGCGCGGGCGCAGTCGGGATATTTCGTCAGCAGAACGTGGCCGTTGTAATGAAAGTCGCCGATCACGGGGACCTCTCGGCCCGCGTCGAGTAGGCGCTTCTTGATTTCAGGGACGGCGGCGGCGGCTTCCGGCACGTTGACGGTGACGCGAACAAGCTCGGAGCCCGCCTGTGCCAGTTCCAGACATTGCTCGGCGGTCGAGCGGGCGTCGGCCGTGTCCGTGTTGGTCATCGACTGCACCACAATGGGTGCGCCGCCACCTACCTGGACTTTGCCGACCTTGACGCCAACGGTTTTGTGGCGATGTGCCATCCACTTCTTATTATATCGCAGCTAAAAGACCGCGAGAATCGAGAGAGAATGGAAAGCGAGCCAGGCCCGAGAGCCCTTCCCTACCGGGCGTCCTGGCAAGCGGAAAAGAAACAGCGATCAGGCCTCCGCGCGTTGGCCGGAGTGGTGCGAGGATTTGGCTCCGTTCCGCGGAGGCGGTACGATGGTGGCCATCTTGCGAATCATGGCCAGGACCAGGCGCTTATCGTCGTCAGAAAGGCTCGTCGAGTAGCGGTTGATTTCGGCCAAGAAACGGATCTCTTCGTCCGACAATTCGCCTAGGATCTTGCGCGTCTCGCGATCCTGCGGCGTGTCCGTGCCCGGGAAAAAATCGGCCAGATTAATTTCCATCGCTTCGGCGATCTTCGCAAGCGTCTCGAGTGAGGGAACGGTGTGGCCGTTCTCGACACGAGAAAGATAGCAACGCAAAAGCCCCGTACGGCGCTCGATGTCACCCTGCGACAAACCGCGGTCGCTGCGGTAAGAACGGATCACCTCGCCGATATTCACTTTCGGTTTTTCTTTGGGCATGGCTCTGTTTCCTAGAGGGTATCGTTCGTGTAACAGGCGGTATCTTACGAGTTACCTTCAGGCGGGTGCAAGGGAATCCGAAGGCCGTGTTTCCTGCTGAGAACGTCGTCGCTCGCTTAGGGGCTCTCGTTCGACGGGCCGGGAGCCGGCACCAAGACATCCTGCTGTAGTCGGAATTCGAGCAGGGTTTCGCTCGGAACGCGGACCTGCGGGCCGTGGGTCATCACCTGCACGGCGGTTCCTGCTCCCGCGCCCGCCACGCCCCCGATCGCCGCTCCCCTTCCGCCGCCCGCGATGGCCCCGATGATCGTGCCGATGACCGCTGCTCCTCCGATCCGTTGGGCGCTCTGGCTGCCTCGGCCCTTGCCCGCCACATCGTAGTCGGTCGAGTCCAGGGGAACGATGCGGCCGCTGATGCGGATTCCGGTAAGCTCAAGCGTCAACTCGGCGGCGCCTGAAATGTTGCCCGCCGCTTTCGCCTGCGTGAGCTTGCCGTAGGCGTCGGCTCCTTTCGGCGCGACCACGGTGTTGTCGACAACCAGCGCGCTTTCCAGGCTTGCACGAAACGTGTCACCCACCTGGTTTTGCGAGGAATCGACGCCGTCCATCATCCGCACGAAAACGGTGGTGCCAGCGGGCACCCGGACGGAAGGGCCCGCGGGGGCGCCACCTTGCGGGCTCGGGACCGGGCCTGGACTCGGCTCAGTCGGGGCGACGGTTGGCGGTGGACCGGAGGGTGTCGTGCGAGCAGGCGCCCCGGGTTCCGTCGCAGGGTTCGACGCGCCCGAGCTGTCGCCTGGCTCGCTGAAGCCGATATTCAAGACGTCCTGAGTGGCAAACACCTGTTCCTGACCGTTCACCAAGAACCGGATGTTCCGGGTGGAGCCGGCGATGAACTTACCCTGAACGATCTGCCCCGTTCTCAGTTCGAGAGTGTCGGCCATCGCCAGGTGGGCCAACCACAGTGTCGGCAGCAGAACCGCCAGAAGGTGCGTTGCGATGCGCATTTTCACGCAGGGTCTCCCGTTGAGGGAACTCGCACGACCTTCCTTGGATGCCGCAGCGGGTCGAAGCGGTTTCCTATGCCGAGGAGGTGGCAGGCGGCAAAATTGCTTTTCACGTTCCGGCTCGCGAACTAAACCGACTGCGGGACGGGTGTCGGATCGGACGGGCCGGGTTGCTTGCCGGCGCGTTTATTCGAGTAGAGGGCTTCGTCAGCGCGCTTCAGGAACTCCTCACCCGTTTCTCCGGGACGGTAATCGGTCCAGCCGCGAGAGAAGCGGCAAGGAATTTTGGTTCCTTCGTAGTCGACTTCAAGCCCCTCGATACGGTTGATGACGCGGCCTACCTCTTCGGTACGGCACTCTGGAAGAAGGGCCATGAATTCATCGCCCCCGAGCCGCACGGCCAGATCGGAGCCGCGAATCGCTCTCTGCAAACGCTCCGCGAATTGTTTTAGGACCGTATCGCCGGCGGCGTGGCCGAGTTTGTCGTTGGTTTGCTTTAGTCCGTCCAGATCGATTAAAAGGAGTGTGAGCGGGCGCTGGTAGCGCACCGCGCGGCTGATTTCTTCGGTGAGTCGCTGCTCGCCGGAGCGGCGGTTGTAAAGTCCGGTGAGCGGATCCAGCGCGGCGAGTTTGTACACCTCGTTGGTCAGATCTTGAACCTTTTCAAGGGAATGGATTTGGTCGGCCATTTGGTTTCGCATGCGCATGATGGTGTGCTGTTGATGGACGAGATAGACGCTGAAAACCAGAACGATCCCGACCAGCGAGCGTACCGCCTGATTTAGATAGAAGGAGTAGGTTCCCTCTTCCTTGCTGAGAAGGGCCGGGAATGCAAACGAGGCAACCCCAATGGTAAGCAGGATCAGCACCAGCACGGTCGACGACCAGAGCCACCACTGGCGGCGATCCAGCCTCCGCAAATCTTCATGGAACGCCTGCCGAGGAACGCCCGCGCCGTCCTGGGAAGGTTTGGTATCAGCCATGATGTGTCTGCACGCCCCGCCTACAACCTTTAGTACCGCGAACCCGCTGAAATCTCCAGACGTATGTTCGCAAGGTTTCCATTCTGGTCAGCTCCTGGGCGGCGGAGGCTTGTTCGTTAGGGGCATAACGTTTTAGTTACCACTTGGAGCCTGCTCGGTGGTATGAGCGTTCCAGGTTTCAGAGATCAGGGAAGGGGCTTGGTTCTAGTTTTCCCACCTACGCGGGACCTAATTTCGAGAACGACCTAGGAGAAAACCATGAAATTGAAGCTCGGCTGGCTGCCGGCTTTGGCCATCCCGGCGGTCGCCTTGTTTCTAGCCGTACCGCTCAGCTCGGCCTCCCTACTGACGCACGGGGCGATCATGGACGGGCCGGTGCCCCCACCGCCCACCGTGGCGGCCATGGACGGACCGGTACCCCCGCCGCCGACCGTGATGGACGGACCCGTACCTCCGCCGCCGACCCTCGCCGTTATGGACGGGCCCGTGCCCCCGCCGCCGACCGTGATGGATGGGCCGGTGCCTCCCCCACCCACGGTGCTGGACGGACCGGTGCCCCCGCCGCCGACCGCGGCCTAGGCCGCGGGCCGTTGCGGGCAGGCGTAACGGTAGGTCTCTGACTTTTACGCCGCTCGAGAGCGGAAAGCGCGCAACGGCTCTCGGGCTTCGTGCTACTATCCTGGCCTATCACCGTTAGGCGGATAGATGTCGCGCTGGCTGATAATGGGTTTGGGTCTCCTGCTGGAGTTCTCCCTACTCGTCCGGGGTGTGCAAGCTCGCCTGACCCGCCGGTATTATTTCTTTTACCTATATGTCACATCTGTTATATTTTTCACAGCTGCGATGATGCTGGCCAATTGGACTGGTCCGAGCATCTACGGCCGATGGTATTGGCCTCTGCAGCTGGCCACGCTGGTCGCCGGTTATGGCATCCTCTTGGAAATCCTGAACCATGTCTTGGCGCCCTACCCCGGCGCTGAACGGTTCGCACGCTTCAGCGGCATGGCCGCATTTGGCGCGATTGTCTCATTCGCCCTGCTTGCGCCCCTGCTTACGCCTGGCTGGTCATCGGGATCGGTGATCGAGTTTGAGCGAGACCTGCGTTCTGTCCAGGCGGTATTCATCTGCTGCCTGCTGACCGTCATTTTCTACTACGGCATCGGCATGGGAAGAAACATGAAAGGCATGATCATGGGCTACGGTTTATACATCCTGACAAGCCTGATCAGCCTGGCCGTCCGCGCCTATGCGGGTAGGTCATTCGATCAGATCTGGGATGTAATCCAGCCCCTTTCGTTCGATATTTCCCTCATTATGTGGCTGATAGCACTCTGGTCCTATTGTCCCAATCCCGTTCCGGATCATATGATCCATCTGGAAGAGGACTACGGGGCGCTAGTTGCCAAAACCAGGAGCGTGATGGGCGCGATTCGCGCATATATCGGAAAGGCGGCGCGCGCGTGATTTCACTGATCTTTTTTTTGAGCGTCGGGATGGTGCTGTTCTCATCCCTGTTCGTTCTGGCACGCCGCCATGCTCGGCCAGAAGGCAGCTCAACCGCCCTGGTCGAGGCAAGGCAGGCGCTCAAGACGCTGCAAGCCGGCCTGCTGCCCCAAGATCTAGTCAACAGGGTATTTGCCGAGCAGGACTGGAACTACGTTCGCTCGGAAACGCCGCGATCCGTTCACGCGCTTTTCATCGATGAGCGCAAGGCGATTGTGCTGCTCTGGTTGGCGCAGGTGGGCAAGCAAATTCGCAGCCTCCAGCGGTTTCACCGCGGTGCAGCCAGGCATTATGCTCAACTCAACCCGCGGGTGGAAGTCGAACTGGCACTCTCGTTTGCTGCTTTGACGAGTGCATGCAAGGCCTTGCAAATCCTCGTCTACGTCGCTGGTCCCTTCGTGGCGCCTCGGATGGTCGCAGTCGTGGCGAATGCGGCCGCTCGCGCCTGCAAGATCTCCGAGCAGTCGCTGGGCTTTTTGGACGCGGTGCGATTGAGCGGCTTGCGTGGCCAGTCCAGGGATGCCGCGACGCTCTAGGAGCCTAACCGTGATGCGGGTAACCAGGCGAATCGATGTGGCGCAGGCCGCAAGCGACCTTCGCAGCCGCACTCTCGCCGAAATCCCACGATCGCTCGACCGGCTCATCTACCTGGCTTCGATGCGAGATTACAACACCGGCCTGTACTACCACGATGGTCTGGCTTCGCGGTTCACCCAGGAGGTTGCCTGTGAAGCCCTTGCCGACTGCCATCGCGAGGCCTTCGGTCAACTCGTAGCCTGTTCTTTACGCGAGTTGGTAAACCAGATGGAAGGGTATATCGAGTCAACGCACACGAGCCCACGGGATTTTGTGGCCGCCTGGAAGAAGCTCGAGCCTTACCGAGTTGCAGTCCCTGTCGAAACCGACCCGTTGACAGCACAGCTGCTGTTTTCGAGCTTTAAGATCGCCTTGGCAATCTTGGAAGCTCGTCTGCCTTCGCCTCCGCTGCCACCAGTCGCATAGCCATCCCGGTAATCTGTCCTACGATTTCCGCCTCCGAGGGGTAGGCAAATTGCCGGATGGAGCAACCGGAGAGAGGGTGTGGAACAAGAGTCAGTTGCGAACCGCGTATCTCGCACCAAGAGCATGCATAGCCGTCCCGCAATTCCACGAAATAGATGGGCCTGTCGTATTCGGTGCGCCAATCCGCGGCCTGCATGCGAATCGAGTGGCTCTCGATCTGTACGAAAGAGCCGGGGCGCAACAGCGGATACATGGTGTAATCCTGGGTACCAATGTAGCCATACTGGCAGTGCCGCACATCGAGCTTTTGAATCAACGCGACCGGGATGTCTCCCCATAGTTCGACCATGCGCGAGATCAGACTGGTCGTCTCCAGATTAAAACTCTTGTCAAAACGCACGGGAAAGGTGACGGATTTCGCCGGGTCCGTAGATTCAAAGGCCGCTAGGTGTGTGTGCTGGAGTGGAAGGGAGAGTTGGTAGCGCGATGTGGCATTCAAATCGATGCCGAAGACCGCCAGCAGATCGTTGAATTTCGTGCGGTAAATGACACTCAGACTATATAGTTTGTAGATGCTGGGGATGGAGTTCTTGTTCTCGAGCTGTGTCAGCCACGCGTTCGAGATGTAAAACTCTTCGTTCTGACGATCCTCGGCGATCGTTCGACTGAATTCCTCGACCTCCCGCGTTGTCACCCCGAGACGATTGCGAAGCTCCCTGAGCTGCTCCCCTGGACGCATGAAGGCCCCGTGTCAGTTTGACTTCGGTACATCAAAATTGCCGGAATCGAGGACGGCCCGACCTGCCATCAACATAGCGATTTTCGTCTATGGAATCAACTGATTTGAGGCAGCTTGTGGCAACAACAAGCCGACACCAGGGGGCACGCCCGTTTGGTTCTAGTACAGCATTGCTTACAGTGCTAAGCAACTGCCGAAGATCTCCTGCAACCATCCTCGTCCAACCAACGCTTCGAACTGGTGCTTTTGTTTCGCCGTTTCTTTTTGGTGTCAGCGGCGGCGGCAACGCTGGCGTGGGCACGGGCAGGTGTGCGACGCTGATCGCAACGAACTCGGAGCGTCACGATCATGAGCGGCGACCCTCCAAGCAGCGACTCGGCATACCGTGAGCGTCGCACCGTGCCGCGGTACACCTTCATCGCCTCCGCGGAGATCGTCGAGCCTTTGAGTGGGGTCCGGATGGCAGGACGAATCTCTGAACTCAGCCGCAAGGGCTGTTTCGTGGACCTGCTCAACACACTGCCCATGGGCACCACCATTCAGCTTTCGATTTCCCGCGACCAGGGCGCATTCACCTGTGCCGGAAAGATCATCTATGTCCAGGACGGGATGGGCATGGGCGTCGCATTTGATGATATGCCGGGAAATCAGGTAAAAACCCTCGACTCCTGGCTGTCCGAACTCGCTTCCTAAACGATCGGGGCCGCGCCCTCAAATCCCCCGCGTCCTGCTAACACGTCTTCCAATCGGGCGGCGGTGAGCTGAGCCGCCAGAAGTCTGGAGCCGGCCGAGCGAACTCGACCGCCACCTGCGACAGGCCCGCATGGGGATGGCCGAGGTAGGCGACCCGTACCTCGCGCTGGCCGTCACTGGCTGGATTGGTCAGAAGGAGCTTTTGTCCGATCGCGACTTTCGTCGCCAGCATCATCAGGGCGCCATGCGCACTGACGGTGACCGTGAACGTCTCTTCGAGGAACGCACGATGATCGGAGGATTCGCCGCTGACGATGATCGGTAGGTCCAGCAAAACGCGCTGGCTACGTCTTTGCGCTGTTTGCGCCAAACTGTGAGTCCTCTCGCTCCCCCTCACTATCACGCAGTTTCGGTTGCCGCGCCGCTTGAAAAAACAGCGTAGGCAGCGTTCAAGTAACCCGCCCCGTTCGGATCTGCCGTTGGTTCTGGCATTTTCTCAGACTTAACTGTAGACTAGATAGCTGACAAGACAGATAGCGCGAGGAGATTCCCCACGGACGCTTCCAGGAAAAGGTTGATGCACGATTCAGGCGGGGAGCGCCGCCGTCAAATCCTGGCGTGGATGCGCGGACACGGCGTTCCGATTCGCGGCAGCGAGCTGGCGAGACGGTTCCGCGTGAGCCGGCAATGCCTGGTGCAGGACGTGGCTATTTTGCGGGCGGGCGGCCAGGAGATCATGGCCACGCCGCAAGGGTATCAGATCCCGAAACCCAAAGAGCGAACCTATCGCGCCGTTTTGGCCTGCCGGCACAAGCCGGAGCGAACCGAAGAGGAACTGCAGACTTTGGTGGATTACGGTGTTCGGATTCTGGACGTGATCGTCGAGCACCCACTCTACGGGGAGTTGCGCGGCGCCCTGATGCTCGCATCGCGCGCCGATGTGCAGGAATTTCTCCGGAAGGTGCGTTCGTCCAAGGCCACCCTTCTTTCGGCTTTGACGGGCGGGGTCCATCTCCACACGGTGGAGGCCTCGAGACCGGCGGCGATTTCGCGCGCCAAAACGGAGCTGCGAAAACGCGGAATTCTTCTACGGTGAGCGGAGTGGCGATGGAGAAAATCAGTTTGACACGGGAACGGAGAGTGGAGGAGGCCCTGTTTCGAGGGGACGCCCTCCAACTCAGCAATGCGCGCTACCGCAGCGCCGTCCGAAAGCTGACGCAAATCCTGCTCGAAGGCGACCGTGCATCCACCGATCTGACCGCCAAGGCACTGGGAATAAAAGAAGGCCACATTCGCGCCGCCGTCATCACTCAGCAAGGTGGTACCGCCGCTGGCCTGGAGGAGTTCGGTTTTCTGCTGGAGGGGTGCGGCATCCAAGTCGTGGCCGAAAAGCACGATGGCGATGTGATGGCCCCCGGCGACATTTTACTTCACGCCGAAGGCCGGGAACGGAAACTGCTCGCGCTGGAACGGGTGGGCCTGAATCTTCTACAGAGAATGAGCGGCATTGCAACAGCGGCGCGGTGCTTGGGGGAACGGGCGGAGAGGTGCGGCGGCCGAGCGCGGGTGGTCGGCACACGCAAAACACCCTGGGGCCTACTTGACAAGCGCGCCTTGCATCTGGGCGGTGCCGGAACCCACCGCCTCGGATTGGGGGACGCCATCCTCATCAAGAACAACCACCTTGCGCTGCTCCGCACGACGGAACCCAAGGCTGCCTCGCTGGCGATTGAACGGGCCTGGAAGGCTCGTCGAGCGGCCGCTTTCATTGAAATCGAGGTGCGCGAAGAGGCGGCAGCGCGAGCGGCCGCAGAAACTTTTCGGCGCCTGCGGGAGCAAACGCAGGAGGAATACCCCTGCCTGGTGCTGCTCGATAACATGACGCCCGCTCAGATCGGCACGATCGTAGAGATGTTCCAGCGAGAGAGCTTGTGGGACCACGTCCTTATCGAATCCAGTGGCGGGATATCGGAAACGAACATCGAGGCCTACATCGCAACTGGGGTAGACGCCCTCTCGGTGGGCGCGCTGACACATTCGGCTCGCGCCCTGGACATCTGCCTAAGGATTTCCTAGCTCACCAGCCAAAGGGGAACCATCATGTCAAGCGCGGCCACGCAGGTA
>Ga0187783_10000974_pt1 | contig 21060 bp, 22 predicted proteins | sample 1015_SJ02_MP02_2_FD_132471 | JGI IMG/M metagenome (GOLD analysis project Ga0187783, IMG submission 132471) | Tropical peat soil microbial communities from peatlands in Department of Meta, Colombia - 1015_SJ02_MP02_20_MG | ecosystem: Environmental > Terrestrial > Soil > Wetlands > Peat | place...
CGCGGAACACATGAATCTGCCGCTCAACGAGAGCCAGATGTCGAGTCTCGGCAGCAAGGAGCTCGGTTATACGGAGATGAAAGGCAGCTGGTTCATTTTCGACACTTATCGGGCTCATGAGGATTGGTGCCGCTGGCGCGCGCCTTTCTGGCATGGTACGCGCGTTATGGACGAGCATAGTCACGCCAACTACCATCTGGGCTTCCGCTGCTGTAAGACCCTGAACTGATCAGAGGATCGCGACCAGTTCGGTGCGCAACAGCGGACCTACCGGCAGCAGCGTAATTCTCGGATCTGCGATACTCGTGCAGCTGGGGACCGAGTCGGTGCAAAAGATGCGTTTCAGGGGAAGAGACCAGAGATCGCGCCACCGTTGTCCGCTGAACAGTCCGTGTGTGACACATATATAGAGCTCCACGACGCCAGCGGCCGCCAGTTTTTCGCAGGCTGACACCAGCGTCGCCCCGGTGTCGAGCACATCATCGACGACGACTGCGCGGCGCTGCAGCTCACCGATGCGCTCGTGGTGCACAACCCCATTAGGGGTTCGCTGTTTCTTGAAATAGACGATATCTCCTGATGACTTCCCCGCCGCTGACCTCAGAGCTTCGCAACGAGCAACAGCACCCTCGTCAGGCGCGACGAAGCTCGCATCCGTCAGCGCAAACTTTTCGAGGCATTCACCGAATAGAGCTGCCGGCGAAAGGGACCTGAGACGCAGCGGAAACAGCTGTTGGTCATGTTCGCTGTGAACGTCGACTGCCCATACCTCATCGAATGCCGACGCTTGCAGAAGGACTCCCACCCACGCGGTCCCGAGACTCTGTGCCGGCTTGATCTTGTCCTCGCGGGCATATGCGAGATACGGCAGCAACCCGGTGATGCGAGCGGCACCCTGCTTCTTGAGTGTGTGAGCCAGGAGCAGCAGCGAGACCATTTGACTGTCCGGTGGAGCGATGCTTCCGAGTATGAAGCAATGCTCCCCGGAGACAGTGCATTGGAGGTCGATGTGCAATTCCTGATTCAGGTAACGCACGAGAGAGAATTGGCCTGGTCTCAAACCAGGAAGGTCGCACAGACAGTCGCTGATGTGCGAATACCCGGGGAAGCTGAAAAGTCTCGGCATCGTTGCCGCAACCGCTGATTGCCTGTCGCAAGCTTAGCTGAGATGCAATCGGGTTTGCAGGTTAGATCAGACGGACAGCCCCAGACGGATGTGAATCTGCACTGTGTTTCGAGTCAATTGGCTCGGCGTCCCCGCATCACCTGGCGCCATCCGCGTCGGTTGTCACAGAATCCAGCCGCGCGGCCAGGGATCTCGAGTCCAGCCGGATTGGGCCCTCATCGCTGAGGACTGCCGCGGTCGAGGGATCCTGCAGAATGTCCCGGGTCAATCGCCGTTTGCCGTCAATCAATGCCCACCGACTGATCAGGCGGATGCCATGACTGTAATCGGCGTAGTTTGCGCCGTGGACAGTGCTCAGTGGTTGAATAGGCTGACCCGCGCCGCGGTGCCAGCCGTAGATGGCAATGCGCCCGACGTGCGCGGCGAGCCGATTTGACATCACGACGTCTTTTTTGTCGCCGGATACCAATTCACCCAGGCGAACACCGAGAGCGTGCACCTGATCGTCAATCAGTTCGTTGTGGGTCCAATAGTATTCCGTCGATCTCATCTGGTCACTGGCCGGCAGCGGCTGCGGCAGCAGGCGATGGCGCGATTGCTGATAGATCGCATCAACCATTTTCCTGGTCGGCAGAACGAACCCAAGGCGCTCCGCGATCGCGAGCGCTGTATGCAGATTCATCGGCACCCGCAGGAAGTCACTGTCGGAGCCGATGGCGAGGTAGTCAGGCGCGACGAAGATGGTCGCGATGAGCTCCTTGCCGTTGGCCAGCTCGCATTGCAGCTCGACCGGCACCAGCTTCCTGAGGAACTGTGGCAGGTTCCCCTTTGAAACCTCCTCCAATATGGCTTGCTCGCGTTCTGCCGCAGTCATCCTCGAGACATATCGGACGAACTGCGAACCCGTGAGATCCTGGAGCGCTCTCGAAGGAATGCCGCGCGTCAGGTCTTCCACTCGAACCGTCGAGCCGCCGACCTCTCCGGCGCTCGCGCCGAGGGGCAGAACCAGGAGGCATACGAGCACGGCTAACGGGTGGCGCAAGATGGGCTTTCTCGCAAGTCGAAATCCGCGTCGGAGCGGACCCGTGATGTTACTTTACCTAAATGCGTTTCCGCAATGTTCGTGGTATTCCCTTGCGCTATGAAAGAAGCCGCTGAGCGGACAGTGGCCGCCGGCGGCGCGGAATGCGTCCTTTCGTGGGGCCGCTATCCGCGGGTCATGCATCGCGCTCTGCACAGACCGGCGTGGAATGATGAGCTTGCGGAAATTCTCAAGGCCGCCGAACCCGGCTCGCTGCTTCCCTTCGGGCATGGACGCAGCTACGGCGATTCCTGCCTCAATGGCGGTCGCGAACTCATCGAATGCGGTCGTCTCAACCGTGTTCTCGCTTTCGAGGAATCCACGGGTGTAGTCCGCTGCGAAGGCGGGGTCAGCCTCGCCGATATCATCGAGATATTCCTTCCCAAGGGCTGGTTCTTGCCGGTTACGCCAGGCACCAGCTTCGTCACCGTAGGGGGCGCTATCGCAAATGATGTGCACGGCAAGAATCACCACTGTGCCGGCACCTTTGGTGCTCACGTTCAGCGGCTGGCGCTACATCGCTCGGACGATGATCTGCTCATTTGCAGTCCCGATGAAAATCCCGACATGTTGCGAGCCACAATCGGCGGACTCGGTTTGACAGGCGTGATTGGCTGGGCCGACATCCAGCTCAAACGCGTGAACGGTCCGTGGATTGACAGCGAGTCGATGCCGTTTGGCTCCCTGAAGTCCTTCCTTGAACTGAGCGACGAGAGCAGCGGGCGCTTTGAATACACTGTGGCATGGCTCGACTGCTTCGCCGGCAGGAACGCGCGCGGCATCTTCTTTCGCGGCAACCACGCCACCGAATGTCGAAGAGAATTTCGTCCGCGCCGCGGCGTCACGCTTCCGTTTGCGCTGCCGAACTGGGTTCTCAACAGTTGGTCGATACGCGCCTTCAACGCGGCTTACTATGCCGTGCACGCAGCTAAGAAAGGAGTGGCGGTGGAGCCCTATGACTCCTTTTTCTATCCGCTCGATGCCATTCGCCAATGGAACCTGCTGTACGGCAGTCAAGGCTTCCTTCAATACCAGTGCGTGATTCCCGAGCAACACCTCGACGCTGTCGAGGAACTACTCGAGCGCATCGCACGCTCCGGTACGGGCTCCTTCCTGGGCGTGCTGAAGCAGTTCGGGTCGGCTCCTCCCGCAGGCATACTTTCTTTCCCGCGCCCCGGTCTCACCATCGCGCTCGACTTCCCGATGCGTGGTGAGCGGACCCTCGAGCTCATGCGGTCATTCGATGAGGTGGTCCAACAGAGCGGTGGAGCACTCTACCCCGCAAAAGACGCCCGCATGAGCGCTGGTATGTTCGAGACCTCGTTTCCGGAGTGGCGCAGCCTCATTCCGTACCTGGACCCGAAGTTGTCTTCCTCGTTCTGGCGGCGGGTAACGGGGCTGCCGTGATTAGGGGGGTCGTGCCTGCACAGGAACCTTGCGACAAACCCATGACCAGGCACGGGCACGCCGAATGAAGAGAGTTATCGTTCTCGGAGCTACTTCGGGCATCGCGCTCGAGGTCCAACGGCAATTGGCGAGTCGCGCCTGCGAGTTGCTGCTGGTCGCGCGTTCGCCCGAGCGCCTCGCGGAACTCCGGCCAGACCTGCTGGTGCGCGGCGCGCCGCGGGTGTTCACATATTCGGCTGACTTATCCGCCATCTCTCAGCACGAGGATGTGTTCGTATTCTCATCTCGTACATTTCCTGATTTTGACACCGTGCTGCTTGCCTACGGCACCATGCACGATCAGAAAATCGCGGCTACCTCCATCGAGGTGCTGTCAAAGGAGCTGCATGTTGACTTCGTGAGCGCGGCCGCCATTCTCACGTTGTTCGCCGCCGATTTCGAACGGCGTCGTACAGGATGCCTCGCCGCCATCAGTTCGGTCGCTGGAGATCGCGGACGGCGCTCCAACTACGTTTACGGCTCCGCCAAGGGGGGGCTCTCGTTGTTCCTCCAGGGCCTTCGCAGCCGACTCTATCCGGCGGGCGTCCGCGTGGTCACGATCAAGCCCGGGCGGGTGCGAACCGCCATGACCGATCAGCTGCCAGACAGCAGGCACTTCGCCGATCCGCGCCAGGTCGCCCGCGACATCGTCCGTGACCTGGAAGCCGGTTCCCCCGATGTCCTTTATACTCCGCGAATCTGGCGCTATATCATGCTCGTAGTCCGGTTGATCCCCGAAGCCATCTTCAAGCGCCTGTCGTTCTGATCCTCCCGATTAACGTCCTGAGCCTCGCGAGCGTTTCCGCAACTCGCCCAGGGCCGAGCCTCAGTGAGTGGGTACGCTGAGGTTCGCGCGCCGGTTGGCAAGTGCGGCGTGGGTTGTGCGCGCGCTATGCAGGTTCAGTACGGAAACCTCAGCGCGCGCTCGATCGCTTGGAAGCGTGGTTCCCGGCGCAGTGGATCCATGAGCGGGTCAGTTTTCAGGAACTCCAATCCCGGATCACGTAGACGCATCGCCGTATCGAGCCACTCGAGCGCTTTCGGGGTGTTGCCCCACTGTGCATAGATTGTGGCGTACTGATACGCGCCACCATCACTCTCCGTTGCCCGGTACTTCGCGAACTGCGCCTCCGCATCGGCGTGCCGGCCGAGCTTGTCGTACACGACTGCGAGGCACTGCTGGCTCATCCAGTTGTCCGGCTTGGTCTCACACGAAGCGCGTGCGTGGGCCAGGTCATCGAGCCCATAGTAGGCAAGGCCGGAAACGGCGTAGGCCTCTGGATAGCTGGGATCCAGGGTAATGCTGTCGCCATATGCTCGGATCGCCTCCCGATAACGCCGCGCGAAGTACAGCCCGAAGCCGAGCGCGTCGTGACTGCTTCGATTGAGAGGGTCCAGCGCCACGGCGCGGCGGGCGGCGGAGATACCCTTGTCGAACTGGCCCATGGGAACCAGAAAACTGCCGCTGACTCGCAACACCCTGGCACTGCCCGGCGCGAGCTCGAGGGCCCGTTCGTAAGCTTCACGCGCCCGAGTGAAGTCGAGGGCTCCCAGCTCGAAGTAAAGTGCTAGTGCCAGGCGGCCCTCGGCTAGCTCGGGAGCGAGCCGGATCGCCTCGCGTGCATCGGCCTGACCCTCGTCATAGGACTCGCGGCGATTCGCCGTCGTGGTCGCGACGCCGCCGTAGAATGTATGGACTCTTGAGCGACCCGCGAACGCGAGCGCATAGTTCGGGTCGAGATGGGTCGCTCGCGTGAACTCGGCAAGCGCGGTCTTGTAGGTTTTGTCATCGGTCAGCGAGGCTAACGCCTTGGCGCCCCGCAGATAGGCGTCGAAGGCGGCGAGATTGTGAGTCCCACCGAGCTCGATCGTCTCGGAAAGGTTGTTCAGCAGTCTGACTTCGAGAGCACCCGCCACGGCGTTCGCAATCTCGGTCTGCAGCTTCAGAATATCGCCCAGGTCCCGATCGTAGGTCTGTGACCACAGATGAAAGCCCGTCACTGCGTTGTTGAGCTGCGCGGTGACACGGATGGTATTTCCCGAGCGCCGCACGCTGCCCTCCAGCACCGATGCCACATTGAGCTTGTGGCCCACGGTGGCAACGTCGGGGTGCTCGCCCTGAAAAGAGAATGACGAAGTCCGCGCGGCGACCTGGAGATCCCGGATGCGACTGAGCGAGTTGAGCAGCTCTTCTGTGAGGCCCTCGGAGAAGTAATCCTGCTGCTTGTCGCCGCTCATGTTCACGAACGGCAGCACCGCAATCGAGTGCGGCGGCGGGTCGAAGGCAGCGGTGGTCGTGGCCCCGGCGGAATGCGCGGCATCCGTGGTTGCTGCCTGAACCACGACGGAGCGCGGCGACGACCACAGCTTGTCGAGTGTGAAGTAGGTCAAGCCGAGGATCGCGACGATAGCGAGGATCATTCCTGCTCGAGTTAGGGCTGGTCGAGCCTGCGACGTGCTGTGGCCCGCGAGTCCAGCGAGGAGTTTCTCCACCGAGTCGCTGCGGGCATCACGCTCGAAGGCAAGCGCCCTCGCGAGCGCTGCATTCTGTCCCGGCGACAGGCCCTGGAGCGGCGGCACCCTGGCACCCGCCTCGCGTGCTTGGAGCGCCGTGAGCTTGCCGAACGGTCGCTCCCCGCAGAGCATCTCGTAGATGACGCAGGCGAAGGAATAGACGTCATCGCGCCGGTCAGCCTCCCGCCCCTCGAGCATCTCGCAGCTGGCATACGCGGGGGTGAGTGCCCGGGGCACGGTCTGGCCATGCAGCAGCGGACCGCGCGACAGCCGCGCAATCCCGAAGTCAAGCAGCTTGGTTTTCCCCGAAGTCGTCATGAAGATATTCGCGGGCTTCAGGTCGCTGTGAATCACGTTGTGATCGTGCGCGTAACCGAGCGCCGCCCCTACGTCCTCGATGATTGGCCAGGCGCGTCTGAAGGGCATGCCGCGGCCAAACGCTTCATCCAACAGTGTGCTGAGCGCCTTGCCCTCGAGGTACTCCATCAGCACATACAGCCACTCGCCGTCCACGTTCACTGAGTGCACATCGACGATGTTCGGATGGCTGAGTTTGCGCGTCCTGCAGACTTCCTCGCGCAGCTGCGTCAGTGCCTCGTTGTGCAGCGCCTCTTTCAGGACCTTGATCGCGAAGGTCTCGCCGGCAATCTGCTCATCGCGCGTGAGATACACCACGCCAACCCCGCCCTCGCCGAGCTCGCGCTCGATGCGGTAGCGGCCACTCAGAAGTTGACCGATCAGCGGCCGCTTGGCGCCCCCACAATCGTCGGCGCGGAGCGCGGGCTCCTGGCGCCAGACCTGAGCGGAGCCCAGTGCGCGCTCCACCGCGGTTGTCTTGACGGCAACGGTTAGCCCCCGGTAAGCATGCACCTGTGTCGCCGGCAAGAGACAGGCCCGTTCGCGGCGGCCGTCACCTGCCATCACGCCGACCTGGCGTGTTTCTGCGCGGGCGCGAAATTTCACCACTTCCTGATCACTCCCTTAGCTTTGGCAGGTGCCCAATCGCTTACCTTAAACACCCGGATCCTGAGGGCTATTCCCGTGCGACCGTCGAGGCGCGGCGCAGTAGCCATCCATGATCTTTCCCGGAAATTGCTCGGCAGCCCGCCCGGAAAGCCGCTGAGCTCGAGTACGCGTACGGGGGGAGACTCCCGGGGGTTTGAAGGTGACTAGATACTGGCCGCGGCCGGGGCTGACAAACGACTATCGGCGGGGGTCGCTCATGAATTAGGCTCATGCATCAGGGCCGATAGCCTCATGCATGTCGCGGCGCCTTCCCCCTTTCGATTCACTGTACGTGTTCGCCGTCGCGGCGCGGCACCTCAGTTTCACTGCCGCGGCGGCGGAGCTACACCGCACGCAATCGGCCGTGAGCCACCGCATCAAGGCGCTCGAGGCCGAGCTGGGTGTCGCCCTGTTTGCGCGTCTGACACGTCGGCTGGAACTGACGCCCGCGGGTGAGGCTCTGGCGCATCGGCTCGAGCAAGCCATCGATGACATCGCGCGCACGATCGCCGAGTTCGACCGCGGCGCCGGGACGCGCCATCTGCGGGTGACGACGCTGCCGTCAGTTGCCTCGCGCTGGCTCATGCCGCGGCTACCACGTTTCTTCGACCTGCACCCCGAGATCCAGGTTCAGGTGATCGCCGACCTGCAAATCCTCGATCTCCGCGCCGAAGGCATCGACCTTGCGATCCGGTTCGGAGCGGGAAACTACCCTGGACACACCGCCAGCCTGCTGATGCGCGATCGAGTAGTGCCGGTATGCAGCCCGAAGCTGCCGGGTCACGATTGCATCACGACCGTCGACGCGCTCCTGGCTCTCCCCTTGCTGCATGACTCGGGCGCGGAGGGCGACGACAGCCTGTCGGACTGGAGAAGCTGGCTCGATCGGCTCGGTCGCAAGGAACTGCGCGCGCATGCGGGACAGCGCTTCAGCAGCGCCGACCTGTCGATCAACGCGGCCGTTCTCGGACTCGGTGTGGCACTCGGACGCTTGAGTCTCGTGGCTGACCTGTTGGGCAGCGGAGCCCTGGTCTGTCCTCTGCCGCTCACGACACCGACCGCGTTCTCCTACTACCTCGTAGGCCTTCCCGAAACCGCGAAACTCGCGAAGATCCTCCACTTCCGCCGCTGGTTGCGCGCTGAAGCTGCAGCGACGGTATCCACAGCGCCGCTGCTTGAGGGTCCTGCGGCGTTGCGGTGACGTGCAGTCGCATTCGTCATGGTCAGCGTTCGCTCGCGCTGCACGGTGTCGTCAGCCGTGCGAGCGAGACGCGCCGGTACGTCTCTTTGCGGTGCGAGATTTCACCACTTTCGAATGACTTCCTAAGGATCTCCACGCGGGTCGCTGGCTCACTTGGCACCTGAGGCCCGAGGACCGTTGATCCAAGCGCGGTCCCAAAGCCGAAGGAAGCTCATAACTACCCTTGCCGTGGAGACCGTCATGAACACGAGTTCGAAATCCGTTTGGAGGACCGCGCTTGCTTACTCGACTGCGATATTGCTGGCCTGTGTGTTGGTCGCTTCCCTCGCACGCGCCGATAGTCAGGTTCGCAGCGAGACAGTGAGCTTTGAAGATCTGGACGCGGGCACGCCGGCCGGCGTGCAGGCACTGTACGCACGTATTCATGCGGCAGCTCAGCGCGTTTGCTCCGAGCCCGACACCCGCGGTGCCGAGGCATGCGTGACGCTGTCGGAGCGTCGGGCGATACAGCAGCTGAATCTCCCGCTGCTCACCGCCTATTACCAGCGAAGTGCACTGGCCGACGCCAGCGCTGAGCACGTCGAAAACGGGCGAGCCACCCGAAGCTCCGGAACTCTTATCCGCGACCCGCAATGAAGACGATCGACGCATTGATCAGCGTGCCGGCGGCTCTGTGGCTGGCAGTCGCGGCCCCGGGTGCGCACCCCGCCGCGGTCCGCTGCAGCCGCGCAGACGTGCTCGTCGCCCTGGCACCGGGCGAACCTGCCCGCTACGGGGTCGCCGGCGAACTATGCGGCACTACCCAGGAGCTGCGCGATGGCGCGAGCGCGCAGCTCCTGGTGCACGGCGCCACCTATAGCCATGACTACTGGGACTTCGGCGAGGTGCACGAGACACGCTACTCTTATGTACGCGCCGTGGCCGAGCACGGTATGGCGACATTTACCTACGATGGCATCGGTGCGGGCAGCAGTTCCCACCCCCCGAGCGACCTCGTGACCCTTGACGCAGCTGCGTACGTCAGCCATCAGCTCGTGAAGGCGCTACGCGGCGGGACACTGAGTGGCGTCCGTTTCGGCAAGGTAATAGCAGTCGGACACGCGCTCGGCTCAATCATCGTGTGGCAGGAAGCGGCTCGCTATGCGGACGTGGATGGCGTCGTGGTAACAGGCGCAGCGCATTCGCTTTCGCTCCGTTTCAGCGATGCGGTGGCCAGCATTTTCCAGCCAGCGGTAAACGATCCACGATTCGCTACCAGTGGGCTGGATCGTGGTTACCTGACGACGGTTCCCGGCGTGCGTGCCGGGTTGTTCTCGGAGACCTTTCTGGCGGAGGAGGAACAGCACAAGGACGTCGTGCCCGCCACCGAGCTCGTCAGCGCGCTACCGTTGGTGTCAAGTCAGATCACGCGTGCCATCCGTGTGCCGGTTCTTGCGATCCTCGGTAGCAACGATGTCACGACCTGTGGAGCGAATACCCGCGGCGCCACTTTCGACTGCTCGTCCGCTGCCGCCGTGGCGGCGCAGGAAGCAGCGTTCTATGCGCCGCAGGCGCAACTGCATGCCTGCCTGATTGCGGGCGCCGGGCAGGATCTCAACCTGACTCTCAACCATGAGCTGCAGGTCGCGGACATCGTCGCCTGGTCGACCAGGTTCGTGAATGCACGACTCAAGCACGAAGCCGGAGCGACGGCCGTGGATGCTCGCGCTGCGGATGCTCCCCGTAGCGGCGTCGTGGGCAACGACGGGCTCCCCGCGAACTGCAGTGCGGTCGCTCTGCAGCGACTTGCCTCTCCCATTACCAGCCGACGGTAGTGCTCTTCGGAGTTCGCCCCATGAAGGAAGCAGTCATCTGGAAACTCCGCACGTTGCAAGGGTGGGGATTCATCACGCCGACAATTTGCATCTACGCGGAGCGCTACATCGAGCAGCATCCTGAGTTGTTTGGCTGCGCGGACAATCTCACTGTGAACGAGGCGGCGGAGTTTGCGGTCGAGTCGACGCGACGGACCGCACGGACATCGGTCGCTACGCCGCGGACCACTCGCGGCGAACGCGCCCCGGATGGCCACGCCAAATAGGCATCCGCCCCCGCGACTATGTGGCCATACGACAAGCTTAGGCGATTGCCCACCCGCCATACTTCGTCTAGGGTGCAACTGTGGATGCAGGCGCCGATGCCGACGTTGCTATCTCCAGAGTCGCCGCCGCGATCGGCGAGCCCACACGGGCGCGCATGCTTGCGAGCCTGCTCGACGGCCGCGCAAGAACCGCCACGGAACTCTGCACACTCGCGGAGGTAAGTCCGTCGACCGCCACTGTGCACTTACGGCGTCTCGAGGCGGCGCGCCTGGTAACCGTGCACCGCCAGGGCAGGTATCGCTATTACCTGCTTAGCAGCGCAGAGGTTGCGAGCATTCTGGAGAGGCTGAGCGCTCTCGCGGGCGGCACGTCGAGTACCGTGGCGGCCAGAGCGCCGCAACGCTTGCGTGTTGCGAGAACCTGTTACGACCACATCGCCGGTGCCATCGGCGTCGCGTTACGCGATCGGTTCACCGCGCTTGGTTGGTTGACCGCGCGGTCGGCCGAAGACGGCGAGACGTACGAGGGGACCTCGAGCGGGCAGGCTGCGTTCACAACTCTCGGCATCGATCTTGCCGCTGCCCGCAGTGCTCGCCGTCGGTTTGCCTTCGGCTGTCTCGACTGGACGGAGCGACGCTACCATCTCGGCGGCGCCCTGGGAGCCGCGTTCTTGCAACTGGCACGGCGAAAGAAATGGGTCGTGCAGGACTTCGACAGCCGCGCCTTGCGGGTGACAAGCGTCGGACGGCGAGAGATGCTGGATCGCCTGGGCGTCCCCAAGGCCGGGAGACGGTAACCGGCTTCTGCACCGAGTGGGCGCGAGTTTTTGTCGGAGTTTCATCGGAGAATCATCGCTCTGACATCAGCAGCACTTACCCTTTACCCTCGCCCGTCAACGTACGGGAGCAAGCCTGGCGCTTCGCGCCGGCTCACGCTTTGGGGATGCGGCTGGGGCCGCCACGGAGGGTTGAAAGTTCTCCGACCGACGGGTTATGAGAGCCCGGCCGCATCCCCCGGGCTTCGCTGCGCGAGCGCATACGACGCCTGCCGAGCGGCAGGACCACGGCCGTGTCGCCTGCCGGAAATGATCCTCGGGCGTGACGAACATCACGGCAGTAACCTCGGCCGAGGCATCTGATAGCTGGCTCCTGAAACGCGGACGAAACATGAAGCCATCGAGGCATCGCCTTGCGCTTATTGCATTGCTAGCTCTGCCTGGCTTCCTGTCCGTCGGTTGCGGGCACGGCAGCGGCCGGGGCGTCACAGGCATCAACACGGCGGCGAAGGACACTCGGCTGAACTGTGGAAAGACTGCCTACAGGATCAGTGCGGACCGCATCGACGGCGAAGTCACTGCAGCGTGCGAACGCGTTCAACAATCTTCCGAGGAAATGCGTACGCACAACGCGGCCCGAACACGCTTCACGTGCACGGACAGTACTGGTCACGTCGTGCTCAGTGCACCGGTGCCCACCACCTTGCTCGAAGCATACGACCACAGCTGCCAGCAGTATCTCGCGGCCGACCGATCCGCCGAGGGCGGCGGTGTGGACCGGCAAGCTCATTTCGCGGCGCTCAGGCAGTTTCAAGATGAGACTCGTCGACTGGTCACTCAAACCGTGGACGAATCCAATGCCATCTGGCGCCGTAATAAGGCCGACCAGGCATCACTCAACAAGCTCGTCCGGAGTCGCGGCGGCTCAATCGAAATCCAGGATTGAGTGACCGGGTCGCGCTTTTACAATGCCTGCCCGGACCTCGCGACTCTCGTCTCACGATGTCTGGAACGCCGCCTCAAAATGTTGAGGACGCGCCTCTCACCGTGCGAGGCGTCTCGGGCGGCCCCTCGAGCTCCTTGCCCTCCTCGACTGGCAAAGCATCGGGACGTAACGCGACGAGTCCTGGCTTGTGGCACGCCGGACACTGCACGAAGGTCTTGAGCACCAGCTCGAACCAGGAGCGGCCACACTCGCACCGCATCCGGTACATCCGTTGCGCCCGGACCATGACCAGGTCCTCTTCGCGAACATCGATGCCGCCCTCGGCTTCTGCGCGCCAGGGTGTCACGTCGCCGGGGGCTGCGCCTGCAGGATCATCCGTTTCGGCCTGAGTGGTTCGCTCGTTCACGGCCAGCTTCCCGGCGCTCTTTAGGAGGTATTTGCGCGGAAGGTGAGACTAGATTCCCACAATCTGCTCCCTTAGGCAAATCGGCTACTTCGAGGGCTTATTGAAGGTGAAATGCGAAGTGCGCAGCATCGCAGGGCGCGCCAGTGGCGCCAGGGGCCCACCCTGGCCGCCCAATAGCTGGAGCCTCTAAGCGCGCTGAGTGCGGCGCCAGCCGGCGCGCACGCTGCGCTCCTCACGGATGGCACGGGCTTTTGGCGTGCGCCAGCGACGCATCAGCCGGCCGAGGTACGCTATCGCCTGATACAACACCACGAAGAAAACGGCATAGGCCAGCGTGACGGAAGCCCAGTCGTGGCTCATGAAGGGGGGCAAAACCCGGTAGAGCGAGTTGTCGTTGGCCAACAGCTCCCCGACGCGCACCGCCCACCAGTGCAGGCCACTGACGGCGTGGAGCATCTGCGTCGTATTGTGGTCCGGATCCGTGACGAGACCGTCGACCGCTTGCGTGCCAGTGTTCGGGCACTGCCAGTTTCGTGCATCGACTATCGTGCACTCCTTCATCGGTTCGATGAAGGAGCTCCGACCGTCACTCGATCGTATGAGCGCAGAGACGGTACGCGACTGCGGCTCGACGGCAAACGTCTCGCGTGCCACGGTGTGGTTGGCCGAATTGAGCCAGTAGGCCGTGAGACTGCTGCTCGCAGAAAACCACCACTGCGCGACGATAAGCGCGCCGATCATGCTCACGAAGGCCCACTTGTCTTTCACCACTCCAACTCCTTCGCCTGTGCTGGTCGAATCTGCGCGGAGTTCACCGTCCGGCCGCCCACGCGGGCGCACCGCCACTTCCGTTGGCAGGTTGGCACCGCAACAGCGGGGCGCTGTTTGCGATGCTTACGTAACAAGGCTACTAGCGCCGGCCGCTCACGTATGTGACGCAGTTCCTGACGCCTGAGATCGACTGTTGGTATGGCGCGGCCGGCAGTGCTCAGCTAGCGCCGACTGTATCAGTGTGGCGACACAAATGTCGCTGTGATTCTCCCTCTGACGGCGCGCGGCGACATTCCGCCGCGCGCCGAACTGGCAACTCCCGTCGTCGCGGACTCCCGATCAGTCGTGTGGCGTGTTCTTCACCTGGTCCTTACAGGTCTTCTTCATGTCATTGCTTTGACATGCCGGGGTTGTTGGCGCGTTGCTGCGCCATGCAGTCGTCCATCCGTGCCTTCTGGTCGGATTGGCCGGCGGCGTTCGCGCTCGACTGCGAGGCTGGCGGTGGCGGAGCAGTGTGCTCCTGATACTGATAGGACGGCGCGGTGCCCGCGGGTGGTCCTGACTGGGAGGGGTCGGCGACCTGAGCCGCGGCAACTGCCGCCATGGCGATCGCGGCCAAAGCGAAGGATGCGGAAATTTGATTCACGGTAAGACTCCTCTCGATATTCCGACAGACTCAATGTAGGGCCACCCACCGTGAACAAGGATCCGCCAATCGCAGGCGTGCGCGCGTCGGCGACCGCCTACCATGCGGGCGCGTCGCGGCACGCGGCTGCGCGACTCGGCTTTAGCGGGCGGCGACTCCTGGCCGCCCGCCCTGACGGCCTCCGCAGTTGACGCTTACGGCTCGACCCGTGCAGCCAGCGCCTGAAGAAGAGAAGCGCTCCTGCGGCCGGCGCCCTGCGCTGCATGTCGTACGCCGCGAGCGGCGGACCGCGCTCCTCGCGCGACCACGCGCCGCCCCGCAGAGGTCGCGCTCTGGGCTCCCGCCTTGGCAAGATCCTTGGCGAGACGACCGGCACTTACAACCACACGCCGTGCCGCAATGCGCATTGTCGGGGTCGCGGTCCGCGCCCGTTTCGCGCGTACTCGAGCCGTGCCCAAACGGCGCTGGCTGAGAGGTGTCTTCCGAGATCGATGCTGTTTCACCCTGGCCATGCACTCCTCCTGAGTTTGCTGCCACCCACCGGCAGATGGCTGCTGTCGCAAACGCGCTATCGTAACGACTCGAGAGGTGCGTCGGGCAAGCTCCAAACGCGACTTTATTCAGTCGGACGCTCCCTACAGTCCCTGCCCGCGTTATGATCTCCTGGCCGATTCGATCAGCGGGCAAGGTCCCAATAGCAGACACGTTTCGGTGTTACTCGCATTCGATATCTATGGCACGGTCGTCGATCCGCGCGCGGTCGCCGCTCAGCTCAGCGATATTTTCGGCGAGCGCGCGCCACTCGCGGCGCAACTCTGGCGCGCCAAACAACTGGAATTCACCTTCCGCCGTGCACTCATGCGCCGCTACGTAGATTTCGACGTCTGCACGGCGCAGGCGCTCGAGTGCGTAAGCGCGAATTTAGGCGTGAGGCTCGATGCGGCCAGTCGGGATGAGTTACTGCGCGCGTATCGGACTCTGCCGGCGTTTCCCGAGGTCAGGCATTCCCTGGAGACTCTCCATGGGAGCGGCTACCGCACGGTTGCGCTTAGCAACGGGACTCTCCATTCGATCCAGAGTCTGCTCGCGCACGCGGGTCTCACCGCTTGCTTTGATGCCGTGCTGAGCGCCGACACGATTGCGACGTTCAAACCAGATCCGGCCGTTTACGAGCTCGCAGTACGTGCAGCGGGAATCGCGGAGCCGGACGTCTGCTTGATTTCCGCCAACTCGTTCGACGTGATCGGCGCCAAGGCCGTGGGGCTGAAGGCCGCCTGGGTGCGCCGCGGCGCGGAGGTCTTCGACCCCTGGGAATACCAACCGGACGTAACGGTGCGCGACCTTCGCGAGCTGAGCGTGACGCTTCCGCGACTTTGAGCGGCGCGTGCTCACGGCGAATTCCGCCATCCACACCCCATGACCACCGCACTCGAAAAGACCCTGCGACGGGAGCTGCGCATCGATGGCCGCACCTTCATCGTGGCCATTTCGCCTCAGTCCCTGAGGCTCACGCTCAAAGGAAAGCGCAAGGGGCTTGAGCTCGAGTGGCAGGCGCTGGTAAGCGGCGAAGCCGCGCTGGCCGTCGCACTTAATGCCTCGTTGGGAAAGTTCACGGGCAAACCTGTCGGCGAGGCTGTGCCGCCGCCGCTGTCCTCGGGGCTGCCGACGAAGAGGCCTGGCCGGCGCTCGGCGCCGAAGCGTCGCGCCTGAGCGAGGGCAGCCATTCAACCGCCGCGCGGGGGCTGCAGTCGCTGCCCGTAGAGTCTCTCGAAGGCAGGCATTACCGCCTCGATGATCTCGCGGTAAGGCGGCGGTACGCGCCGGTCGCGCTCGCGATAGCGCTCAAAGCCGCCCGAGCGCAGCACCGACTCGTACCAATACGGTGCCCAGACGCCATCACTCGCGCGCGCCCCTGGCGGCCACCTGAGCATGCGGGGAGTGAAGTCGACGCCGAGTTCGGCGCATAGGGCGCGCAAGTGCGACTCGGGGGCCTTGAGAAACTCTCCCGCGTCGATGACGGGGGGCGGCACGCCGCACGCGTCCTCGATGTAGGCGAAAATGTCGAGCTGCTGCTTCACGCCGAGGTCCTCGACGCTGACGCTTGGGCGGCTCTTGACGTAGGACAAGAGCACCTCCCGCGGGTCGCGGATCAGGAACACATGCGTCAATCCCGCGAGCCACTCACGCCCGATGTGCGGCAGCAAGTGGTGGGTCATGTGCTTCTGATACCAGATCGCCTTGCCCTCGGGGACGGGCCCGGTAAGCCATGCGGCGACCTTGCGCCAGTCGGTTTCGCCGGAGGCGATGATGGCTTCACGAGCGGGATGATCGAGACCGGTATAGGCGAGATAGTGCGCATACAAGGGCTCGTCGACGACTGCACAGTCCCCGCGGTTCTCCCAGGCGCGCATCATGGCGGTGGAGATGTTCCGTGGACCCGACCACACCGCCAGGTGCAGTGCCTTCATGGCGGTGACTGTGCCGCAACGTCGCGCTCGATTAGCTCGAGATAGAGTCGCTGCAGTCGCTCGACCATCGGGCCACGGGCGTCACTGATCGGGCGTCCGTCGATCTCGATCACCGGCGCGATGCCCGCGTAGGTGCCGGTGATGAAGGCTTCCTCGGCGGCATAGGCTTCCGTCAGACTGAAGTTCTTCTCGAAGGCCGCAATGCCGTTCTCGCGGCACAGGCGCAGCACGTTCGCGCGCGTGATGCCCGCGAGGCAGTAGTCGCCCGTCGAGGTCCACACCTCGCCGCGGCGCACGACGAAGAAGTGTGTTGAGTTGCAGGTGGCGACGAACCCGTGTGGATCGAGCATGAGCGCCTCGTCGGCACCGGCTTTGGTAGCCTGGATGCAGGCGGTGATGCAATTGAGCTTCGAGTGCGAGTTGAGCTTGGGATCCTGCACATCGGGTGCCCCACGACGCACGTGTACGGTAAACAGTCGCGCCCCCTGGATGAGGAGCTCCGGTTGCGGCACCTTGTACTCGGGGATGATCACCACCGTAGCCGGTCCGATGCAGGCGCGCGGGTCCTGGTAAGGCGTGCGCTTCAAGCCGCGTGTCACCATGAGGCGCACGTGCACTCCCTCGGCCATGCGGTTGGCGGACAGCGTCCGGTACAGCGCTGCCGTGAGCCCCGCGCGGTCGAGGCCGACGTCCAGGTCGATCGCCTTGGCCGCCTCGTAGAGCCGGTCGAGATGCGGACTCAGGAAAGCAATGCGTCCGCGATGCACACGCAACCCTTCCCAGACCCCATCACCGAGTATAAAGCCGGAATCGAACACCGAAACCAACGCGCGGTCGCGCGGGTGCAGCTCGCCGTTGACGTAGATGAGGATGTCGCGGTTGCGGGGATCGTCCGTGGAGTGATGGGTGCCCTGTGCCATGAGTCTTCTACCCCCGGGTGACATCTCGTAAGTGCGTTGATTCTAGCGCGATAGGCGCGCAACACCCGGCAACCCACGCCCTGGCGCGTGCCGCCCCAGGCGCCCGCGGGGGCTCGATCCGCCGCGTCCGGCCGCGGCGCCCTCGCGGCCCTGTTCAGGGGGGGGCTCGTACAGAGCGGTTTGCCGCCTCTACCGGCAGCGCCGCCGATGCCCTACATTGCACTACATGCACGCCGATGCCTCCCCCGCGGCTCCCCCCGCCGGTACCCTCACCTACCCGTTCGCAACGCTGCCCGAACCTGGAACAGCGGTGACGGTCGCACCCGGGGTACTGTGGCTGCGTATGCCGCTGCCGATGGCGGGACTCAACCACATCAACGTCTGGGCTCTCGAGGACGGCGATGGGTGGACACTCGCAGACACCGGCATGCAGACTCCTGACACGGCCGCGCACTGGCAGAGCGCGTTCACCGGGCCACTCGGGCGACGCAGCGTGACACGTGTCATCTGCACGCACATGCACCCCGACCACATCGGCATGGCCGGGTGGTTGACCCGGCACTTCGGGTGCCGGCTGTGGACCACGCGGCTCGAATACCTCACTTGTCGCATGCTGGTGGCGGACACCGGCCGAGAGGCGCCCACCGACGGACTGCAGTTCTACCGCGCCGCCGGCTGGGACGACGATGCGCTGGAGCACTACAAAGCGCGCTTCGGCGGCTTCGGCAAGGCCGTATACGCACTGCCGGACAGTTATCGACGCGTGATCGACGGCGAAGCGGTGTCGATCGGCAGCAGGCTGTGGCGTGCGGTGGTCGGACGCGGCCATTCCCCAGAACACCTGTGCCTTCACTGTGCCGAGCTGCGGGTGTTGCTTTCCGGCGACCAGGTGCTGCCGCGCATCTCCTCCAACGTCTCGGTCTTCCCCACCGAGCCCGATGCGAATCCGCTGAGCGAGTGGCTCGAGTCGCTTGCGACGATCCGCGAGCAGGTCCCGGACGATGTGCTGGTGCTGCCTTCGCACAACGAGCCCTTCCGCGGCCTCCATGCGCGTCTCACAGCGCTCATCGCCGGACACGAGCAGCGGCTGACGCGCGTGTACGAGCAGCTCGCGACCCCGAAGCGCGCTGTCGACCTGTTCGCCGTGCTGTTCTACCGCCGGGTCGGCGTCGACATGCTGAGCATGGCGACGGGCGAGAGCATCGCCCATCTCAACTGCCTCATCGAACGGCAGCTGGTCGTGCGCGAAGTCGACGCCGCGGGCATTGCCTGGTACCGCCGCGCCTGACAGCACCGCAGAGGGCTGCACATCGCTACGGCGCGTCCCGTAAGATTCCGGTATGCGACTTAGCAGCGCGAATCACTCCCGGTGTCCGCGTGGATGAACTTCTGAGCTCATCGGGCGCGGCTCGGGGGTAAGATTTTGCGCAGCCGGAAGTTACCCGTACTCCTCCTTGCGACGACGATTCTCGGAAGCTGCGGTACCGCGGCGGCGCAGACGAACCCGATCGCCAACGCAGCTCCCACGGACGCTCCGGCCCCCGAACAGGCGCCGCCAGCGCCCCTCGCCGCTCCGGCGGCCTCGGACGGCGGGCTCGGCACCGACATCAAACTCTATTTCACTTCGCCACTGCGCTGGAACGCCGCAGACTGGGCCTGGTTCAGCGGCGCGCTCGTTGCTATCGGCGCATCGCACCACTTCGACAGTCAGGTGCGCACCCACTTTACCCAGCACCTGCAGCCGGGTCAGACCATTAACTCCGATGACCTGCAGGACATCATCCCGACAGTCGTGGCATTAGGAGCGACCTGGGCGTATTCGCACTGGACCCAGGACAGCGCCGGCGAGCGCGAGGCGTGGGCCATGTTCGAGGCAGCGGGCCTGAGCACCGCTACCGCTTACGGGCTCAAGTACACCGTGCGCCGCTTGGGCCCGGATCAGACGAGCGATCCGAACGAGTGGTTCAAGGACGGCGGCAAGTCGTTTCCCTCGGAGCACTCGACCGCCGCATTCGCCGTCGGCACCGTGCTCGCCGAATCCGGCAACGACGATTACCGTTGGGTTCGGCGCTTCCTCGGCTACGGGCTCGGTATCGCCACGAGCTACCTGCGGCTCGAGCACAACACGCACTGGCTCTCCGACACCGTCGCTGGTGCCGCGCTCGGAGTCGCAAGCGCGCACTTCGCCATGGACCGCGCCTATCGGAAGACTGACGAGACGACGGGACTGACTGTCGTCCCCGTTGCCGGAGGTGCGATGCTCTCCTACCGGATCACCCTGGACTGACCACCCGATGCGAGTCCTCAAGGAACTCGTCGGGCGTCGCCCCCCGCCCAGCGCACCACCCCGTGGCAACATTCGATGAGGCGCTCGAGGCGGTTCGCGAACCCGAGGGTCCGGATCAGCGCGAAGGCGCGGATGTCCACGCCTGGAAGGCCCGTCCGCAGACGTGCTGCCGCCGCAAGCGCGGTGCGTCCCCGGGTGATGACGTCATCGATCAGCACGACGCGCTGAATCGGCAGCGCAGGTACGTCGACGGCAAACGACTGGTAGTGCGCCCGTACGCTGGGGCGAGCCGCGGTCGGCGCGGTCGCCGACTTCCTGACGGTGATCGCACGGCGCAAACCCGTCCATACGTGGCCGCCGAGACCCAGCGAGCGAAGCGTCAGGGCGAGCTGGAGCGCAGTCCACCTCACATCACGCATCGGCCCGCTGCTGGGCACTGGAACCAGCACCGCATCGGGAGCGAACAGCTCCGCAAGCCGCGCATCGTCGCGGCTCGCCCGCCATACGAAGGCGGCGTAGTGAGGCAGCCAGAGCGGATCCAGCCGCTTCACTCTCGCGCATAACCGGCGAGAGGCGGCGGCGGTCACGCCCTCACCGTGCGGGGCATAGACGTAGCAGGAGGCAAACGGCAGCTGGCGCGGAATCGCCGCCTCGTTGAATTCCCTGCCGGGCGACTCTGTGGTCGTGTCAGAGTGCGAGGTCGTCTGCCGGCCCGGGCTCGGGTGGAAGCGCTTCCACTGCGTGCGTCTCCCGCTCGCGGGTCTGCTGTGTGTCGCGAAACTGACTTTCTGCTTTGCCCAACTCCTTAGACCGGAGACGGAGCCACGCCTCGCGGGCCTGACGTCGAATTTCTTCGACATCCTTGACGCGCTCGGCAGCGACCGCGCCGGCCTGGCCCGGTGTCACCTGCGCAGCAAGCGCCTTTTGCGCCCGCTCGGTCGTGCGCTCGAACCGTCTCTGCATGCGTTCGCGGTATTCGGCGCGCAGGCGCTCGGCTACCTTACTCTGCAAACCGCGCTGTTCCATCTTGAGATGCATCAGCGGTATGGCCGGCAGCGGCTCACGGTCGACTCCCTGCGCCGCAAGGCTGCGGTGATCGACACGCGCTTCGATGTTAGCCTCGCGCAGTGCCTGGTTGGTGAGCACCGCCCAGCGCTCGCGTACGTTTCGGTACTCCTGCCGATGATCGGGGAGCTCCCGACGACGGCGCTCGATGGCGTGCATGTCGAGGCCGGCCTTCGCGCCGAGGCCCGCGGGGGTGACCTCGCGGGTAGTGGTGAGCAGATGCGCATGAAAATTGCGCGGATCGCCAGCGGGTGGCGGTGCATGAACAGCAAGGTCCACTGCCACCTTGTAGCGATCGGCGATCTCGTGGGCGAGAGCGCGC
>Ga0187783_10000975_pt1 | contig 21051 bp, 10 predicted proteins | sample 1015_SJ02_MP02_2_FD_132471 | JGI IMG/M metagenome (GOLD analysis project Ga0187783, IMG submission 132471) | Tropical peat soil microbial communities from peatlands in Department of Meta, Colombia - 1015_SJ02_MP02_20_MG | ecosystem: Environmental > Terrestrial > Soil > Wetlands > Peat | place...
CGCGGCGCCGGTCATGGCCGCTCTTCGCCAAGCAGCGCGCGCATGGCGGTGATCTCGCCGGCCAGCGCGGCTTCGGCTTCGTCGGCGGACATCTTCGCGATATCCGCGCCGGGCGCGTCTCCCCCCGCGATCGTCGGGGGCAGCGGACCGGGTGCCGGGGGACCGCCCGTGGTCGCGGCGGGCGGCAGCTTGAGTACCTGATCAGCCAGATAATCTGCGAGGTCGGCGATGGCCGGGTAGTCGAACAGCACCGTCGCGGGCAATGTCTGGCCGACTGCGTTGCCGAGCGTGTTACGTACCTCGATGGCTCCCAGCGAATTGAGCCCGAAGTCGTTAAGCGGGCGCCCGGGGTCCAGTTCGGCCTGCGGCGGAAGCCCGAGCGCGAGCCGGGCCTGCTCCGCCAGGTAGATCGCGAGAACCCGGCGGCGGGTGCCGGGGGCGGCCGCGTCCAGGCGGCGAAGCAGTTCGCCCGGGTCAGCCTGGCCACTGCCATCCTCGCCGACGGAGTCCGCGTCGGCTGGCCCGCACAAATCGGCCAGGAGCGGCGGGATGCGGCCGGTAAGCTCCGCGCGCAGCGTGGTCCAGTCGACGGGTGCGATGACGAGCTGCGCTTCTTGGCGCGACATGGCCGTGCCGAGGGCCAGCACCCCGGTTTGCAGTGAGATGGGGCGCATCCCCAGCGCGCTCATCTGGCTGGCTGCCTGGTCGCTGGCGGCCAGGCCGGCCTGTGACCACCCGCCCCAGTTGATGCTCAGGGCGGGCAGGCCCTCGGCCTGGCGGGCGTGGGCCAGCGCGTCGAGGAACGCGCTGGCGGCGGCGTAGCTGCCCTGTCCGGCCGTGCCCCACAGGGCCGCGACGGAGGAGAACAGCACGAAAAAGTCGAGCGGCAGGCGACGGGTCTGCTGGTGCAGGTTCCATGCCCCGGCCACCTTGGGCGCCAGCACGCGGTCAAACCGGGCCCGGTCCTGACGCAGCAGGATGCCGTCGTCGAGCACGCCGGCGGCGTGCACCACGCCACGCAGCGGCGGCATCGAGTCGCTGATCTCCCGCAGCGCGGCGGCCAGCTGGCCCGCGTCGGCGACATCGGCGTGCAGCACGCGGATGACGGCGCCGGCCTCGGCCAGCTCGGCGATGACCGCCCGGGCCGGGCCTGCGGGTTCATGGCGGCTGACCAGGGCCAGGTACCGTGCGCCATGGCCGGTCATCCAGCGGGCCACCCGCAGGCCGAGGGCGCCAAGCCCGCCGGTGATCAGGTAGCAGGCATCCGCGCGGAACCTGTCCGGCGATTCCGCGCCGGGGCTCGGCTGGGTGGCGGCGGCCCGGGCCAGGCGGGCGGCGAACCGGTCCCCGTCACGGAACCCGACCTGATCGCTTGGCCGGCCGGGTCCGGCGGCGGCCTCGGTCAGCAGCGTTTGCGCGTCCTGATCTGGTCGGCTGGCGTCCAGGTCAACGAGCATGCACGCCAGTTCGGGGTGCTCGGTGCGCAGGGTGCGGCCCAGGCCCCACAGCGACGCCTGGGCCGGGGCGGGACGCGGATTCGCGGTCGGCAGGGCCTGGGCGCCCCGGGTGACCAGCCAAAGCCGGGACGCGGCGGCCCATGGCTGGGCGAGCATGGCCTGCGCCAGGTGCAGCGCGCCGCCACAGGTCAGCGACGTGGCGCCGAAAAGATCGCCGGGCCCGGCCGGCTCGGCCGGGGTGGCGTCCAGCGCCCACAGGTAAGCGACCTCGTCGTAGCCGTCCGGACTGTCGGCGAGCATGCGGGTGAAGTCCGCCGCGCACGAGGGGTTCAGGCCGAACTCAGACTGGCGGGCGTCATGGCGGTAACCGTCGGCGGGGACGGCCACGCTGGCCACGTGCCCGCGCTGGCGGAGCCGCCGGACCAGGGCCTGTCCGGTGCCGCCGGAGTCGGCGAACACCAGCCAGCGCTCTGGCCCGGCGGGCCGCCGTGCCGCAGGCTGGGCGTCCGGTGTCCGGGGCCAGGGCTTGGGTTGCCAGCCCAGCTGGTAGAACCAGTCGGCGATGCCGTGCTGAGCTGCTCCCGGGACCGTCGGCGGATCTATCCAGTGGCGGCTGCGCTGCCACGGATAGGACGGCAGCCTCACGAACCCGCCGGCCGGGTAGAGCTGGTCCCACCCGATGGGGTGACCCGCACGACACAGCGCCGCCAGGCCGTCGGCCAGCGACCGCTGCTCGTCGCGCCCACGGCGCAGCGAGGGGACCACGGTGCCGGGGCGGCGAAGGTGGAACATGCTGTCTTCGATGGCGGGCAGCAGGACCGGGTGCGGGCTGATCTCAACGAAAAGGTCATGGCCGTGCTCGGCCAGCCATCCAGACGCCTCCGCGAACTGCACCGGGCGGCGCAGGTTCGCTGCCCAGTAGCCCCCATCAAGGCGGCCGCCGTCGATCGGCGCCCCGGTCACGGTGGAGATGACAGGGACGGCCGCCGCGGACGGGTGAATTTCCGCCAGTGACTGGGCTAGCCGCGTGGTCAGCTGGTCCATCTGCGGGCTGTGCGAGGCGAAGTCGATGCTGACCCAGCGGTGGAAGACGCCCCGGGCCGCCAGCGCCGCCGCGATCGTCTCCAGGGCAGCCGGGTCTCCCGAGAGCACCGTGGACCGGGGGCTGTTGATGATCGCGGCGCAGACCTGCTCCCCGTGCCCGCCGAGCAGTTCCTCGGCCTGATCGAGCGTCAGGCCGGTGGCCAGCATCGTGCCCTGCCCGGTCACCTCCCTGATGAGCTGGCTGCGCTGATGCAGGACGCGGACGGCATCGTCCAGGCTCAGTGACCCGGCCGCGTGCGCCGCGGCGACCTCGCCCATGCTGTGACCGACGACGGCCGCGGGCTCGATGCCCGCCCACCGCCACCACGCGGTGAGCCCGGCCTGTACGCAGAACAGCGTGAGCTGGAGAACATCGGGGCGGCCGAGGAGATCGCCGGCGTCGTCAGGACCGGCGAGGGCGGCCAGCGGCGACCATCCGGCCTGGCGGCGTACCGCCTCGTCGCAGCGCTCCACCGCCGCGCGGAACACGGGTTCGCGGGCCAGCAGTTGCCGGCCCATTCCAGCCTGCTGCGACCCGTACCCGGGGAATACGAAGACGATTTTCCCGGCCGAGCCGGACTGCACGGCCGCCGGGCCGGCTTCGTCCCCGGCGGCGGTGGCCAGCGCCGCGGTGAGCTCGCTGCGGTCACGGCCCGCCACCGCGATGCGGTGGCTGTGCTGCGGCCGTCGCGTTCCCGCGCTCCAGCAGACGTCCGCGAGGTCAAGGCCGGCGCCGGGGCCGCCGTCAGCGAGGAAGTCGCGGTAGCGCCGCGCCGTGGCGGCTGCCGCGCCGGGGCCGCGCGCCGACACCGCGAGCACGTAAGGGCGGGCCGGCACCTGGCCCGGGGCGGGGTGCCCCGGCTCCTCCGGCGAGCGGTCAGGCGCCCGCCGTGCGGGCGCTTCCTCCACGACCACGTGCGCGTTGGTGCCTCCGATGCCGAACGAACTGACGCCCGCGCGGCGGGGCGTCTGGCCGGGCGGCCACGGCGCCAGCCGGCTGTTGACATAGAACGGGGTGCCGGCCAGATCGATGGCCGGGTTGAGCTTGGTGAAGTGCAGTGTCGCGGGGATCTGGTCGTGCTTCAGCGCCAGCACCGTCTTGATCAGCCCGGCGATGCCGGCCGCCGATTCCAGGTGGCCGAGGTTCGACTTGACCGACCCCAGGGCGCAGGTCGCGGGGGCCAGGCTGGCGCGGCCCGCGCGGGATTTGAAGGCGCGGGCCAGCGCCGCCACCTCGATGGGGTCCCCGATCGAGGTGGCCGTCCCGTGAGCCTCGACGTAGCCGATCGTCGCGGGCTCCACTCCGGCCACCGCCAGAGCCTCGGCGACGACCTGGGCCTGCCCGTCCTCGCTCGGCGCGGTGAACCCCGCCTTCAGTGACCCGTCGTTGTTGACCGCCGATCCCTTGATCACGGCGTCGATCACGTCGCCGTCGGCGAGCGCGTCCGCCAGCCGCTTGAGCACGACCACGCCAGCTCCGCTGGCGAAGACGGTGCCCTGGGCCGCGGCGTCGAACGGACGGCAGTGACCATCAGGCGACTGGATGTTGCCCGCCTCGTACCGGTAGCCGGCCCGGATGGGCACCCGCACGGTCACCCCTCCGGCCAGCGCCAGGTCGCACTCGTGGTCGAGCAGGCTCTGGCAGGCCAGGTGGACGGCCACCAGCGACGTCGAGCAGGCCGTCTGGACGTTCAGGGCGGGGCCCGTGGTACCGAGCTGGTACGCAGCCTGAGTGGCCAGGTAGTCCTTGTCGTTGCCGATGAGGAGTTGCAGGTCGCTGCTCGGGTTGGCGGAGGGGTTCGCGGGGTGGAGGTTGAACAGCAGGTACGTGCTCATGCTTGACCCGGCGAAAACCCCGGCGGCCGGCCGCCGGGCCGGATCGCAGCCGGCGTCCTCGAGCGCCTCCCATGCGCATTCAAGGAACAGGCGCTGCTGCGGGTCGGTCACCTCCGCCTGGCGAGAGCTGAAGCCGAAGAACCCGGCGTCGAACTGCGTCACGCCGTCGGGTTCCGCCGTGGCGGCTACCCGCGCCGGATCCCGGGCGGCATCCGCGTCCACGCCGGCCGCCAGCATGTCGGTCAGGGTCAGCCTGGTGATCGACTCCACGCCCGCGCGCAGGTTGCCCCAGAACTGCTCCGGGCTGGCCGCGCCGGGGAAACGGCATGCCATTCCGATGATGGCGATGTCCGGTGTGGGGTCGTCCGGTGCGGGGTCGTCCGGTGCGGGGTCGTCCGGCAGTCGCGGCACCCGGGCCTCGGCGCTCACTGCGGTGCTCCTTCCTCCGGTGGGCCAGGCTGCTCGCGGGGCGCCTGCCGCCGGCCGCGCGACGCGCGCCGTCGCGCGGCCCGGTCGGCGGTTCCGGCCAGCGCCTGCCCGGTGTCGTCTTCTCCGGCCAGCCACCCGGCCAGCGAACCGATGGTGGGATGACGGAATATCTCCGTTATGGGCAGCTCGCGGCCGAAGGTCTTGCGTATCTCGTTCAGGATCTGGACCATCTGGAGCGACGTGCCGCCCACATCGAAAAAGTTCCGGTGGATCCCGATCGCGTCGAGCTGGAGAATCCGCTGGGCGATTGCCGCCAGGGCGCGCTCCGTGTCGTTGCGCGGCGGCGTGTCAGGCGTCGGCGCCGGCCGGCGCGCACCCTCCGGGGCGGGTAGCTGCCGTCGGTCCATCTTGCCGTTCGGGGTAAGCGGAAGCCGGTCCAGCATCACGTACTGCGCCGGCCTCATGTGCGCGGGCAGCTTTCCCGCTAGAAACTCCCGCAGCGCGCCGGCCAGCCCGCCGCTGGCCTCGTCGCGGCCCGCGCGTTCGGTACGCCGCGGCTCGGTGTCGGGAAGGCCGCCGACCAGGAAGTGCGCCAGGATATGGCTGGCCTCAAGGTCGAAAAACGGGCGCACCCGATCGAAGTCCATGCCGCCGACCGGGCACAGGCCGATGTCCTGGTCGGGAGCGACGGTCATCAGGAGCTGGCCCATGTAGCCGGCTTCGAGCAGGCAGAAGTCGCGGGAGACTGCTCCGTAGAGCGGCTCTACCGCGCCCAGCTGGCCAACCAGGAAGATGGCGAACGCGGCGCTTACGAACATGTCCCGGTTGTGCGGCAGCTGGGTGTCGGCGTCCAGCACCGCGCCCGGAGAGATCAGCAGCAGCCGGTGCTGGCGAGGATCGTGGTAGTAGACGCCGGCGGCCAGGCTCGCCACCCGGTCGGGCTTGACGTAGACATACGTCTGCACCGGGTACAGGCCGCCGCCGGAAGGGTAACGGTACTTCGGCAGGTCATCGGTCTGGATCTGGGCCAGGCTGGCGAGCAGCTCGCCGAGCGATTCGGCGGGCACAGGGGCGGCGGAGAATTCCCGCACGCTTGACCGCCGCGTGTGGGCCTCGCGCAGCGCCGCCTCAGGCTGGGCGCGGGCAAGCGCGACCGCCTGCCGCCCGGTGTCGCGCCGGATGCCCGGCTCGTTCAGCTTGAAGTCGATCCGCTGCACCGGATCAAGGACCGATACTCCGGCCAGGTCCGCCGCGCTGAACCCGGCCGTGCCCGGGTCGGCCGGCACCACGTACGCGACCAGGTGAGTGAGCTGCCGCGGCTCGCCGGCCGCGGTCACGACCGCGGCGGCCACGCCGGGATGCTGCCGCAGCGCCGCCTCAACCTCCGTCAGCTCGATGCGGTGGCCGCCGATCTTGACCTGGAAATCTTCCCGGCCGAGGAACTCGATGCTGCCGTCCGGTAGGTAGCGGCCCATGTCCCCGCTGAGGTAGATCTCCTCGCCGCTCCGCGGGTGGGTGATGAACCGCTCGCGGGTCCTGGGGCTGTCGCACCAGTAGCCGCGGGCCAGTCCCGCTCCCGCGATGCACAGCTGGCCGGGTACCCACACCGGGCACGGTTCAAGGACCCGGTTGAGGACGTGATAGCGGGTGTTGTTCATCGGCTTGCCATACGGGATGCTCGGCCATGACGGATCGGTACGGTGCACCGGGTTCCAGATATCCCAGATCGTGGTCTCGGTCGGCCCGCCCGAGGCGATGAATTCGACCCCGCCGGTCAGGCGCTTCAGCCGGTCCGGGAGGGAGACGGGGATCCAGTCGCCCGCCAGGACGGCGCACCGCAGCGAGTGCGGAACCTGGCCGGGCCGTTCCTCCAGGTATTCCACGAGCAACTGCAGGAACGTCGGCACTGAGTTCCAGATCGTCACGCCTTCTGCGGCCATGAGCTCGGCCCAGTGCGCGGGGTCGCGGAGGCGGTCGGGGTCGGGAATCACCAGGGCGGCGCCAGCGGCCAACGTGCCGAAGACGTCATAGACCGACAGGTCGTGGTGCAGCGCGCTCAGCGCGAAGACCCGGTCAGGCGGGCCGACCCCGAGCCGCTGGTTCACATCGGTGATCCGGTTCACCACGTTGCGGTGCTCGATCATGACCCCCTTGGGCAACCCGGTCGAACCCGATGTGTAGATCACGTGCGACAGGTCCCAGGGCCGGGGCGCGGGCATCGGGTCGGCGTCGGCGCTTTCCTCGCCGTCATCGCCGGCGGCGTCCCGCTCATCGCCGAGGCAGACCCTGGTGACCCCAGCGGGCCACGTGAGCTCCTGATCCAGGCTGGGCTGGGTGACCGCCACCCGAACTCGCCCGTCGCTGAGCAGATACGCCAGGCGCTCGGCCGGCTGGTGCGGGTCGGCCGGCAGGTACGCCGCCCCGGCCAGGTGGACGCCGAGGACCGCGACTATCTGTTCCCAGCCCTTGTCCATCACCACGGCCACCAGCGCGTCCCGCCTGGCGCCGCGCGACCGGAGGGTCCGGGCGAGTCGGTTGGCGTGGCGGAGGGTCTGCTCGTAGCTCAGGACCAGGCCGGACGTGATGACCGCAGGCTGGCCCGGCCGCTCGGCGGCCTGGCGCAGGAACAACGACAGCAGGGTCTCGTCCGGGATCGCGGCGGTGGTGTCGTTGACGCTGGCGCGCTGCGCCAGTTGCCGCAACGGTACGTGGTCCCGGCCACGGCGCTGCCAGGCGGCCGCGTCCTCGGCCAGCTCGCCGAGGAACCGCGTGTAGGCACCGAACATATCGTCCGCCAGCCCAGGAGGAAACACGTCCGCCACCGAATCCCAGCTCAGGACGAGCGTCCCGGCCTCCTCCCATACCTGGTGGTCCAGCCACACCTGAGGTGTCTGGGTGAGGCTGTACACCACCTCGCCGACAGCGCCCAGGGCCGAGAACGGCGGACGGAATCCCTGTGCGGTCAGGTCCAGCATGCTGGTGAAGACCACGGGCATCAGCACCCCGCCGGTGCGGCTCCTGGCCCGCGCCATGTCGCGGAGCACCTCGACCCCGCTGATGTGCCGGTGCTCCAGGCCCGCCCACAGTTGCCGCTGGGCCAGCGCCGCGCGCTCCGCGAACGGTTTTCCCGCCGCCGAGGGAATTCCCAGCAGGATCATGGAGGTGAAATCGCCGAGGATCTGGTTAACCTGCGGGTGCAACGGCAGGCGGTTGAAGAAGGTGACGTTCAGGGTGAACGCCTCATCCCCGCTCCAGCACGCCAGCACGTCGGCGTAGGCGGCGAGCAGGGCCGCGGACGGCGTGAGCCCGGCCTCGGCGGCGCGGTCCTTCAGCTTTCCCCAGATGCCGGCCGGCAGGGTGGCGGTGCGGCGCTCGAAGCGCGTGCCGCTCGCGGAGTCCCGGCTCGCCATGACCGGCAGCGCGGGCGGTGGCGGCAGCGTCCGGACCCGCCGCCGCCAGTACGCGGCCGACCGCTGGTACGCACCGCTGTCGCGGCGGGCGATCTCGCCGAGGACGTAATCCCGGTAAGACAGCTCCAGCTGCGGCAGCTCAGTGCCACCGTCACGGTAGAGCTGCATCCATTCGTCGATGAGGATCGTCAGGCTGCCGCCGTCCACGTGCAGCAGGTCGATGCTGATGTGCACCTGGGTGCGGTCGCCGTCGGCGAGCGTGGCCCGGATATCGAAGCCCGGCCATTCCCCGGCCGGCAAGACCTGGTGTGACATTTCCGCACGGGTCGCCGCCAGCGAGCGGCTGAGGGCGTCAGCACCCTGGCCGCGCAGGTCGGTGACCCGGAGGTGGTAGCCGGGCACCGTGGGCAGGACGCATTGCCGGCCGTCGGGCAGGACGACGGCGCGCAGCATGTCGTGCCTCGCGACTACCTGCTGCCAGCTGCGTTCCAGCCGGGCCAGGTCGATTCCCTGGCCCTCTACCTCCAGGTACACGTGGACGGAGACGTCACCGAGGTCGTAGGCTCCGCTGCGGCCGATCCAGTACGCCTGCTGGATCTCGGTCAGCGGAAATGGCTCGCCGCGCCGCTCCGGGTCGGGCGTGATCGGGGGGAGCGTGGTCGAGTCAGCCGCCCGGATGGCGTTGATGGCGTGTTCCAGCTCGTCCAGCAGCGCCACGGCGAGGCGCGCGGGCGTGGGGTGGTCAAGGAAATCCGGCAGCGGGACTGTCATGGCCAGCTCGGTCTCAACATGCTGTTTCAGCTGCAGCACGCGCAGCGAGTCCAGGCCCAGTGCGGTAAACGGCTGGTCGGCGGGCACGTGCTCGATGTCGATGCCCGTCGCCGCGGCGAGCTGCCGCCGCAGATAGGTCACGAGCATGGGCAGGCGGTCGTCATGCCCGGCGGTGGTCAGGGCGGTCAGGATGCCTGAGCCGGCGGTCTCACCATCACCGGGTGGCTGCCGTCCGGCTTCCAGCCAGCCGTCATCGGGTGCGGGGCTGACGCTCTGGCCGACCCAGCGGAGGCCGTCGCGCAGGAACTGGTCCCGGCACGACCGCCGCTGCGGTTTCCCGCTTGAGGTCTTGGGCAGCGTTCCTGACTCAAGCAGGACCACGGTATGAACGTGCAATCCGTGCTCTTCGGCCACCGCCTTCCTGATGGCCGCGGCGACTTCCTCGCAATCGGCCGGCACGTCCTGCTGCCTCAGCTCGTGCGCGATCACCAGCCTCGCGTCGCCGCCGTCCTCGATCGCGAAGGCGATGCCGCATCCCCGGCGCAGCGCCGGGTGGCTGGCCTCCGCGGTGCGCTCGATGTCCTGCGGCGCGTGGTTGCGGCCGCGGATAATGATCAGGTCCGTGAGCCGGCTGGTGATGAACAGCTGCCCGTCGTGGATGAACCCCAGGTCCCCGGTTCGCAGGAACGGCCCGTCATCGGTGCCTGCCAGCCGCGCGCGGAAGGTATCGTCCGTCGCCGCGGGAGAATTCCAGTAGCCCGCGGCGACGCTCGGCCCGGCGACCCAGACTTCCCCGATCGTCCCGGGGCTGCTGGGGCGGCGAGTACGCGGGTCCGCGATCACGACATGCTGCCCGGGCATGATCTGGCCGCTGCCTGCCAGCGCCTGCGTTGCGGCCGGCCCGTCCGCTAGGCGGCCGGCCCTCACCGCCACCCGGCCGTGAGTCATGGCCAGCTTCTCGACGTGCACGATCACCGGTCCGCTCAGCGCCGGCCCGCTGCTCACCTGCAGGGTCGCCTCGGCCAGGCCGTACCCGGGAAAGAACGCCTCGCGGCGGAAGCCGTGCGGAGCGAAGGCGGCCGCGAAGCTCTCAATCGTTTCCGGCCGCACCGGCTCGGCGCCGTTGAACGCGACCTGCCAGCTGCCAAGGTCAAGCGCGGCGCGGTCATCCGGGCCGATCTGCCTGACGCACAGGTCGTAGGCGAAGTTGGGGCCTCCGCTGATCGTGGCGCGGTACCGGGTAATCGCCCGCAGCCAACGCACAGGCTGCCGCAGGAACGCGGTCGGCGACATCAGCACGCACGGGAAGCCGGTGTACAGGGGCTGCAGGACGGTGCCGATGAGCCCCATGTCATGGAACATGGGCAGCCAGCTCACGCACACCGCATCCGGCGTCGATGCCATCCCGCGCTGGATCAGCGCCTCGTTGTGCATCAGGTTGCCTTGGCTGACCATCACGCCCTTCGGCGTGGTGGTCGACCCGGAGGTGTACTGCAGGAAAGCCAGCGTGTCAGCGCCGGGTGCCGTTTCCCGCCAGTCACGCTCCGCGCCCGCCGGGACCGCGTCGGTCGCCAGCCACGGGATACCGGAGAAAACCGGGTCGGCGGCCGCCAGGTCGGCTGCGGCGGTCACGATCGGCTCGGTGGCGAGGATGAGGCTGGGCCGCGAGTCTGCCGCGATGGCGCGCAGCCGCGTCAGGGTGCGTTCCAGGGGCGGTCCCGGCGGGATGGCCGGGACCGCTACGACATCCGCGTACAGGCAGCCAAGGAACGCCGTGATGAATTCCAGGCCGGACGGATACATCAGCATCGCCCGGTCGCCCGGCCGAGTTCGCTGCTGGAGCAGCGCGGCGACGGACCGGGCCCGGCGATCCAGCTCGGCGTAGCAGATGTCGGTACCGTCTCCTTCGCCGCCGCTCAGATACGTGAAGGCGCGCCGGTCCGGCTGCTGGGCGGCGCGCCAGCGCAGCACGTGGCAAAGGGTCGGGCAGGCTGAGATGGAATTCGCGTACTCAACGGTCATCACAGGCTCCCCTAACGGTGCTCCTGTCACCCATGTGTTGGCCACCGAGGCCGCGGCGGTTAGTAACACCGCCGTCTCCACCAGCCGGGTATTACAGATCTCCTCACATGATCACGGAGACGCCGGCCCGCCTCATGATGCACACGAGAACTCATGGCCAGATCGTAGAAAGGAAGCGATATGGAATCGTTACGGTGAAGGCAGTATCAAGGATGCTGGCGCGCCGGGGCCGGCATTTCCGCCTGCTGCGGGCGGTGCGAGCCCTCTTGACAGTTCGGTGCGCCATCACATATCTGTGGGCGAGATGCGACCTCCTTCTACTGGAGGCGTCTGCTTACCGCGTGCCGTCATGGCAGCGGCCACGGGCCTGGTGAGGCAGATGGCAGAAGTGCCAGCGATGTCGGCGCGGCAGCGGTGGACGCTCGCGTTGGTCTGCACAGCAACGTTCATGTTGCTGCTGGACATCACCGTGGTGAGCGTGGCGCTGCCGTCGATTCAGCGGGATCTGCGAGCGAGCCTGCCGGACCTGCAGTGGGTGATCGACGCCTACACCCTGGTGCTGGCCGTGCTGCTGCTGCCGGCGGCCACGCTGGGTGACCGGCTGGGCCGGCGCCGGCTGTTCCTGGCCGGCCTGGCCGTCTTCACGCTCGGATCGCTGGCGTGTGCGCTCGCGCCAACCGCGCTGGCGCTTGAGCTGTTCCGCGCGCTGCAGGGCGTCGGCGGCGCGGTGCTGTTTGCCACCGGCACGCCGCTGCTGCGCGCGGAGTTCTCCGGTGCCGCCCTGGCCCGGGCGCTGGGTGCGTTCGGCGCCACCATCGGCGGCGCCACCGCGATCGGGCCCCTGGCCGGCGGGGCGCTGACCGACGCGCTGGGCTGGCGGTCCATCTTCTTCATCAACCTGCCCATCGGCGCGGCGGCCTTCGCGGCCGGGGTGTCGCGGCTGCGCGAATCCCGCAACCCGGCCGGCGGCCGGGCCGACTGGCCGGGCACGGCGCTGATCACCGCCGCGCTGGCCGCACTGGTGTTCGCGCTCATCCGCGGCAACGCGCTGGGCTGGGCGAGCCCGGCGATCGTGTCCCTGTTCGCCGTCGCCGCGGTGACGCTGGCCGGGTTCGTCGCCTACGAGCTGCACGTCGCCGCGCCCATGGCCGACCTGCGCCTGTTCCGGCGGCGCAGCTTTGCCGCGACCGGGTTCGTGGCGTTCGCGATCTCGGCGACGGTCATCGGGGTGGTCTCCTACGTGTCGCTGTACGTGCAGAACACCCTGGGCTACTCCCCGGTCCAGGCCGGACTGCGGTTCCTGCCCCTGTCGCTGGTCTCATTCGCGGTCGCTGCCGTCACCGGCCTGCTGATCGGCAAGGTGGCGATGCGGGTGCTGCTTGGCGTGGCCATGGTCGCGGCCGCGGCCGGGCTGGCCTCGATGGCCCGGCTGACTGCGACCTCCACCTGGCTGGTGTTGCTGCCCGGATTCATCCTGGGCGGTATCGGCCTGGGCATTACCTCCACCGGCCTGGCCTCGGCCGCGCTTTCAGCGGTGGAGCCGGCCCGCGCCGGGATGGCGGCCGGCCTGGTGAACACGCTGCGCCAGGTCGGCATTGCCACCGGCGTGGCCGTACTCGGCGCTGTCTACACATCCCGGGTCGCCGCCGCCACGCTGCATGCGCTGGCCGGCGTGCCCGCCCTGTCCGGCGCCGCGCAGCGGCTGGCCGCCGCGGTCGCCTCCGGCGCCGGCGTCCGGGCCGCCGCCGCGGTGCCGCCCGTCGCCCGCGCCGCGGTCACCCACGCCGCCCGGGCCGGCACCGCCAGCGGCTTCAACGACGTCCTGCTCGCCGCGGCGGCGTTCGCCGTGCTCGGCGCGGTCGCCGGCTTCGCCTTCGGACCCGATCCGGTCAGGCAGCCGCCTACCACCCCAGCCCCCCACGACTACGGCGAACTTTCTGCCCGGCCAGTCTCCGCCCGGCACCAGGCCCAGCGATCGGCGAGCTCGAAACAACGGCCCGCAGAGTACCGGCTGCTTGCTCACGGGCTCCCGCCCACGACGGCGACGGGCAGCTGATGGCCCGGTGAGCAGGTGCCCCGGCAATCTGCCAGGCAGCCAGGTTTCGACGACATCAGGCCCGGACGGGATTACTGAGCGCTGATGAGGCTGACACCTAGCCCGGTCCCAACGACGTCGTTGTCACAGCGACGCGCAGTAGACGACATGGCTGCCGCAGCGACGCTGTTGGAGTGAAGCACGCAGCCGTCCTCTGGCGCGCAGCTATGCCCGGGCACGCGGCGCTCTGGCCCGCGGGGCGGGGCCGATGGGCCACAGGCCTCATTCCCGGGCGCTTACACGGTGCGGTGCGTCTGCCATCGGCCCCATCTTGCGGCCAGGGTGCCACGAGGTCCGGGCCGCGGGCGGTCAGTGGGCGGCGGCGCGGCGGGCGCGGTCGACGACCTCGCCGATCACGGCGGCCAGGGCGTCGACGTCGTGCTGGGTGGAGGTGTGGCCGAGCGAGAAGCGGAGCGAGCCGCGGGCCCGGGAGTTGTCGGCACCCATGGCGAGCAGCACGTGGCTGGGCTCGGCCACGCCCGCGGTACACGCGGAGCCGGTGGAGCAGGCGATTCCGTTGGCGTCAAGCAGCATGAGCAGGGCGTCGCCCTCGCAGCCGGGGAAGGAGAAGTGCGCGTTCCCAGGCAGCCTGTCCGGTCCCGGCGGCGGCCCGTTGAGCACCGCGTCGGGAACGGCGGCCTGGACCTGGCGGGCCAGGTCGTCGCGCAGCGCGGCCAGGCGCGCGGCCTCCTCGGCCCGGTTGCGGCGGGCGTCCGCGGCCGCGACCGCGAACGCCCTGATGGCCGGCGTGTCGAGGGTGCCGGAACGCACCTCTCGTTCCTGCCCGCCGCCGTGCAGCACGGGGACGGGTTCCACCCCGCGGGCCAGGATCAGCGCGCCGACCCCGACCGGTCCGCCGAGCTTGTGGGCGGAGACGGCCAGCGCGTCCGCTCCGCTGGCGGCGAAGCTGACCGGCAATTGCGCGGCGGCCTGCACCGCGTCGGTGTGGAAGGGGATGCCGTACTCGTGTGCCACCTGCGCCAGCTCGGCGACCGGCTGCACCGTCCCGACCTCGTTGTTGGCCCACATCATGCTGACCACGGCCACCTGGTCGGCGGCGCGGGAGATCGCGGCCCGCAGCGCCTCGGGGCACACCATGCCGTCGGGATCGACACCGAGCCAGACCGCCTCCGCGCCCTGGTGGTCCTCCAGCCAGCGAACCGAGTCGAGCACCGCGTGGTGTTCCACCGAGGTGGTCACCACCCGCCGCCGAGAGCCGTCCCGGCGCGCCCAGTACAGGCCCTTGACGGCGAGGTTGTCCGCCTCGGTGCCGCCGCTGGTGAAGATCACCTCGCTGGGCCGGGCGCCGAACACCTCCGCGAGTTGCTCCCGGGACTCCTCCACCACCCGGCGGGCGCGCCTGCCCGCGGTATGCAGCGAGGACGGGTTGCCAAGGCGCGCGAGCTCCTCGGCCATCGCCGCGATCGCCTCTGGTCGCATCGGCGTCGTGGCCGCGTGATCCAGATATATCGGTCCGGTGCTCTGCGAACTCATGTCGGCGTACAGCCTAGTCGGGGCCAAGATACAGATGTAACGGGCGGATCCGGTGCTTTTCTTGTCCGCTCAGAGCCGCTTGCGCCGGTCGATCTCCTCGAGCAGCTGCGGGACCACCTTGAACAGGTCGCCGACCATCCCGAAGTCGGCCAGCTCGAATATCGGGGCCTCGGGATCCTTGTTGACCGCGACGATCGTCTTGGAGGTCTGCATGCCGGCCCGGTGCTGGATCGCGCCCGAGATGCCGATCGCCATGTACAGCTGCGGCGAGACGGTCTTGCCGGTCTGGCCGACCTGGAACTGGTGCGGGTACCAGCCGGCGTCGGTCACCGCGCGCGACGCGCCGACCGCCGCGCCGAGCGCGTCCGCCAGCTGCTCGATGATCCGGAAGCCCTCGGCGCCGCCGGTGCCGCGGCCGCCCGACACGACGATCGACGCCTCGGTCAGGTCGGGGCGTTCGCTGCGCTCGGCCACCACCCGGTTGATGACCCTGGCCCCGTCCGCCCGGGCCCTCAGCGCTACCTGGGTAAGCTCGGCCGGACCCGGCGCCGGCTCGGGCGCCACCGCGTTGGGCCGCACGGCGACTATCGGCGTGCCCCGCCTGACCCGGGAGTGGACGATCGTGGCGCCGCCGAAGGCGGACTGCTCGGCGACCGGCCCGTCATCGCCCGGCTGCAGGTCCACCGCGTCGGTGAGCACGCCGGAGTCGATCTTGACTGCGAGCCGGCCCGCGACTTCCTTGCCCTGGGCCGTGCCGGCCAGCAGCACAAGCGCCGGGGACTTCTCGGCCACAAGCTCGGCCAGCAGCTGCGCGGCGGGCGCGACGACGTAGTCGTCGATGGCCGCGTCCGCGGCCACGTATACCCTGGCCGCGCCGTACTCGGCGCAACGCGCCTGCCCGCCTTCCGCGCCGGGCCCGGTCCACACCACCGAGGGCTCCCCGAACCGGCGGGCCAGCGTGATCAGCTCGAGCGTGACCTTCTTGACGTCGTCGCCGGTGTGCTCGGCGAGCACAAGGACCTCAGCCATCTCGCATTCCCTCCGGGCTCAGATGAACTTCTGCGCGGCGAGGAACTCGGCGACCTTGACGCCGCCGTCGCCTTCGTCCTTGACGATCGTGCCGACCGCCCGTGGCGGCCGCTGGGCGAAGTCGACCACCTCGGTCGCCGCGCCGCCGAGCCCGACGGCGGCCGGGTCGATGCCCGCGTCGGCCAGGCTGAGCGTCGTGACCGGCTTCTTCTTCGCCGCCATGATGCCCTTGAACGAGGGGTAGCGCGGCTCGTTGATCTTCTCGACCACGCTGACCACGGCGGGCAGCGTGGATTCGACCTCGAAGTACCCGTCCTCGGAAACCCGGCGGACCCGGATCGCGGTGCCGTCGATCTCCACCTTGCTGGCCAGGGAGACCTGCGGCACGCCGAGCCGCTCGGCCAGCATCGCCGCCATCACGCCCATCCGGGCGTCGGTCGACTCCGATCCGCATATCACCAGGTCGAAGCCGGTCTGCTTGAGCACATGGGCCAGCGCGTGGGAGGTCGACAGGGCATCGGACCCGGCGAGTCCGTCGTCGAGCAGGTGGATGGCCTTGTCCGCGCCCATCGACAGCGCCTTGCGGATCGATTCGGCCGCCTTCTCCGGGCCCATGGTCAGGATGGTGACCTCCGCGTCGCCGCCCCCCTCGCGCCGCGCTTCGGCGATCAGCAGGCCCTCCTCGATGGCGTACTCGTCAAGCTCGTTGATGAGCCCGTCCACCGACGCGCGATCCAAGGTGGAGTCCGCGGGCCGCAGCTTGCGGTCGGCCGCGGTATCCGGAACCTGCTTGACGCAGACGACGATGTTCATGGATGACACCGGCCTCCTTCGTTGCTCGCCTACAGCCTGCCAAATCACCCGAGATCGTCAGGCACCGGGTCGCAGGGTCAATGTTACTCGTCGGTAGCTAGTGGTGTTTCCGCAACGGAAAGCCGCCCGCAACCAGGATGTCGGCAGCTAGCGAGGTCCGGCTCAGTATCGTGGAGGAAAGCCCACCGGGGAGGTGTGATCTTGCCGCGGGTCACCGTCATTGGCATTGGATACCTAGGGCTTACTCATGCCGTGTGCCTGGCCGACCTCGGGCACGAGGTGCTTGGCATCGACATCGACGAGGAGAAGATCTCCAGGGCCGCGAACGGCGACGCCCCGTTCTTCGAGCCGGGCCTTGAGCCGCTGCTGCGGAAGAACCTCGAGGCCGGCCGGCTCCGCTTTACCACGTCGTTCGCCGAGGTCGGGACCTTCGGGGAGGTCCACTTCCTGTGCGTGGGCACGCCTGAGGGCGAGTCCGGCCAGGCCGACCTGCGCGCCGTGTATGCCGCGGCCGACGCGCTGGCCCCGCACCTTGACTCGCAGTGCGTGGTCGTGGGCAAGTCCACGGTCCCGGTCGGCACGGCGCGGCAGGTGGCCAGCCGGGTGCAGGCGCTGGCCCCGGCCGGGCGGGGAGTCGAGCTGGCCTGGAATCCGGAGTTCCTGCGGGAGGGATTCGCGGTCCAGGACACCCTGGCGCCCGACCGTATCGTGCTCGGCGTCACGGCCGGCCGCGCCGAGGTGCTGCTGCGCGAGGTCTACGCGGCGCCGCTGGCGGCGGGAGCGCCGCTGCTTGTGATGGATCTGGAGACGGCCGAGCTGGTCAAGGTCGCCGCGAACGCGTTCTTGGCCACCAAGATCTCGTTCATCAACGTCATGGCCGAGGTGTGCGAGCAGGCCGGTGCCGACGTGATGGCACTCGCCGACGCGCTGGGATACGACGCGCGGATCGGGCGGCGGTTCCTGTCGCCTGGCCTCGGCTTCGGCGGCGGCTGCCTGCCAAAGGACCTGCGCGCGTTCCGCGCCGCCGCGTCCGCCATGGGAGTCGGCTCCCTGGTCAGCTTGCTGACGACGGTGGACGCCATCAACATCGGGCGGCGGGAGCGGGCGGTCGCGATGGCCAGGGAAATCCTCGGCGGCACCCTTGACGGCAGGCGGATCGCCGTGCTCGGCGTGGCGTTCAAGCCCGGAAGCGACGACGTCCGGGATTCGGCCAGCCTGGACGTGTGCGATCGGCTGATGGCCGAGGGGGCGCTCGTGTCCGTCCACGACCCGGTGGCGATGCCCAACGCCGCCAGGAAGCGGCCCGGCCTGGTCTGCGCGCGGTCGGTCCCGGAGGCGGCCGAGGGCGCAGAACTCGTCCTGCACCTGACCGAGTGGGCCGACTACCGGGCCATCGACCCGGCCGCGCTCGCGCGCGTGGTGGCCCGGCGGGTGATCATCGACGCCCGGTGTTGCCTCGACGCCGACCTGTGGCGCGCGGACGGCTGGACCGTACACACGCTGGGCGGCCCGCCGGCCCAGCTCAATGGAAGAAGTGCCGCACGCCGGTGAAGTACAGCGTGACCCCGGCCGCCTGGGCGGCGCTGACGGTCAGGTGGTCGCGGATCGAGCCGCCCGGCTCGGCCACCGCGGCCACGCCAGCCTGAGCCAGGATCTCGAAGGCGTCGGGAAACGGGAAGTAGGCGTCGCTGGCCGCGACCGAACCCGCCGCCCGGTCCCCCGCGCGCATGACCGCCAGCCGGGATGAATCCACCCGGTTGACCTGGCCCATGCCGACGCCGACCGAGGCGCCGCCGGAGGCGAGCAAGATGGCGTTCGATTTGACCGCGCGGCAGGCCTTCCACGCGAAGGCCAGATCCGCCAGCTGCGCAGGATCGGCCGGCGGGCCCGCTTTGAGCTGCCAGTTGACCGGATCGTCCCCCGGCTCGCGGACCCGGTCCACCGACTGCATCAGCAGTCCGCCGCTGACCGGCCGCCATTCGACGGAGGCGGCGGCGGGCGCGGCGCAGCGGAGCAGGCGGACGTTCTTGCTCGCGGACAGGATGTCAAGCGCCTCGTCGTCGAAGCCGGGCGCGATGACCACCTCGGTGAACACCTCGGCGATCTGCCTGGCCAATTCCGCGGTCACTGCCGCGTTGGCCGCGATGACGCCGCCGAAGGCCGACACCGGGTCGCAGGCGTGGGCCTTGGCGTGCGCATCGGCCAGGTCGGCGCCGATGGCGATGCCGCACGGGTTGGAATGCTTGATGATGGCCACGCACGGCTCGGCGAAGTCATAGACGGCGCGCCTGGCCGCGTCAGCGTCCACGTAGTTGTTGTACGACATGGCCTTGCCGTGCAGGAGTTCCGCCGCCGCGATGCCGTCCCGTTCCGGCCTGGCGTACAGGGCCGCGCGCTGGTGCGGGTTCTCGCCGTAGCGCAGCACGTCGGCGCGCTGCCAGAGGGCGCCGACTACCTCGGGCCAGCCGCTGTCCCGCGCCACCTGGTCAGGCGCGTAGGTGGCCGCGAACCAGGACGCGACGGCGATGTCGTAGGCGGCGGTCCGCGCGAACGCCTCGGCGGCCAGGCCACGGCGCTGATCGGCGGTGAAGCCGCCGTCGGCAGCCGCGGCGAGCACGTCGGCGTACCGGGACGGGTCGACGACGACGGCGACCGAGCCGTGGTTCTTCGCCGCGGCGCGGATCATCGACGGCCCGCCGATGTCGATCTGCTCCACGCACTGGGCGGGCGGGGCACCGGAGGCGACCGTGGCCTCGAACGGGTAGAGGTTCGACACCAGGAGCTGGAACGGCTCGATGCCAAGCCCGGCCAGCTCCGCCTCGTGCCGCGGGTTGGTCGTATCCGCGAGCAGGCCCGCGTGGACCCGGGGGTGCAAGGTCTTCACCCGGCCGTCGAGGCACTCGGGAAAGCCGGTGAGCGTCTCGACCGGCGTGACCGGCACCCCGGCCGTCGCGATCCTGGCCGCCGTGCTGCCCGTGGAGATGATCTCGATGCCTGCGGCGAACAGCCCGGAGGCCAGCTCCTCCAGCCCGGTCTTGTCGTAGACGCTGATCAGCGCCCGCCTGATCGGAATCCTCGTCAACTGCCGATCCTCACCTTCCTGCCCCGGACGGACCAGCCTTCGCGGGCCATCCTGCCCACCGTGCCGACGAGCAGCGCCCGCTCGGTCACCTTGATCCGCTCGTGCAGCGTCGCTTCGTCGTCGTCGTCGGCCACCGGTACCGCGGCCTGGGCGACGATCGGCCCAGAATCCACGCCGTCGTCCACGAGGAGGACGGTGCAGCCGGTGACCTTCACCCCGTGGGCCAGTGCCTCGCGCACGGCGTGCGCGCCAGGAAACGACGGTAGCAGCGCGGGATGCGTGTTCACGCAGTGGCCGCCGAAGGCGTCGAGGAACGGCTTGCCGACCAGCTTCATGAAACCGGCCAGCACGATCAGGTCGGGCGCGTGCGCGGCGCAGGCCCGGGTCAGCGCCGCATCCCAGTCCTCGCGGGCCAGGTAGTCGGCGAGCCGGATGGTGAAGGCGGGTATGCCGGCCTGTTCGGCGCGGGTCAGCGCGTTGATCCCGTCCCGGTCCGCGCCGACCGCGACCACCCGTGCCCCGTAGTCCGCGTCGCGGGACGCGTCGATCAGCGCCTGCAGGTTAGTTCCCTCGCCGGAGACCAGCACCACCAGCCGCGTGCTCACCCGGCCACCCTAAGACACGGGACCGGAAGCTCCCCGGAGGGGGCAGAATAGAACGCGATGGCCAGATATCAGCCACCCGGCGGGCGCGGAGCGCCACAGCGCGGGCTCCTCCCTCCCCGGCAACTGCCGCCGCCGGACCCGAGCCTGCGGCAGCGTGCCCTCGCGGCGCTGGCGCTGGGCGTGCTCAGCCTGCTCGGCCTCGCGCTGGGGCTGGGCAACCTGCGCCGCGGCGTGTTCGTGGCCGTCTTGACGCTGCTGTTCGCCGTGATCGCGATCTGGCTCGGCGCCACAGCGAACCGCCAGGCGCGGCGCAGCGGGACCGCGCGGCCGCGCGGTGCGGTCGGCGGGATCGTCCTTGGCGGGTTCGGCCTTGCCTTCAGCGTGTTGTGGCTGCTGGTCCTCGCCGTGTTCTGGCCGCAGCTCAGCGCCTACTACAACTGCATGAACAGCGCGAATACCGTGGCCGCGCAGCAGGTGTGCCACGCCCAGTTCACCGACTCCGTCGGCGGCGAGATCAGCGTGCTGCAGAACGGCCAGTGACAGGCCACCGAGGGCAGAGCGGGTCACTCGTCGTACGGCCCCTCCTCAAACCCCTCACGGGCGGCCCAGGGATTCAGGTAGATCCGGTGACCGCCCGCGTCGTCGGTCTCATCGACCACGCCGGCCCTCGGGGACGGGATGGCGCGAGCGACCGCGGGCGTGTCATCGTCCGGTTGCGGCGGCTGGTCGCCGGGCCGTTCTGGAGAAATAGCGCGTTTGGTGACGCCGCGCCGGCCGGTCCGACGTAGCATCAGCCAGTTCGCGCCCGCGGCGGTCAGTGCGGCGGTCACGCCGACTTCGAGCATGGCCACCAGGCCGACCTGCCAGCCGGACGGGCCCACCTCGGCCAGGCGGCCGTCGCCGAGCGGGCCGCCGGCGAATGCCG
>Ga0187783_10000976_pt1 | contig 21050 bp, 18 predicted proteins | sample 1015_SJ02_MP02_2_FD_132471 | JGI IMG/M metagenome (GOLD analysis project Ga0187783, IMG submission 132471) | Tropical peat soil microbial communities from peatlands in Department of Meta, Colombia - 1015_SJ02_MP02_20_MG | ecosystem: Environmental > Terrestrial > Soil > Wetlands > Peat | place...
AGAAGAACGAGTGAGTGCGCGATGCGAAGCCGGGGCGGATTTGTGGGAAATGAAGGAGAGGATCTGGTGGACCGCGTCGCCGGGACTGCATTCGTTGGTGTCCACGTGGAGATCGGCGTCGGAGGGTTCTTCGTAAGGATCGGAAATGCCGGTGAACTGCGAGATGACTCCGGCGCGCGCCTTCGCGTAGAGGCCCCTGGGATCGCGAAGTTCGCAGATGGCAAGCGGAGTGGAGACGTGGACGAGGAAGAACGGGCCGCAGGCTTCGACCATGGCACGCGCCTGCTTGCGGGCGCGATCGAAGGGAGCGATGACGGCACAGATGGCGACGCCACCGCATTTGGTGACTTCCGATGCGGCGAACCCAATACGGCGGATGTTCAGGTCACGGTGCTCTCGTGAGAAGCCAAGTTCAGGTGAGAGATTCGTACGAATCGCGTCGCCATCGAGCAGCGTAACCGCCTGACCGCGCACCGCGGTGAGCTTGTCGAAGAGTGCGCGCGCGATAGTTGTCTTACCCGCCCCGGATAAGCCAGTAAGAAAAATCGTGAAACCGCTGCATGGAAGGGCGTAGGTAGGGTTGGCGGTGTGGGTTTGCGCATCATCGAAGGCGATGGGTGCGGCGGTGGCTGCGTTTCTTGCGGCTGCGATGAGGCGCTGTAACGTGAGGCGCGAGCCGGCGTCAGCCGCAGGAAGCGCGCGCTCGAGGAGGGGCAGGGCATCCGAATGCCGGCCGAGCGACGAGAGGAACGCACCCAGGTTGGCACAAGCTTCCGTATTGCCTGGTTCGACGCGCAGGGCCTGGCGAAAACCAAGCTCTGCCAGGACGCGATGGGAACAGGCGGCTTGTGCGGAGGCCCAACCGTTCCAGCGCTCAGCAGTGGACTCGAGCGCCAATGCTTCGCTGATCTCGCTGACACATGCGTCATATGAACGCGCATGGAAGAGACGAATTCCCCGATCGTGTCTAAGTTTGGCTTCGAAGGTGACCCTGGCTGTGGATTCGGCTGCCGAGATGATGAATTCGGCGAACAGTTCACGGAAATACGGTCCGATGAAGGGGCGAATTTCCGCGAATTTCTCGCGAGACAGCAAGAGCCCGTGTTCCAAGAAAATTCGGCGAAGGATCCGGCGAGAAAAGCTTTCATAGGCGAGCCATTCACCATCTTCCGGAGCTGAGTTGCAGGCCGGCAGACGGCAATCCTCGAGCGAGAGTGCAATTCCCAGTTCGCGAAGACGATTTTCGGCGGCGACGCGAACGGAAGGATTTGCGGAGATCTCGTCCAAGTCGAGAACACAGTGGGTGTACTGCGCGCAATGAAGGGTGCTGACGAGATTGAAGTCGAAAAACGCGGGGTAGAACACAGGGGCATTCAGGACAGCAAGCGGACCGTAGAATTCGAAGTCCTCGTCGATCGTTTTGTGGATGCGACACGGAATGTCGAGCCAGCGAGGCAGCCAGCAGAGAGGCGGCTTGGCCGCGTTCTGGCCAAGAATAGTGCAGAGTGAGCGCATGAAATACGGGTCAGGAATGGAGAGAAACGATTTCCAGATGTTGAGGGGACGGCGCAGGATGAGGATGTTGATGGGCTCGAAATGCTGCGTGAGCCAGCCGGCGCGAAGCAAGCCACGATTGAACTGAAGGACGGCGAACTGGCCTTGCAACACCGCATGCTCCATCAGGTTGCGAATGTAAATGTAAAGCGCGTCATCCGGATCGTATTCGGCGAGGCAGTAGCGTTCGTAGCTGAGAGGCTTCTCGAAGAAGTTCACGCCGCAATCTGTGAAGGGATACTCGTCGAAATAAGGACGATCCAACGGCGGGTGACGCAAGTACTCCGTGGTGACTGCTGATTCCAGCGATCGTACCTGTTGAATTGGGCGCGCGAGAACTTCGTAGAGCGGTTCGTAGTACGTGCGATATTGCGGCTGGTCCCGAAATTTCTTCCAGATGTAGGTACTGCCGGTTCGCCACATGGCTTGGATGAAGATTGGACGCCGGGTTGGGGCGATCGATGGCGGGGCGACGTGCACCGAATGCGACATGAGAATGAGAGAGTCCTAATCCTGGCAGCTGATTTCTAGTTTCGCTGGGCGGCGCAGTGCAGCTCGCTGAGAAGCACGGGACTAGCGAGGCATTTGCGATGCCAAGCGAAAAGGGGACGCAGAATTGCACATTTGGGGGACTCTGGACTTCCTCTCGAATGTTTGCACGCTCGCTGGGCTATTCGGCAGGCTTTGCTGAGGATGGCAGCTTGGCTTCAACGAGGTAAATTTCAGCGAACGGAGAAACGCGTGCATCGAGAAGATGGCCGCCCCTGGTGGTTCCGTCGGAAAGGCTGACGACCGTGTGGGCGTGAACGTACGGTTTGCCGTTGCGCCGGACTATGTTTCCGATCAGCGAGACCAATTCGCATTTCTGATCGACGTTGATCACTTTGAATGCGCCGTTTGTTGGATCGCCCCAGCCGAGCGTGGCCGTGAGGAGGCCCCCGATTCCCGTGAAATAGCCGGAGTCGATATTGGAGGTGCTGGCGAAGTCGGTGAGTCCGGAAAGAATTTCGTCGCCCTGGCCGAATGTGAGGCGGAAGGTCCGAACGGGTCCGGTAGAGAGGAGTTCGGATTTCATTTTAGGCGCGGCGCCAGTCGCGGGAGGCGCCTGACGCACCCAGCCGGGAGGCAGCGGGGCCATGGGTGGGCGCTGCTGTTGCGGAGCTGACGGCGGCTGTTGCGGTGATTGTTGGCGTGCGCTGAGCGAGACAGTCACGATTGCGAGCACGATTCCGGCAATGAGGATCGAGAGAAGTGCCAAGCGCTTGGGGATATTGCGATTCATGTCGATGCTCCTTTTGCGCGCCAAATGAGGCAGTGAGCCATCCAGCGAAGAAATCGTACACCTAACGCCAGGTCTGCGGCGCGTTTGCGGGTGCTGGGAAGCCCGCTGAAAAGTTGCGAGAAATTCGCCGGGTGCCTACCATAAGTGCCGTGAAAGATTTCATACCGCATCGATTTTTGCGCAACGGGCACGCGATGACGATTGCATCCGCGCTTTGGAGACGGAAGTTTCCGAGGCTCCCGGCAAGCCAAGCGCGACTGTTCGCCGTCGAACTGGGCACGCAGGTGCGCGGCGATTGCCACTGGCAGGCCGAGCCACGCAAACATCCCACGATCGTGGTGCTGCATGGGCTGGAGGGATCGAGCGAGTCCGGCGAGGTGTTGGGGACGGCGGAGAAGGCGTGGATGGCGGGATTCAACGTAGTGCGGCTAAATCAGCGGAACTGTGGAGGGACGGAGAGTCTGACGGAGACGTTGTATCACTCGGGGCTGAGTTGTGATGTTCGCGCGGTGACTATGGAACTGATCGAGCGCGATGGTTTGCTCGAGATATTTGCCGCCGGATATTCGATGGGCGGGAACCTGGTGCTGAAGATGGCGGGGGAGCTAGGGGATGCGGCGCCCCCGGAGATTCGCGGATTCGTGGCCGTGGCACCGCCGCTGCGACTTGCGGTGTGCGCAGACGCGCTGGCTGAAAGAAGAAATGTCATTTATCAAAATCATTTCGTGCGGCAGCTGAAACAGCGGATGCAGCGGAAAGCGGAGCTGTTTCCGACGCTGTATGCGATGAACGGACGGTTGTCGGGGCGTCGTATTCGGACAGTGCGGGAATTCGATGAGTTTATCACGGCGCCGTTTTGCGGATTTCAGGATGCGGATGATTACTACACGCGGTCGAGCTCGGGGCAATTGATCGGGGCGATACGCAGGCCGACGCTGATCGTGACCGCACAGGACGATCCGTTTGTGTCGTTCGAAATCTTCAGTAGTTCAGAGCTGCGGGAGAATCCGTGGATCACGTTGATAGCACCGCGGCATGGCGGCCATTGCGCGTTCATTTCGGACGAGCCTGGGCGCGAGCGATTCTGGGTGGAGGCGCGGATCGTGGATTTTTGCGCCGAACGGTCGCAATTAATTCCAAAATAATCCCGGCAGATGAATTGTGAATCGTCGAACGGCGCTTAGCGCTGCGATAGGGCTTCGCCCGCGCGGAACTCCCGTTCGATTTCTTCGAGTGTGCGGCCTTTTGTCTCCGGAACCATGCGAAGCACGAAGAGCCACGCGAGGAAGCCGATGAAGGCGTAGAGCCAGAATGTGAGCGGACGGCCGAGCGAAGTAAGCAGGCTCAGGAACGTGAGAGCGACGAGAAGATTCGAGGCCCAATTCATCATGGTGGCAACGCTCATGGCTCGGCCGCGGATTTTCAGCGGGTAAATTTCGGCGATCATGAGCCAAAAGATCGGCCCAAGGCTGATGGCGAAGCAGGCGACGTAGAGCATGACGCAGGCGACGGAAATTGGCGCAAGCACGTGCGTGAGTGAAGGCGACAGAAAGCCGAAGCCAAGAATGCCGAGGCTGATGATCATGCCGATGAGTCCCCAGAGAAGCAGCGGACGGCGTCCGACACGATCGAGAAGCCACAGTGCTACGACGGTCAGGAGGACGTTGATGACGCCAACGCCGGCGGTGGCGAGGATGGCGGCGGAATTCGAGCGCAGGCCGGCGTACTGGAAAATCGTTGGCGCATAGTAGATGACGGTGTTGATGCCGGTAAACTGCTGGAACACCGCGAGACCGATCCCGATGATAAGCGCGGGACGCAGCGCCGGGCTGAGGAGTTCGTGCCAGCTTCCCTCCTGTTGATTCAGACTCGTCTCGATTTCCGCTAGTTCGGGGTCCACTTCGGACGCTTTGCGGATCCGCGCCAGAACATTGCGCGCTCGATCACGGTTGCCTTGACGCATGAACCAGCGCGGGCTTTCGGGGACGAAGAAAACTCCAATCAACAGAATGAGTGCGGGAATGGCGGCGAGACCGAACATCCAGCGCCAGGCGCGCGAGCTAGCCAGCGCATAGTCGGCGAGATACGCACAGACAATGCCGATCGTGATCATGAGCTGGTTGAGAGAGACGAGGGTGCCGCGAACGTCGGCGGGCGAGATTTCGGAGATGTAGAGCGGCGCCGTAAAGGATGCGATTCCGATGGCGATGCCGACGACAACACGGCCGAGGGCAAGGAGGGTGGTGTTGGGAGCGAGACCTGTCCCAAGCGCACCGATGATAAAAAGTACGGCGACCCAGCCCAGGACTTTGCGGCGGCCGAAAGCATCGGCGAGTTTCCCTCCGAAAGCCGCGCCGAAGGTTGCGCCCAGCAAGACGGCTCCGACCACCAACTCCTGCTGAAAATCAGTGAGGTGGAAGTCGTCGCGAACGAAAAGGATCGCTCCGGAGATGACGCCGGTGTCGTAGCCGAAGAGGAGCCCGGCGAGGGCTGAGACTGTCGACAGGACGGTGACCAGATGGCCTGCGGGCCGGTCAGCTGGGATGACCTGAGAGGAAGCCATGAGCGATGGGACCTCCTGCTGGCCGCGCCTGCGCTCGAGGGCGGCGCGACTCGGATGTAAATCCGGACCGCCGAAGAATATACGCGCGAAGGCGGGCGGGAGCTATACGGATTGTCGGCGCCGCAGCCATTCAGGCATTGGCCGCGCGGGCACAATGAATGGAGTAGCTAAGTGTTGCTTCCATTGCTGCTTCTTATAGCGAGCAGTCATCTGGTGACGAGTCGCCATCGCCTTTTCTCGTATACACAAGAGGGGTAACCAATTAGCACGACGTCGGGACTTTTAGATTGAGGGTGCCCGTTTTGGCTTCTATTTTGAATGGCGGTCTGCTTTTAGAACATAGCTACTAGGCGTTCAATAACGAGCAAAAGAACGAGGCGGCCCAGGTGCAGGGAAACGGCGAGGCGGCCGGTGAAGTCCCAGCTTGGGTGGGGATAGTGCAGCAAGCATTTCAACCCGAACAGATCGAGACAACATTGGCGATCAGTCCGCGTTTGCCGAGGCTCGCGCAGTCGCGGCAGCGGGTTGCGAGCGGAAATGAGAGCTGCGGCAAGGCAACGCGGCGGTGAAGCGTCATGCCTAGGCGCTCCGAATCTCGGACGGGGCTTACGGTGATTTTTGGCGCCGTCTTATGCATTTTGGGCGTGCCCCTGACGGCGCACCAAGTAGAGAGGGCGAACCGCGGGTTCGCAGCAGTTCATGACTGGAGCGTAAGACACGTGATTTATCCGCGGTTCGGCCGCGTGGCGGACATGATCGCCGTCGAGCAGGACCCGCGAGCGATTTTCAGCTGGCGACGGCGAATCGCTTTGGGGCCCTCGTTGCCGATACCTGGGGAAGGCAGCGGGCCGAGCGGCATGGCGGTGCAGCGCGACTGGAGTATTTACCTGGGCACGGGAGGAACAGCGTTCGCAATGTACCCGGCCAAGTTCACGTTTGACGTCACAGCGACGCCAAGCTGCACGAGCGATTTCGTCGTGTTTCCGGTGAATGGGCAGGGTTCGTCAAGTCAGCCAAATATCGTGGCACTCAACAACCTCTACAGTGGCACGACCGGGGCGACGGGAATATGCAACCGCAAGGCATCGTCGTCCGACACTGGGACCGCGGCGACAGTCCTGTGGTCGTACGACGTCGAGGGGATCTCGGGGGGTGGCGCGGTGCCGACCTCTCCGACGATCGCGTTTGATCCGAGCGACCCGACCGGCACGGGAAACGTAACGGGGAAGAAGATCGCTTTCGTCGAATCCGAGGCGGGAAGTCCGGCGCATTTTCACGTACTTGCGTGGAAAAGTGGGGATGGACAACTCGCGACCAACCTGCAAAGCGTCCTTTCACCGAAGACGATCAACACGTTCGTATCATCGGCGCCGACGGCGAGCAGCGGAACTGCGACGGATTTGTCCCTAGGTTCCTCGACAAGCGGCACGGACACGCTTTCGTCGCCTTTCATCGACTATGTCCGCGATCTCGCGTACGTCGGCGACGATCTTGGCGCCCTTTATAGGATCAAAGATGTGTTCTGCACGAGCGAAAATCCTGATTGCACGAGTGGCACACCTCCGGCGCCTAGCCTCGACACGAGCTGGGGTTCGGGCGGGTCGATATCCGTTTGCAGCGGGAGGCTAACAGGACCCGTGCTCGACTTTGTTTCACTGAATGTGTTTGTCGGATGCTCTGACGGCAAACTTTATTCCATTTCGCAAAGCGGAACGATCAAATCGCTGGCCGTTGGAGACGGAGTCGGGACGGAGACCTATGGGGCAATCGTCGACGCGCCAATCGTCGATGGCGTGAATAAATTTGTGTATGCCGTCAGCGGATCGGCGAACAAAGGTGCCAATGGAGTCCTGGTCCAAACCAATACGGCGCTGAGTTCCTCCAGCGCAGCCACAATCGGCGTAGGCGACCAATGCAACATTCATGCGCCGGCATTCAGTAATGCCTATTACACGAGCCCGACAGCGAGCGGCGCTTTGATCTATGTGGGGGGCGTGAGCGGGACGGTGAATCAACCGTGCTCGGCCGGTTCCGCGACAAACGGAAATGTGGTGGAGCTCTATGGAGTGACCTTCGGCTCTGGTGGCGTAATGAATTCGGGGGCACCCGCAGATGCGCTAAACCTCGGGGCCGGGTCCGGCGCTGAATGGTCGCCCATGCTGGAATTTTTCAACCAAAACACCAGCGTGGATTGGCTCCTGATCGGCGCGAACCAGAGCGGTCAGGTAAACGTTGGCTCGATCAACATCACGAGCAAATTCCCGACTCAGCTCAGCATTGCGACGACAGAAGGGCTCGGGCCCAGCGGGATGATCGTGGACAACGACAGTTCGTCCGCCCAGGCGGCCAGCATCTATTTTGGCGCCGTCCAAGAGAACGCTGCGTGCACTAATACGACTGTCACAACCGATACGGGCGGGTGCGCCGTGAAGCTGACCCAGGCGGCGCTACAGTGAGCGAAGCGCGGCACGATCACACCAGCCATAGCGAGCAACGGCAGAATCGTCCCAAGAAAACCAAAAAACCATACAACAAGCCAAGCTTTCAGCACGAACGCGTCTTCGAGACGATGGCGCTGGCGTGCGGAAAGATTTCACCGACACAGTTCCAGTGCCGGTTCAACCGTAAGAATTCTTGAACATCCGGCAATGATTGATGCAGCGATCCGCGGCCGCGAAATCGTGAAGCTCGAAATCGCTGAAGAAATACTGCGGTCATTCGGTGAGTTGCGGTTCGTCGCTCGCGGAGTAAGCATGCTCCCCGCGATTTTTCCGGGCGACCAACTGGTTGTTCGGCGGGAACGAATCGAGGATGCACGCACCGGTGATGTGGTGTTGTTCCGGCGCGAAGGACGACTGTTCGCGCATCGGGTCGTGGCTGGCCTGTGCGGGACGCTGATCACGCGCGGAGATGCACTCGAACAGAGCGATGCGCCGATTACAGAAGAGGAGTGGCTAGGGCGCGTCAGCAAGGTGATTCGTAACGAGAAATCCCTTGAGTTTGGAGTCGATTGCTCGATTTCGGCGACTTTTCTACGTTGGGCGGTACGGCGGTCCGACCTTGCGATGAAGTGGCTGCTACGCTTTCGATTGATCCACGAACGAATGGCTCGATTCGCGCAGTTGGTGCGCCCGACTGCAGTTGTCGAGGAGCGTACGTGACGGCTGCTCTCGTTTTGGAAGGCGGACTTTCCACTCCAGTCGCACAGGCGAACGGGCGCGTCACGGTTGAGATCGGCCAGATTCCGATCGAGTTGCGCTGCAACGATGCGCTTTTTTGCAGTCAGATTGAGGAACGCTATGCAGGTTTTCTGAGGTCTTCGAGCCTTCCCGACTATTGCTTCGACATCGAACTTGAGCCCCTCGCAGAGCCATCGGACGAAGACGCAAGCGTCACGAGGCAGGGTTATCTGTGGCGAGTGCAAAGAGGAGATTTTCGGGCGATTTGGGACATGCGAACGCGCCGCGGCTGGATTCGGCAATCCGCGAATCCGTATTCGCTCGACACCGTGCTACGCATCGCGCATTCCCTGGCACTCGCTGAAAAAGGCGGATTGCTGATGCATTCGGCTAGCGCGGTGCGGAACGGTCGAGCCTTCTTGTTCGCCGGAGTATCCGGAGCGGGCAAGACGACGATAACGCGGCTGGCGCCTGCAGACGCGACAGTGCTGACAGACGAAATCTCCTACCTGCGAAAGGAAGAAAACGGCTACCGCGCGCATGGGACACCGTTCGCAGGCGAACTGGCACGAGCGGGCGCAAATGTCGCAGCGCCGCTTTCAGCGATTTATCTGCTCGAAAAGGGGCTCGCGAATCGAATCGAGGCGGTCGAAGAATCAGAGGCAACTCGAGCGTTGATGCGGCACGTCTTGTTTTTTGCCCAGGATGCGGATTTGGTGAGGCGCGTATTCGAATCGGTGATTGACCTCGTGTCGCGGGTCAGCGTCGCTCGACTGATTTTCACCCCTGATGAAAGCGTGTGGGACTTGATCGGATGACCGAAAAATACATCCTGCGCAGCAAAGCAATTGCGGCGCGGATACTCGGCGACGAAACGATCATCATGTCGGCGACGGATTCGACTCTTTTCAACTTAAGCGAAGTTGGCACGCTGATATGGCAGGCCGCCGATGGGCAGACGCCGCTGTCCGAAATCGTAACGAGCAAAATCTGCGAGGAGTTCGACGTGGCGCCCGAGACGGCGTACGAGGATGCGCTTGCGTTCGTGGAAAAACTGTCGCAGTACGGGATTTTGCGGGTGCTCGATCACCCGCTGAAGGAAACGGCCGAAGCCAGCGCCGCCAAATCATGAGCCTTATGGCGGAGTTGAATCAGAAGGCGCTGCGGCTGGGGGCGCCGCTGAGCGTTCACCTCGACTTGACCTACCGTTGCAACGAGCGTTGCGAACATTGCTATCTGAACCACGACGATCTCGGCGAAATGACGACCGCAGAGATACACAGGGTTCTCGATGAGCTTGCGGAGGCAGGTGTCTTTTTTCTGACGCTGAGCGGCGGGGAACCGCTCGTGCGAGACGATTGTTTCGAGATCATCGAACGCGCGCGGGCGCTGCTATTCAACGTGAAGCTCAAGACGAATGCGATCTTAATAAAGGAAGCGGAAGCCCGGCGCCTGCGAAAGCTCCGAGTCGAGCAGGTGCAGATCAGCGTTTATTCGCACCGTCCCGAGGTGCATGACGGGATCACGAAGGTGAGAGGCTCGCTCCAGCGAACGCTGGCAGGAGTTCGGGCGCTGAAGTCCCAGGGCTTGAAAGTGACGATCGCAAATGTTCTGATGCGATCGAATGCGCGAGATGGGGCGGGGGTTCAGGCACTGGCGAGCGAGATCGGCGCGCACTATACGCTCGATCCCACGATCACGCCGATGATGGACGGACACACAGGCGTGCTGCGGCACCGCGTGAGCGCCGATGAGCTGAGGCAGGTGTTTCGCAATTCAGATCTGGTCGAAGATGTGGAGAGCTTTTGCGCGCCCCCACCAGCAGTGGACGACGATGTGCGTGAAGGGCTGCCGTGCAGCGCGGGGCATACGGCGTGCTACATCTCGCCATACGGCGAAGTGTATCCGTGCGTGCAGTTTCCGTTGCCATGCGGGAATGTGCGCGAGCAGAAATTCAGCGAGATTTGGAGGGGGTCACCGCAGCTGGCCGAAGTGCGCTCGATACGCGGAAAGGACCTGACGACATGTTCTTCGTGCGCTCATCTGGGCACTTGCACGCGTTGCCCAGGGCTGGCGTACATGGAAGGGAATATGCGCGGGCCTTCGTCGGCAGATTGCGAGAAATCTTTCGTGCGAACCGGAATTGAGACAGCGGGCATGCTGGCGGGACACATGGCTAGAATCCGCGGTCTGGTACAGATCGAATCCTCCATGCGGGTCGCTAACTGAAAGTGGAATTTTCTCTAGCTTTCGTTCGCCGCAGGTAAGCCAACCCTTCGAAATCAGAACTGGTTCATGGCGAGTTTTTGGCCGTCCGGCCGACCGATGGCAGTTTGTTGGAGTACGCTTGCGAATTCGCTGCGTCCATTCATGTTCCCTGAAGTCTGGAGTTTACCGTCGTAATTCAGGGCGAATACCCCGCGAAGGCCGCGATACATCGAGAAAAAATGGCGTCGCTTGACTAAATCTTGTATCGAGTGCTGGCAGGGATCGTTCCACATATCCCCTTTTCGCTGCCGTTCCGCTGTGGCAATATTGTATACATACGGAAGGAGACCCCTTAAATGGGTATATCGCCACGGAAGCGGCTGACTGAGCCGCTCATTCGTGCGAACGGGGGGCACCGTCCCTGTTCCTGGGACGAGGCTCTAAGCCGCGTGACCGAAGGTTTCAAAGCCCAGATCGAGAAACACGGGCCGCGAACGTTTGGCATGTTCAGCTGCTCCAAGACGACCAACGAGCTGAACTACATCACGCAGAAGTTCGTTCGCACGGTGATCGGTTGCAACAACATCGACAGCTGCAACCGGACTTGACACGCCCCTAGCGTCGCCGGTCTGGCGAAAGTGTTTGGGGCGGGGGGCGGTACGAGTTCGTACCGCGCCATCGAAGATGCGGATGTAATTCTGCTCTGGGGCTCGAATGCCCGCGAGACGCACCCGATTTTTTTTCACCACATCCTGAAAGGGGTGCGGAAGGGCGCGAAGCTGTACGTGGTGGACCCGCGGAGGACGAGTTCGGCGCAGTGGGGAGACGTGTGGCTGGGGCTGGACGTCGGCTCGGATATTTCGCTGGCAAACGCGATGGGGCGCGAAATCATCGCGGCCGGACTCGAGCACAAGTGGTTTATCGAGAATGCGACGAGCGGATTCGAGGAGTACAAGAAGTTCGTCGAGAAATACACGTTGGAACGCGCGGAGCGCGAGACTGGCGTGCCTGCGGAAGTGATACGTGCGACCGCGCACGCGTATGCGCGCGCCGAAAATGCGGAGCTTTGCTGGACGCTGGGAATCACCGAGCACCACAACGCGGTGGACAATGTGGTAGCTCTGATCAACTTGTCGCTGCTGACGGGCCACGTCGGACGGTATGCAAGCGGGCTCAATCCATTGCGCGGCCAGAATAACGTGCAGGGCGGCGGCGACATGGGAGCGATTCCGGACCGTTTACCGGGCTTTCAACACGTCGAAAATGATCAGCTGCGCGCGAAATTCGAAACAGCGTGGGGAACCGAGATCGATCCCAAACGCGGCTTGAACCTGAGCGGCATGTTCGACGCGATGGAACACGGCACCATGAGCTGCCTCTACATACTCGGCGAGAATCCGGTGGATTCGGAAGCGGACAGGCATCGCGCGAAGAAACTTTTGGGCTCGCTCGAATTCATGGTCGTCCAGGATCTCTTCTATACGGCCACCGCGGAAATGGCGGACATAATCCTGCCGGCTGCGGCGGGATGGTGCGAGACGGAGGGCACGGTGACGTCAAGCGAGCGTCGCGTGCAGCGTGTTCGGGCGGCGGTGGCGCCGCCTTCCGGGGTGCGCGACGACATCGAGATCGTGTATGAAATGGCGCGGCGCATGGGACATCATTGGGGCCAGCCGAAAGCGGAATGCATTTGGGACGAAGTGCGCGCGTTGAGCCCCATGCATGGTGGAATGAGCTACAGACGCCTGGAGGAAAATGGCGGATTGCAATGGCCGTGCTACGACGAAAATCATCCCGGCGAGATATTTTTGCACGGGCGGCTGTGGGAGACGCCTGTCATCGGGCCGCGAGCGCCCTTCAACTGCGTCGAGTTTGAGCCGCCCGTTGACACGCTGAACGACGAATACCCGATTCGGCTGACGACGGGACGCAGGCTCGATTCGTACAATACGGGTGTGCAGAGCGCTGGTTATAGATCGCCGCTTCGGCGGCCTGAGGCGATTGACCTTTCGCCGGAAGACGGCGCTCGCTACAACGTGCGCGAAGGCGAGAAGGTGCGGGTGAGTTCGCGGCGGGGCTCGGTAATTGCGCCGGTGCGCTTCGATCCCGGTTTGCGGCCGGGACTCGCATTCTTGACGTCGCACTTCCACGACCAGGTTGCCACGAACGATCTCACCATCGACGCAGTCGATCCACAGTCCGGGACATCGGAATTCAAAGCGACAGCGATACGAATCGACAAGTATCAAGCCAACTGACGGGAGAACCGTTTGGACATACATGTTACTGCGGCAGAGCCTTCTCTGGAGGAGAAGGCCGCCGTTGACGAGGAATTGGGTCCGCCTGAAACCGGCTGGGAAGGCGGAGAGCGGCGAATTGAAACGGAAGGCCGGGTTTCGATGGGAGGACACGTTGCACGGTTTCCGCGGCACCGCTTACTCCCACTTTTGCATGCAATCCAATCCCGCATTGGCTGGATCAGCGCAGGCGCGATCAACTATGCGTCCCTCCGAATGGGTCTTCCTCCAGCGGAAGTATACGGCGTAGCGTCTTTCTACGGATTGTTCTCTCTCTCGGAGCGACCTCCCGTGGTGGCTCACGTGTGCGACGACATCGCCTGTCTGACGCGAGGGGCAGAAGCGGTGTGCCAGGAACTGGAATCGAAGCTTGGGCCGGCAGGTTCGCCATGCATGGGTGGGCGCGCTTTGTGGCTGCGGAGTCAATGTCTCGGACTGTGCGAGCGAGCGCCTGCGGCGATGGTCACGGCGGCGGGGAAGCAGGCTCGCGAGCGAGTGCTGGCGCCAGCGACTTCGGCGGGCGTGCATACGCTGATTGGGGATGCGGTCGAGAAAAAGCTGCCTCATGAGCCGGACTCGCTAAAGATTGATTTGTCCGTACCGCAATTCGCGAAGCCAGAGCTGCGGTTGTTGCGGCGGATTGGCAACGTGAATCCGGCGAGCGTCGAGGATTACCAACGCAGCGATGGTTATGCGGCGCTGCGCAAGGCTTTCGAACTCGGGCCGGAAGGCGTAGTGCGGGAAATGATCGAGTCGCGACTGCTGGGGCGAGGTGGCGCGGCGTTTCCGACCGGCAAGAAGTGGGAGGCGCTGCTCACGCAGCGAGGCCCAGGTCACACCCATCATGTAATTTGCAATGCGGACGAATCGGAGCCGGGAACGTTCAAGGACAGGATTGTGATGGAGGGCGATCCGTTCGCGGTGATCGAAGGAATGACGATAGCCGCGTTCGCTACAGGCGCGGAGCGAGGCTACATTTATCTTCGCGGGGAATACCTGCTGGCGGCGGAGCGCGTGAGTGCGGCGATCGCAGCGGCGAGAGCTGCAGGCTTGCTGGGGGAGAATATTCTCGGGCGCGGTTTTCGGTTCGAAATTGAACTGAGACGAGGAGCGGGGGCATACATCTGCGGCGAAGAGACCGCGCTTTTTAACTCGATCGAAGGATATCGCGGAGAGCCGCGCAACAAGCCGCCGTTCCCGACGCAGGCTGGGCTGTTCCGCAAGCCGACCGTGGTAAATAACGTTGAAACGCTTATCAATGTTCCAGAGATCTTACGAATGGGCGGGAAAGCGTACGCCGCGATTGGCACCCCAAATTCCGCTGGGTACAGATTGTTTTGCGTCTCGGGACATATCAAGCGTCCTGGAGTCTACGAAGTGCCATTCGGGGCGACGCTGCGAAACGTAATCGATCTAGCCGGTGGGATTGGCGGGAACGGCCGGTTACAGGCGGTGCTGCTTGGCGGCGCTGCGGGTGCGTTCGTGGCACCGAAAGAACTGGATACGCCGCTGACGTTCGAGGGAACGCGCGCGATTGGGGCGACACTTGGTTCCGGCGTGATCGTGCCGTTCGACGACAGCGTCGATTTGCGCAAGATCCTGTTGCGAATCGCGAGTTTCTTCCGACACGAGACGTGCGGGCAATGTGTTCCGTGCCGCGTTGGAGCCGTCCGGCAAGAGGAAACCCTGCGACGATTGGTCAGCCATCAGCCACTGGGTGCCGCGGACGAAGAGGTGAAGTTGCTGCGCGAGATGGGGCAAGCGATGCGCGACGCGTCGATCTGCGGGCTGGGCCAGACAGTATCGAGCGCGCTGGAATCAGCCTTGAACCGATGGAGCCTATTTTCATGAGCGACAACGGCGCAGCGCCGAGGCCTTTGATTCCGATCCCGCGCGGACCAGTGCCGCAGGCTCCTCCTCCAAAGGCGCGCCGCGAGATCGAAATCAAAATCGACGGGAAGCCGGTATCGGTTCCAGAAGGCTCAACGATCCTGGACGCGGCCCGCAAGCTTGGAATCGACACGCCCACTCTTTGCTTCCTGGAAAGTCTGACGCCGGTGAACGTATGCCGCGTCTGTGTGGTGGAGCTTGAAGGGTCGCGGACGCTCGTGCCGGCATGTTCCCGGAAGGTTGAGCCGGGAATGTCGGTGAAGACCGATTCGGAGCGCGTGCGACTGAGCCGGAAAGTGGTCCTCGAATTCCTTGGTTCTTCGGTAGACGTTTCGACAGCTCCTGCGTTTCCGGGCTACGCCGAACGGTATGGCGCGCGCCCAGAACGGTTCGGGCCAAAGGCGGCAACAACTGCACAGCCAGCAAAGATCGACAACGATCTGTACGTGCGCGACTACTCCAAATGCATCCTCTGCTACAAGTGCGTGGAGGCTTGTGGAGTGGACGCGCAGAATACCTTCGCCATCGCCGTCGCGGGCCGAGGGTTTTCAGCGCACATCGCCACGGAATACGACGTTCCTTTGCCCGATTCGGCTTGCGTCTATTGCGGGAACTGCATCGGCGTTTGTCCCACTGGTGCTTTGATGTTCAGAACCGAATACGACATGCGCAAAGCAGGCACGTGGGATGAATCGCGGCAGACAGAGACGGATACGATCTGTCCTTACTGCGGTGTTGGCTGCGATCTGACGCTACATGTCCAGGACGAGAGAATCGTGCGAGTGAGCTCTCCGCTCGATCATAGCGTCACGCACGGGAATCTCTGCATTAAGGGCCGCTTCGGATGGCAGTTTGTGCAGATCGAGAAAGCTCCTCAAGGAAAGTGAGTTTGTTAGCGAGCGAGTTTTTTCGATTCCTCCGAAAGACAAGCATTCTCCCCTCAAATCGAAAATAACCGGGCCCTCCGCGGCACCACTACCTTTACTTCGGCAAACCTCAATCAGCGTCGATCAGGTTCATGCGGGCGTTTTGGGCGAGGAGTCACCAAGGAATTTCCGGATTTCGATTAGCACCCTTTCGAGCATTGCTTCGGTCAGTTTTCCGGTAAACGTGTTCTGCTGGCTCGGATGATATGAAGCAAAGAGCCTTGGCAGGTCGTTCCCTAATTCGTAGCTCGCGCCGTGATGAAAGGGGAAGGCGGACAAGCTCGAAATCTTGCCAGCCCTCTTGATCACGCCCAAGTAGACGCGCATCGCGATACTTCCCAGGCAAAGAACCACTCTCGGCTGAATCAGTTCGAGTTCCCTTTCGAAGTAAGGGCGGCAGTTGGCCAGTTCCGACGGCAGAGGCTTGTTATCCGGCGGCGCGCAGCGAACGGCGGCGGCTATGTATGCGTTCTTCAACTCCAACCCGTCGCCACGATGTGTCGATGTCGGCTGGTTAGCAAAGCCGGCTCGGTAAAGCGCCTGATACAAGAAATCGCCTGAGCGATCGCCGGTGAAAACGCGGCCGGTTCGATTTCCTCCATGTGCCGCCGGCGCAAGGCCAAGAATCAGCAGCTCCGCTTTCGGATCGCCAAAGCCTGGGACAGGTTTTCCCCAATATTGCCAGTCGCGATAGGCAAATCGTTTCTCACGAGCCACTTTTTCGCGATATTTAACAAGGCGAGGGCACAAGCGGCAGCGAATGATTTTGGCGTTCAACAAATCAAGCGCTCTCGAGCGGCTCATTTGCCCAACCGTATCACGGATTGCGAGCACTCGTGCCGCACTAGACGACGCAAGTCAGTTCGGGACCAAACTCAAGCCGGCATGTCACTTTTGCGCTTGGCCGGGAGTCTATTAAGATGGACCGTATGGCCGCCACCCCTGTGAACATCGCCCCTGAGAAGATCATCGTCATTGAAAGCAACGCAGACAGTAGAGAGAGTTTGCTCAAGATCTTGAGTGCGGCGGGATACAACGCCACTGCTTTCGAAAGTCCTCAGGAAGGCCTGGAAGCACTCAGAGAATCCAGCGCCGACTTGGCTCTGTTAGGTCAGATCGTCGCTTCCGTGTCTGACCCGATCGCTTCCGGTGTTCGGGAGATAGTTTCGATCATTCGGGGATCGGCTGCCACCGAGCGAGTCCGAATCGTCGTCATCGCAGGTCCCGCGCCAGACGCTCGAGCCACCGCACTCGATTTCGGCGCGGACGACGCGCTTTCCGAGCCCTGGGATCCAGAGGAATTGCTTGCACGGGTAAGAACGCAGTTGCGGGCGCGGCGTGCCGACAACGAACTGCTCGCGAAAGCAAGAATCGCGGAAGAAGGCCAGCAGATCGCGCACACAGCTTTTGATGCGTTGGCCGTCACCGAAAAAATGGCAACCGACGCGTCGGTGCTCGACAAACGCCTGACCACGGGGCTGATTGCGTTCTTCGGCCTCGTGCTGGTGATGTCGGCAGTTTACTTCCTATTCGTCCGATCCGCACAAAAACAGAATCTGAGAACGAACATCGTCATCGCCGGTTTGGAAGGGCGGCTGGTGAAACAGCAGAACATGATTGCCGAGGTTCGCCGGCTGCGCGGGCGGCTTGGCGCCACTCCCGGATCGCCTGTGCAACAGAGCAACGAGCTTCAACAGCATGCGGCCGACCTAAAGGCGAAAATGGCGGGCGCGGATTCAGACCAGGTCGCGGCGCTACAAAAGGAACTGGACGAAACCGATGCGCGGCTGAAACACATCGAGGAGCAGGGCAACGCGGCCGAGAACCTGATTCGCGAGGACGTGAACAGCGTCTGTTTGCTGCATGTTTCAGTAGCTTTTCGCAACCAGCAGAGTGGGCAGAGATTGCGCTATGCAGGGTTGAATCAACAGGGCGATCCTCTGCAGGACAGCCAGGGTAATCCCATTCTCACGCTTGACGGCAAGGGGCCTGAGGTCAAGCTCGACATTTTTGGCACCGGCTTTCTTGTCGGTCCCGCAGGGCGTTTGATGACCAACCGGCACGTCGCAGAGCCGTGGTGGAAAAATGACGACTTGAAAGACATCACCAGCCAAGGATTTCAAGCGGAGATTTCAGAGATACACGCCTACTTCCCCGGCGATGTCCGAGCATTCAAGGCGGAAATCCAGAATATCTCTCAGGATACTGACCTTGCGACGATGATGGTGGATCTGCAGGATTTGAAGCGCCCCATCTTATCGATCGACTCCGCTCCAGCGGGCGCCGTCACAGGCGAGCCAATCGTGCTAATGGGCTACGCCACAGGCTTGGCGGCCATCCTCGCGCGCACGGACGAAGATACCGCACACCAAATTCTGACAAGCACCGGGGGCGACGTGTCGCAGGTGCTCGATGATCTCGCCCGCAAGAGTCTGATAAGGCCGATCATCACTCAGGGTCACATCGGCGACGTGTTGCCCGACAAGATCGTCTTCGACGCGCAAACGACGTCGGGAGGATCGGGAGGCCCGCTTCTCAATCACCAGGGAAAGGTGATTGGGGTGACCTATGCGGTGCTCCAGGGATTTGGCGGCTCGAATTTCGGCATCCCTATTAGCCTCTCGAAATCACTTCTCGCCACTCCAAACCCCGGAAATTGACACACCCGTAGTGGCCCGATAGCATGGAAGTAGTTGCTCGCTTGTTTCCGTCTCGAAATTGAAGCCGGTATAGCATTCAAGAAGGATGAGGTATCTGTTCGTGGACCCCGCTGTCCAGCAAGGAAACATTCTCAATCGAATCGTGGAGGCGCGCCGCGAATCCATCGCACATCGCAAGCGGGTGCTGCCGGAAGTGGCTTTGAAGCTGGCGGTGGAGAAAGCTAGACCTCCGCGAGATTTTTGGGGCGCACTTTCCCGCGATGCTTACAATGTGATTGCCGAATTGAAGAAAGCTTCACCTTCGCGCGGCATTTTGCGTGAGTCCTACGATGCCGGAGCGCTGGCACCGAGTTTAGAAGGGGCCGGGGCGGCGGCGCTTTCTGTTTTGACGGAAGAGGACTTTTTTCGGGGGTCGCTGGCGGATTTGAAGGAAGTAAAAAAAGTCACCCAGGTTCCGGTCTTACGCAAAGACTTCATCATCGATCCGTGGCAGGTCTGGGAGAGCCGCGCCGCGGGAGCTGATTCTTTTTTGCTGATCGTCGCAATTCTCGATGACGAGACACTTGCTGAATTACTCGAGTTGGGCCGGTCGCTTAAGATGGAGTGTCTGGTCGAAGTTCATGCACGCGAGGAACTCGCACGGGCGATACGCGCAGGCGCTCACATCATCGGGGTGAACAACCGAGACCTTCGCACGTTCGAAACGAGCAGCCAGACATCTCTGGAACTCGTAAACGCGATTCCAGAGGATTGCGTCGCTGTCAGCGAGTCAGGTCTGCGAACGCACGATGATTTGGCTCAACTGAGACGCGCGGGGTTCGACGCTTTCCTGATCGGCGAGCACCTGATGAAAGATGCGGACCCAGCTGCCAGTTTGCGGGGCTTGCTTGCCAGCAACGGCACCAATTCACGGCTGGCCTGAGTGAGCGCGTTATGCCGAGTCGCAGAGTGAAGGTAAAAATATGCGGGATCACGAATTGGGCAGACGCAAAGGCTGCGGTTGAAGGCGGCGCGGATTTCCTTGGCTTTAATTTTTATCCGGGCAGTCCGCGGTACATTGCGCCCACAAAAGCGCGCCGCATTGTGATGCGGCTGCCGACGCGGGTCTCGGCTGTGGGCGTTTTCGTGAACGAGAGAGAAGAAAAACTTTTGTCGATTGCACAACATGTCGGCTTGGATTATCTGCAATTGCACGGAGACGAGTCGCCGGCCACGGTTTCGCGGCTAAAAAGGTCACTGCCTGTGATCAAAGCGATTCGCGTAAAAAAGCCTTTCAGCGCCGGGGTACTAACTCGATTTACGGATGCGGCCGCATTCTTGCTGGACGGTTACGATTCACGGCGTCGAGGTGGAACCGGCAAGACATTCGAGTGGGAAATCGCGCGACGCGCAGAGAACTATGGCCCCATTTTTCTGGCTGGTGGACTGAATGCGAACAATGTACGCGAGGCAATCGGGACTGCCATGCCGTACGCAGTGGACGTTTGCAGCGGCGTTGAAAAAAAACCTGGCAAGAAAGATCTCGTGCAATTAAAGGCTTTCATGCGTGCAGTCCGAGTGACGAAAAATGGAAACGCCCGGCGTAACAGTCGCCAGCCACGGAAAGTGAAACGATGAGTTCGACAGTACATTCGGTGCGAGAAATCGTGCCCGACGTTCGCGGACGTTATGGCCAGTACGGAGGGCGCTATGTACCGGAAACGTTAGTGGCGCCGCTCGAGGAATTGGAGCGCGTGTACGCGGCGGCTCAGACTGATCCGGAATTTCAAACCGAACTCGATGATTTGCTCCAAAATTTCGCGGGCCGGCCTACACCCTTGCAACTCGCTTCGCGGCTTAGCGAGTATTTCGGCGGTGCGCGCATTTACATCAAACGCGAAGACCTGCTGCATACCGGAGCCCACAAAATCAATAACTGCCTCGGGCAGGGATTGCTCGCCGTGCGGATGGGCAAGAAGCGAGTGATCGCGGAGACGGGCGCCGGCCAGCATGGCGTGGCGACCGCGACGGTCGCCGCGCGCCTCGGACTTACGTGCACGGTCTACATGGGCACGGAAGACATGGAGCGGCAGCGGCTGAATGTGTTTCGAATGAAGCTGCTCGGGGCGGAAGTGATTGGCGTGGATGCCGGCAGCCGCACGCTGAAAGACGCTATCAATGAGGCGATGCGCGACTGGGTGACGAACGTCCGCTCGACACATTACCTGCTCGGTTCTGTACTTGGCGCTCATCCCTATCCGCAAATCGTGCGCGATTTCCACAAAATCATCGGCGAAGAGGCGCGCGAACAGATTCAGCGAGCTGAAGGCCGCCTGCCAGATTATCTTTTTGCCTGCGTGGGCGGCGGCTCGAACGCAATTGGGCTGTTCAATGCGTTTCTCGGTGATGCGGGCGTCAAAATGATTGGAGTCGAGGCTGGCGGCCGGGGCCATTCGCTCGGTGAGCACGCCGCGAGGCTTGCTGCGGTGCGCGGTTTCACGGGCGCGCGCCC
>Ga0187783_10000977_pt1 | contig 21047 bp, 19 predicted proteins | sample 1015_SJ02_MP02_2_FD_132471 | JGI IMG/M metagenome (GOLD analysis project Ga0187783, IMG submission 132471) | Tropical peat soil microbial communities from peatlands in Department of Meta, Colombia - 1015_SJ02_MP02_20_MG | ecosystem: Environmental > Terrestrial > Soil > Wetlands > Peat | place...
CAGCTTCCCAAGCTGTATGTCGTGGGTTCGATTCCCATCGCCCGCTCCAAATAAGGTAACGATTAGGTTATAGGCTCGCCCATAGATCTCGCGTTCCCCGGGGCGCGACTGTCGTTCCTTGAGTCGCGTATTCTCGACGCTGTAGGTGGGCATCCTCAAACGCATTTCAGCGTATGCTGGCTCGGGTCACGTCTGTTGCCGACTTCCTATGACACCAGCCTTAGCCCGATGCCATCCAACTCGCAGTGACGGGTATCCGTGGGGGGCGTGCCACCGGAGTGCTCCGAGACGGCTTTGTCCGGATGGGGAACGCGGCTCAGCGAAATCAATCACATGGGTCAGCTTCCCAAGCTGAATATCGCGGGTTCGATTCCCATCGCGCGCTCCAAATAAAGCGAGCGAGCACAGTTGGTCGTCAACCGGCCGCGATCCTGACCGTCTTCCCAAGTTCCCATGGCATACTTCGCGATCGTGTGACTCTCGATGTCAGTCTGGATCTCAACCAGTTTCATGACTTGTTGGTAGCCACGCATTGATTACCGGAACTCGGGCACTTTGGAAATCACGTGTATCCCTGGATACGATCGTCATTCCATGCTCCAGGGCCGTCGCTGCGATGATAAGGTCAGGTTGTGAGAATGTGTGGCCGGCCTTGCGTCCGTCTTCGACCAAAAGACGCCATTTAAGCATGATGTTTTCGGTAACCTGCAAGACGCGCTGCTCGAACATTGGCCGCACCTTGTGTGTCAACCAATCGTTAAGGTCGGAACGCCGGCTGGGATCAGATACCGACTCAATACCAAACCGAATTTCTGCCAGTGTCACTGCGCTGACATACAGACGCTCGAGCGATTGGGCCGAAATGAAGGCAACGACCCTCGGCTCCGGTCGGGGCCGGCGCAGTTCCGATAGGACATTTGTGTCAAGGAGCCACTGTGTCACAAGTCGACATCGCGTACGGGCAACCGAGAGCGTGCCGGCTCAAGATCAATTTCCCGGTATGGCGAGGCTTGCATCGCGGCGACCAGCGATTGGCCGGTGAGATCGCCTTTCAGTCGCCTGAACTCGTCGGCCGCGATCACCACTACCTCCTCGCGACCGTGCACCGTTACGTGCTGCGGCCCTTCGGTTCGGACGCACCGCACTAATTCGCTGAAGCGGGCCTTTGCATCCTGCAGGAGCCAATGGCCAGGCTGCCGACCCCGACGTCGACGGGGTTTTCGTACCTTCGATGTTTTCGATTTTGTTAATCTAGTCATACTGACTAGAATACCATAGTGGGCAAGATTTTCAAGGTGGGGGCACTTGCTATGTTCCTTCTATGGACATCCCGTTCCCACCCGTCGCTCAAATGCGGTGTGCCGTCGGCATCCCCACGATTTCATTTGGCCGGGCCCACGCATCCGACCGTTCGCACGGTAGATAGCCATATTCAGGCCTATCCTCCTGCGGCTATGGGTTGGACAATCCCAACGGCGGCGTCAGTCGGCCGGAATCCTGACCGCCGGCCTTGGGTGTCATCGCATCGTCCGTCCGACTAGACGATGAAAGGGTGCCATGTCAGCCATCACGATGGCTGCACCAAGAACCAAGCGAGCTATAATCGGCGGGTGAAGCAGCGCAACCAAGACCTCGCGGATCTCCAGCAGTTCGAGGAACGCTGACCAGCGGGACGCCGCCGCAAGGGGCCCGCCATCGATCTTGACCTCACTCGCGTTCCCCATCACCCGTTTACAGGTCGCTCTGCCCAGTGCTAGCCGAGGCGTGGCGATCTTCCGAATTCCCCGACCTTCACTCGCTCGGCGACTGAGAGCGTCAGGCGAGACAAGTGCGAGGCTTGGCAGCGAGAGAGAGCAGGACGCATGGCGGCGACTATCGGATTCTATCTATCCGGGGTGATTGCAATTGCGATCATATTCATCGGTTGCCGCTTTCTGTTGGCACCTTCAACGGCAGCGGCGGCTTATGGCGTGCCGGCTTGCGCCGAACCGCATTCGCAAGCATACCTATCCGCCAAGGGCATTCGTGACATTGCCTCGGGACTGTTCGCCGCAATCCTTATGGTTTACGGGTCCGCACACCTCCTCGGCTGGTTCATGCTGGCCGCCACCCTCATTCCTGTCGCTGATGCCGTGATCGTGTTGCGCCAAGGCGGTAGCAGGACTGTTGCGTTCGGCGTACACGGCGGCACGGCAGTTGCGATGCTCATTATCAGTGGGTTGTTGTTAATTGATTGATGGAATTCGAAGAACCGCGTGCGCGGCGGAGTGCGAAGCCGAGTTGTTGGCGCAGTACGGGCATCTTACGTCGACGGAAATCTACGCGGCCGCAAAGCTCGGCAAGCGCCTGTCGCATCGCTGGTTCAATGAGCAATATTACAAAATTACTGGCAGCCACGGCCGAAAGCCCTCCCGGCGGCGACTATAATAGACCCCCGGATCCGCGCAAAATCGTCAGTCGCCTAACTTCTCGGCCACGAGCTGTTCCTCGGGTGACGCTTGGTCAGCCACCGCAGCTTCCGAGCAAATAGCGACGGTCACTTTGCGCGTGGCGAGCCAGCTCAGTCGAAGCGGCTGCGACCGCTTCTGATTTTGTGGATGACTGCTCCGACGGCACGGCGATACCATCGACGTGAATGTCCTTGAGCCTCCCACAATTCGGGAGCAAAAGATGCAAGCCATCAGGACGATCGGTCTCGACATCGCCAAGTCCGTCGTCTTATCCCACAGGAGGACAATCATGTTGCGCGTCATCGTACCGGCCGTCGCGCTGCTCTTTGGCGCGGCGCTGGCTCATCCGGCGGCCGCCCAGTCGGACCTTGATCTTGTGAAACAATCCATCGCGGCCCAAGGTGGCGTGGACGCACTGCAAAACTATAAGTCGGCCATCATCAAGTTCGAGGCCAAGAACTGGGAGCCCGGGCAGTCGTACTCGCCCACCGGCGAACCGCGCTTTATCGGCGACTCGACTGTTACGGAAACTATCGACGTCGCGAACCACATGACTCGCGTCGACTGGGATCGGGATCTGAAATATCCTCTGACGGAAAAGATCAAATACTCTGAGATCACCGCGCCGACGTTCGGCGTCGCGATCAATGAAAAGGGCGAGCAGGCGCCGATGTCCGGCATCCGCCTTGCAGCGCTCCAGCGCGAGCAACAGGGCATTTCGCCGCTCTTGCTGCTCGCGGCGCTTAGTGATCCGCAAAGCCTCTCGACCATGCCAGACCAGGAGTTCGGCGACCGTTTGCTGCCGGCCGTCTCGATCAAGGCTGGCAGCACGAGCTACATCGTGATATTCGAGCGCGCGACGACATTGCCGACTGCAATTCGTATCCGCGATGATGACTTCGTCTATGGCGATTCTAATTACGACATGATCATGTCCGACTGGAAAGACGTCGGTGGCGGCCTCAAGCGCCCGCACACTGTCTCGTTTCAGCTCAACGGCGTAGAGGTGCAACGGCGGAGTTATCAGGAAATTAAGGTCAATCCGACAATCCCGGCGATCTCCTTTGTGGTCAATGACGACGTCAAGGCCAAGGCGCCGCTGCCGGCTACGGATGCGCCCTTCCAATGGGTGCTGCGGCGTCTGGCTATGGGCCCGCGCTTTTTCAACGATAGCGACGCAATCATCGTCCCGCCCGGCGCCAGCCTGAAACTCGTGGAACTCGCGCCCAATGTACAGCACGTTGAGGGTGGCACTGCCAACAACCTGATCGTGGCGATGATGGACGGCCTGGTGATCTTCGACGCGCCCTACGGCGACCTGCAGTCCCGCTGGGTGATAGATGCGGCGAAGGCGAAGTATCCCGGTAAGCCGATCAAGTACCTCGTTATGACGCACCACCACATGGATCACTCTGGCGGCAGCCGAGCCTTCGCGGCAGAAGGAGCTTCGGTCGTATTACCAGCGCAGGCGAAGCCGTTCTTCGAGAAGATGTTCAGGGCGCCTCACACGATCGCACCCGATGCACTCGCGAAGAATCCGAAGTCGGTGGAGATCGTCGACGTGAAGGATAAGTTCTCGCTCAAGGACGATACGGTCACGATCAACCTCTACAACATCCGAAACCCACACGTGGACGGCATGATCATTGCCCACGTGGTTGAGCCGAATCTGGTATACGTGACGGATCTGATCTCACCGCGTGGTCCGATCAACCGTACCGCGGGCACCCTCGCGGTCGGCGAGGTGCTCCACCAGCTCAACATTACCGGGGCCACGATTGTCGGCGGCCACGGTACGACGGCCAAACAGGCGGATATTGCAGCGGCACTTGCAGCGAACTGAGAGAGCCCGCTTTCGTAAAGCACTCCGCGGCGCTCGGTCCTTCAGCCGGGGGCCGCAATCCCTATCTCGGTGGCCGAGGCCTTTGGCCCCACGGGAAATCTGATAGCAGCCGAGCTTTCGCGACTTGCCACGACGCCAGTCTATTAGCGGCATGGCCTGGAACCAATGCCGGGCACGTGACCATCGGTCAATCGAAGGTGATGAGTGCGATCGAGAGTTGCCGCACGGCGAGGTCACTATGCGCTGCCCAGACACGATGTTCAATGAGGGTGCGTGCTGCAAACTAGGATGCTGCGGTTAGGCGGGGCGGGCCGCTGCCATGGCCGGTCCGTGGCTAAACGTCCGGTTGTCGTGCGCCGGCGATTCCGCGCGGTCGATCATTGCTGAGGCCATTCTCAACAACGCTGTGGGGGGTGGAAAATTCGGCGCCTTCAGCGCATGAGCGGCGGGGAAGCTGCGAAAGCTCCACCGCCGCATCGGGTTGTGCCGAACCTAAAGAGCAGTCGTCACTGCTTTGACCTCAGTGTAGTTGTTGAGGACGAATTCACCCATTTCGCGGCCCCAACCAGATTCCTTATAACCGCCAAATGGAAGCGAGGCATCGAACACATTATGGCAATTGATCCAAACCGTGCCGGCGCGAATGCGCTTGGCGAGCTTGTTAGCCTTCGAGATGTCGCGTGACCACACGCTGGCCGCCAGTCCGTAATTCGTGTTGTTGGCTTGGCGTGCGATATCTTCCAAATCGGCGTCAGTAATGGGCGAGGCACACACCACGGGACCAAATATTTCCTCCCGCACGACTTTCATGCTGGGGGTGGTGTTGGTCATCAAGGTCGGCTGGACGAAATAACCTCCATCGTCGGAGCCTTTCTTACCACCGACAACGACTTCTGCACCTTCGTCGACGCCCGAACGGATATAGCCGGTAACACGTTGGAATTGTTCGTCGGAGACGAGCGGTCCCATCTGCGTGTCGGGGGCGAGGCCCGGTCCAAGCTTGATGCTCTTGGCTTGGTCGGCAATGCCGGCAACAACCTTGTCGAAGATCTTTTCGTGGACCATCAGGCGCGAGCCTGCACAACAGCATTGACCGTGATTAAAGAAGATTGCGCTTGCGGCGCCCGGGATGACGCTGTCGAGATCGGCGTCGTCCAGTACGACAACCGGCGACTTCCCTCCGAGTTCAAGCGTGACCTTCTTCAAATTGCCCGCGGCAGCCTGCACAATTAGCTTGCCAACTTCCGTGGAGCCCGTGAACGCGATCTTGTCCACGGCGTTGTGCGCCGCAAGCGCGGCGCCAGCCGTCTCGCCGTAACCGGCGAGCACGTTGACGACGCCGTCCGGTATGCCAGCTTCGGCGACAAGCTCGCCGAGACGCAATCCTGAAAGCGGTGTCTGCTCCGCCACCTTGAGCACCACCGTGCATCCGGTCGCGAGCGCTGGCGCGAGCTTCCAGGCGGCCATGAGCAACGGGAAGTTCCATGGAATTATTTGCCCTACCACGCCAACTGGCTCGCGCAGCGTGAAAGAAAGATATTCGCCAGGAAACGAGATCGGAATTGTCGTGCCCGTAAGCTTGGTCGCCCAGCCAGCCATGTAACGGAACATGTCAATCGTGAGGGGAATGTCCGCGGCCCGTGCGACGGATAACGGCTTGCCGTTGTCAAGCGATTCCAGTGTCGCGAATTCATCGGCGTGCTTTTCGATAAGATCTGCGAGCTTCCAGAGGAGACGGCCTCGTTCGCTTGGACTCATTCGCGGCCAAGCACCTTCGTCGAATGCTTTGCGTGCGGCAATCACGGCCCTGTCGACGTCAGTTGCATCGGCTTCCGCTACGTTCGCCAAGATGCTTCCAGTTGAGGGATCATAGACCGGAAATGTCTTGCCGGAGGCCGCGTCCACCCATGCCCCTTCAATCAGAAGCTTGCGCGGTTTGGACAGATAATCCGTAATCCTCGGATCGATCGCAATTCGTTGAGCTATGTTCATTTGCGTTTTCCTCCATCGTCTATGGCTGGATGCTGTCGGCGCCCTTGGCCATCCGACCGGTCATGTCGACAACCGTTCCGCGGCCTCAAACCGGCAGCTTCCAGGGTGCAGACCAGTGGGTTTGAGGCTCTAGCCTCTTGGAAGACCAGCGATCGGCCTTCTGAGCGAAATATATAATCATATATAGCGCAGACGGCCAAGTCTTTAGGTAGTCAGGCGGCCCCACATGGGATGGAGAACGCGGTGGTCGCGCCGCCTCCGCGGTCTTCGTCTTATGATCATGTCGTGAGGGTTGTCGTCGACAATGCCGATGTCGTGAAACGGACTTCGAGAGCGGCCTCTGTCGAATCGCTCTCCTGCGTTTCGTCTTCGAACCCAGTGGCGATCAGTAGCGAGGTCGTCTCGAGGCAGCCGCAGAGACCTCAGCCGGTCTCGAAATCGCCGCGTCGCGGCGGAGCGATCGGCTTGAACCCCATCCGGTCGGGCTTGAGATCAAGCAGCGGTGTGCCGTCGAGGCAATCGAGCCCCCTCACGTCAAGAATAGGCCCTTGCCTACTGACGAGCACAACGATCGATGTCCCGATCGGATTCGGCCGTACCGGTGAACGAACGGCGAATGTCCCGCGAGTATTGCCATCGTCACCGGGGCTCTGGCGCACGAGGTCACGACGAGCCTCGTGGAGCCAGTATAGCACCTCGATCCGCTGGAATTCGTCGATGCCATCGAGGGCTGCGACCCACGGTTCGTGTACCTCGATCCGGCAGGTCGGCCCGTCATGACGCCCCTGGTGTGGACAATCCAGCGGCGACTTCCAGGGTGTTCGGATAGTGCCGATGAAGACTAGGCCTGCGTCGGTGGGTGTCGGCGCATCGATTGCGACCTCGTTACAGCGGATCTCACTTAACCCAGTCATCGTCAGCCGGTCGCAATCATGACGTTCGACGCCCCCACGGCAATAGGACTCCTGTCACCCTCATCGTTGACTTTCGCAAGGGAGGCGGCAGCCGATCGCCCCACACCCGACATGACATCGTCTTGTTGCGCGTGTCCAGCCCGAACCTGGTCGCCGGCTGGTTCGTCGCGGGTCGCACGTCCCAAGATCTGCCGAAGCCCAAGTAAGATGGAGTGGAGCAGGCGTTGCGCCGCTGCGTTTGCTTTCGTCGAATTTTTGCGCCGTGAAGGGGAATATTGTCATCGCGGCAGCAATATAAAGAATGAGAACAACAATTACTTGCTTGTTCGTTGCGCCTTTCAAGCGAACTCGGTATATACTGATAAATATAACGATTTCGTACACTTCCAATGGAGTATTCAGAAATGGCTCAGGCGGCGCCAATCCCCATGACACAGCAGACGTTTGCGGACGGCTCCTACAGGCAGATGCTGATTGGCGGCAGATGGGTGGACGCCGCATCGGGCAAGCGCTTTGACAGCCAGAATCCTGCGACTGGCGAGTTGCTCGCGACGGTCGCCGAAGGCGACGCGGAAGACATCAACCGAGCTGTCGCGGCGGCCCGCAAGGCCTTCGACGGTCCATGGAGCAAGTTCAAACCGTTTGAGCGCCAGGCTCTGTTGCTAAGGCTCGCGGACCTTGTTGAACGCCATTTTGATGAACTCAGTACACTAGACACGCTCGATATGGGGGCACCGATCAGCCGAACGAGGGGAACGCGCCTGCGAGTTCTTGGTATGCTCCGGTACTATGCCGGCCTCGCCACGTCGATCCACGGCGAGACCATTCCCAACTCGCTTCCTGGCGAAATCTTTTCCTACACTTTGAAAGAACCGGTAGGTGTCGTCGGGGCAATCATTCCGTGGAATGGTCCGCTTGGGGCTAGCGTCTGGAAAGTTGGCCCGGTACTCGCCACCGGCTGTACGGTGGTGCTCAAGCCCGCCGAAGAGGCCTCCCTGACTGCGCTTCGACTTGGCGAACTGGCTCTTGAAGCCGGCGTGCCGCCGGGCGTCGTCAACATCGTCCCGGGTTATGGCGAAACCGCAGGCGCGGCGCTTGCAGCCCATCCGGATGTCGACAAGGTCGCATTCACCGGCTCGCATGTGACCGGGCAGTCAATTGTGCGGGCGTCGGCCGCCAACCTAAAGCGCATCTCACTGGAGCTCGGCGGCAAATCTCCGGATGTCGTCTTTGCCGATGCGGATATCGAGACGGCTGTGCCCGGCGCGGCAATGGCCGTCTTCGCCAATTCTGGCCAGATTTGCAGCGCCGGTACCCGGCTGTTTGTTGAGCGGCGCGTCTATGAGGAATTCGTCAATCGGGTAGCTGATTTCGGGAAAAGCCTGCGTGTCGGCAACGGGCTCGATCCGGAGACGCAGATCGGTCCGCTGGTGTCACAACAGCAGCTTGAACGCGTCACCGGTTATCTCAATCTGGGTCGACAGGAGGGTGCACGTGCCGTTGCGGGCGGAGCCCGGCTGACCGAAGAGCCACTGGCGCACGGCTATTTCGTGCCGCCGACCGTCTTTGCCGATGTGCGAGACGACATGCGGATTGCCCAGGAGGAGATTTTCGGGCCGGTGATCTCGGCCATTCCGTTCGACGATGCCGATGAGCTGATTCAACGCGCCAATGCGACGATGTTCGGGCTTGGAAGCGGAGTATGGACCCGCGACGTCAGCAAGGCACATCGCCTGGCCAAGGCGATCCGTGCCGGTTCCGTCTGGGTGAACTGCTATCAGGCCATGGACCCGGCCGTCCCGTTCGGGGGCTACAAAATGAGCGGCTATGGACGCGAGTCAGGGTTACAACACGTTGATGAATATCTGAACGTCAAGGCGGTGTGGATCAAGACGTGATGATCGATTTCCTTGAGATCAAATGATCCGGTTGTGAACGAAGGATCCGGTCAACGTGACGGAGCGAAGACGATTCTTTGCTGGATCGACGCAAATTGGTTAAGCGCTGAACAGTACAACTCCGACATGATGTTGATTAACGGCAAGGCACAAAGGCGTTGCACCGCGGTGGAGCGTTGCCGGGTGCGACATCACTACAATCGAGGCCTGGAAACAGGCTCGCGGCTGGAAGCACTGTGGCAGGATTTCCTGAATGAAAACGCGCCGTGAACGCGGGAGCGCCGCTTGGCTGGACCGAAGGGTATCTAATCGAGCTTGCCCGTTGCCAAAGTCAACTATTCGTAACCCTGAATGAGAAAGTCAGCTTGTGGGCGCCAGGAACGAACGCCACGTAACGTTTTGCGATACTGTATAGCAAATCTTGCCAAAATGCGGACCGATCGCGCGATTTGCAATAACAGTTTCTGCAAGACTCAAGAAGGTGCAACTCGGATGATGATTATTCGACACCTTCAATACATTACGGCGCTTGCCGGAGAGCGACATTTCGCAAGGGCCGCTGCCGCCTGCAATGTGACACAGTCAATACTTTCGGCCGGCATCAAGCAACTTGAGGGAAGTCTCGGTGTCCTGATCGCGGAGCGTGGGCAACACTTCGTCGGCCTCACCGCAGAGGGCGAGCGCGTCCTTGCGTGGGCACAACGCGTACTCGTTGACTATGGCGGTCTTCGGCAGGAGCTGAGCGAGTCGCGTGGCGGGATGGTTGGGCAACTTGGGATCGGCGCGATTCCGGTGTCGCTGCCCATAATTTCGCTGGTGGTCGTGTACACAATCATGATGCTGTTCGTCAGATCTGGTTTTTCTCGATGCCAGGAGCGTTTGTGTTTGCCTATCAGATCGCATCGCGCCCGAGGCACCTTTGGTCGGCGGACGCGAGCGGCTTCGAGTTTCTCTATATCTTCAAAGGCTCGTTGAAGCTCATCGTCAACCGCCTTTGAGAATCCGACGTCCCCGGAGCGTGGTTATTTCGGCGCCTGGAGCGTGACGCCATAGCGCCGGTAGATCCGCTCGACCGTGCCATCGTCACGCAACTTTACCAGCGCCGCATCGACCGCGGCGCGCAGGGAATCGTCGGGACGGACCATCCCGACGGCCACGTTCCAATTGAGGTCGGCCTCGCTTTCATCGCGATCCAGAATGCGGACGGTCTTATCCGGATGCGTCAGGTTGAAATAGCCAGCCACCGTGGGCGTGACCGCGGCCGCGTCGATCTCGTGATTAGCGAGCGCGTCGAGGCTGTCGACCTCAAAGCCGAACGTCGACGTTGGCACATGCCGTTGACCGATGATCATGGCGGCGGTTGATCCGACCTGCACCCCGACCTTGGTGTGTTCATCGAGTCCCCGGAACGAGGTGAGTTGGCTTTTCGCCGGCACCGCCAGCACAACACCTGTGCGATAGTAGGGCTTTGAAATCCGCAAATTGGTTTCACCCTGCGCCTCGCGGTCAGCAATGACGTCCAGCACGATATCGCAGTTGGCGCTGCGTATCTGATACTGCGTGATGATCCAGTCAAGCCGCAGCGAGACGCTAAGCTCATGGGCCAGCGCCTGGCCCAGTTCGACCTGAAAGCCGGGAGGGTCGCCGGCCTTGCTCGCGAACGGCAGCGAATTGGGGTGAGCACACAAGCCGAGCACGCCGAATGCGCGGATCGCTTCAAGGGACCGCGCCTCCGCCGGACCTGTCAGTCCGATGGCTGCGACCATGAGCGGGAGAATCGCTTTCATTCTGTCTCTCCCATTTCATGTCCCCCGCGAGATCTATCAGGCCACATCGGCTCAACCCTCGCGGGGCTTCAGTTTTCGGATATACTGAATTATCTGGTCGATTTGCGTGTCGCTGAAGGCTGTGCCGAATGCGGGCATCGCACCTTGCTTGCCGTTCTTGATGCGGTTGCGTATGAAGTCGTCGCTCCGCTGGGAATTCATAAGCTGTGGTCCCTTGCCGACAGCGCGGCCGCCATCGGAATGGCACCAGCCGCAGGTCGTTGCGAACAACTGAGCAACATCGAAAGGTGTATTGTCCGGCGCTTCTGGTGCGGACTGCGCCAGAACCGGCACCGCCGAGGTGAATGAACTGGCAAGCAGCGCCGGCAGCAGCAAACCAGGGTTCAGTTTCATCGCACAAAATCCACTCCGCAAAGTCCGTGCGGCCATTCGGACGCACGAGAAGCGGGCCTGCGCCCGCTTCCTAGCAGACCGACAGAATGGCCTATTTGAGGCTGTAGACGATGAGCGCGCCATCGTCGCGCGGCATGCTCTTGTACACTCCGCCGAACGTCGGGGCATAGTCGTCCGACGCCATGCCGCCAAAGCCGGCGGTCACGGCGATATATTGCTTGCCGTTAACGGCGTAGCTGACGATGCCGCCCTGATGGCCGGTGCCATCGGAGTGATTCCACAACTCGGTTCCGGATTCGGCGTCATAGGCATGAATGGTGCCGCGCGAATCGGGCACAAACACAAGGTTACCGCCTGTCGACAGCACGCTCGCGAGCGGCGGCTCAGGGAAACGCACCTCCCACTTCTTGGCGCCGGTTATCGGATCGCGGGCGTCGAGATGTCCATAGATCTCGCCACTCGGAGGCGGCGCGATCTTGAAGTCGGCCCCGATGTTGAGCTGGGCTTGCGGCGCGACTACCGGCGTCGTTTTCACAACGTTAAGCGTCATACACCATTCCTGGCCGAGCTTGTAATAAAGCTCGGTTTTCGGGTTGTAGGAACCCGCATTCCAGCTGACGCCGCCCGATATGTGCGGACACAGCGGCTCGTCGACTTTCCCCGCCGCGAAATCGCGGCGGCCGATCAATTCACCGGTCTTGGGATCAATATTCTTGACGAAATTGCTGTTCTGGGTGATCCGCCAGACATTCTTCACGCCGGCGCTGCGGTCGTAGACGAAGATGTACCCGCTCTTGTTGGGATGCACCACATACTTCTGGCCGTCACGATCGAGCATTACGAACTCGCCGACCGCGCTGTCGAAGTCCCAGGCATCGTGTGGCAATTCCTGATGATAGAATTTGAGGTTGCCGGTATCGACATCGAGACCGATCACCGAACTCGTGTAGAGATTGTCGCCGGGACGCGCGCCTTGCGTCTTGTAGTCGCTGCCCGACCAGTCGTAGAGCGGCGCCGGGTTGGCGGTGCCCCACCAGACTGTGTTGCTCTCGCTGTCATAGGTGCCTGGCATCCAGCCGCCGCCACCGCCGGTGCGCCAGGAGTCGTTGCCCCAGGTCTTCATGGCCTCGTCGTTGCCGGCTACGGTGAGAAACTCCCATTTCTTCTTGCCGGTTGCAGCCTCGACACCGAAGATCGGACCGCGGCCCGGCCATTCGCCGCCCTGCGAACCGATGACCACGGTGCCGTGGGCATAAAGCGGCGCACCGGTGAAGCCGACCGTGAGCTTCTGGGAGTCGATCAGCTTGGTTTCCCACTCGACCTTTCCGCTCTTCATGTCCAGCGCGATCAGCCGGCCATCCATCGTGCCGACGTACGCCTTGCCCTCACCGATCGCGACACCACGGTTATACGGCGAGTGCGTCTGCCGCGCGATCAACGCCTCGTCCAGTTCGGGGAAGTAGGACCAAATCACCTCGCCGGTAGCGCCGTTCAATGCAAAGACGCGGCTGTAGGATCCGGTGTAGTAGAGCACGCCATCGGCCACCAGCGGCATCGATTGCAGGCCGCGAGTTGAGCGACCCGGGATATGGATCCAGGCCACACTCAGATTGCCGACGTTGCTGGTGTTGATCTGGGCAAGCGGAGAGTAGTGATAGGACCTGTACGAGCCGTGATAGGTTAGCCAGTCATTTTGGCCACCGGCATCGATACGGGCCGTATCGACCGATTGAGCAAAGGCAGTTGAGGCAGCAAGCGCCGCGGTAATGACAACAGGCAAAGCAAAAGAACTTGGCTTCCTTTTCATGGGCATTTCCTCCGGTTTGTCTTTTACCAACAGTCACGGCATTGCGGACCGCTGCGCTTGATCGGATGCCGATTCGATCAATCCCGCGTCGCGCCCCTGCAATCTACATTTTGCTTGCAACGATTTGACAATGATGCTGGTGTCCGCAGTCCCGCGACTGAGGCGTCGCTGAAAAGCCGGTTGGGTTTCCCGTCCCGGATACGAAGCGTTGGTTGCCATCACAACACTTCCCGCTGAGCTCACTACTCCTGCATCCAGCCAACATTTCTTTTGGATCATCCCGGCGGAATGTGGCGACAGAAGGTCGCTGCCTGAACCGACGTCCGAATCACAGTTCGCAACGCCCCGCGACCCACCGCTCGCGTACCGGATCCCTGGCCGCCGCTGGATAACCAAGCCCTTCATCTTATTTCCAAAAGGCTTTTGATGGCAACCAGGCCTCCACTGCGAGGAGCGCAAACTTTCCGTGTCCGCACTCAACGCCGTTGCCGAACGTGAAGTCCGCACGGGCGGAGTGTCTTGACCACTTGTGCGCATTCAACAAAGCAAATTCCGCCAACTTGTCTCCGCCTGTGGCTGGGCGCGCTTATCACGAGACAGCTTGGTAATCGTTGCCGGGATCGCCTCGTTGCGCAGCAGGTCGATGCGCATTTCAGCAGGGACTATCGTTGCCTCTCACCTCGTGCTCGTCAAGTAGGTGATGCCCGTCGTTCAATCAGCGTGTCCACCGCTGGATCTGAAATCACGACGGATGCCGTTGCCCGCGCGCCCGTGACCAGGGCGGCTTGGCGCGCAAAATAAAAAAGGTTTTCCACCAAGCTGATGTTAGTCGCACCAGCATTAATGGACGGTTTGGCGCGAGGATGCTGACAGTCGTCAACAGAGGCGTCACCGCCATCGACGCTGGTAACGCCCCGAGGGCCCTTTTCTGCAACAATACCTGCAATTTAATAGCAAAAACGGCGCCGTCTGCCCCAAGAATGAGTCCTCAAGGACAAACGGCAGGCGCGGCCTGCTCTGCGAGAAGCTCGCGGCATTGGCCGAACCGCGCAGCAGCCGCGTCAACGCCTAGATCGCCCTACTCTGACTAGGATGTCTCGTTCAACCGCGGCATCCGATGCCGCGTTGGAATAGAGGAATGAGGCAGGCGACCGTTTGGCAGTTCTTGCGGTGATGCCCGGCGCGCCAAAAATTGCCCGCGTCGGTGCAATCACACTTAGCGTGCCACTCCATTTCGTCGCTATACCCGACGATATATCACGAGATAAGATAGTCGCGCCAGCCACAAACAACAGGTACCTGGCGCACCGCCGGCCAGGTCAAGCTAGGAGGAAGACGATGTCCTACGCGTATGGCGCGGCCGCGCGACATTTCGGCCGATTTAGTGACATTGGGCTCGCACTTGGTATTCAGGTGCTCGCGGCGTGTTTCGCCGCACCGCTGCTAGCCGCCGATCCCGTAGTCGTGCCGTTTGCACGTGACTTTGCGGAAAGCATTACCGCGACCTCAGACGGAGCGCTCATCTTCAGCAGTTTCGCGGGGGGCCGCATCAGCCGCGCGGCGCCGGGTGCGACCGAGGCCAGCGAATGGATCAAGCCAGGAACCAACGGCCTCCTCTCGGTCCTTGGCGTGCTCGCTGATGAGTCGTCCGACACGCTCTATGCCTGCTCGGTCGATGCGTCCGGCCTCGGTGTGGCGGTTCCAACCGGAACGAAGCCTGGGGGCTTAAAGACTTTCGACATCAAGACTGGCGCGCCGAGGGCGAGCTATGACATGCCTGCCGGCACCATCGAGGGTCAGTCTCCGCTCTGCAACGACATGGTGGTAGCCACCGATGGCACCGTGTATGTCACAGACACGCTTTCCGGTCGCATCCTCCGCCTCAGGAGGGGCGCTGCAGCACTCGAAAGCTGGGCGACGGACCCCCGATGGAACGCCAAGGGCCCGCAGCTTGACGGCATTGCCATCCTGGCGGACGGCAACATCTACGCCAACATCTTCGAGGGCGACGGCCTTTATCGTGTTAAGGTGAAGCCCGATGGAAGCGCCGGTAGTGTGACCAAGCTCGAGACGTCCCGAAAATTATATCATTCCGACGGCCTTCGCCGGTTTGGACCGCACTCCTTGATCATGGTCGAGGGCGAAGGGGTCGGTACCGTCGACCTGATCAACATTTCGGGCGACTCTGCGAAGGTTGACACGATCCAGGGCGGGTTCGACGGCCCAGTCTCTCTCGTGCAAGTCGGCGACATCGCATACGTGCTAGATGACCCTCTGAGGTATCTGTTCAGCCCGGAGTACAACAAGAAAGCCGGACCGCCGATTCGCGCCATTCCGGTAAAGCTACCATCTGCGCAATAGTGCCGGTGCGAAGGCAGTCGTCGTTGCGTCGAACACGGCGACTGCCGGCCTCCAGGTCTGGACTTCAAGGGCAGGTGTGACGAATCTGTCGCCGGTCGCCACTGCCATATTTCATGTACATACCTGTTGACTCGGGTCGACCATGGTAATGCTCAGCGTATTCGTTCACCGTGGGCCGCAAGGCGCGCCAGCCAAATAGAATGATTTTTGACAGATATTGCTCTTTGCGGATCTTATCCAGCGTTCGGCATGGACGTTTAGGTCCGGACTCCTGGCCGGTAAGATCAGTATCTTAACATGACTTATCTTGAGGATGGCTCGGAATGAAGCCAGGTGGTCCCGATCATGCGAGAGACAGCGCCAGCATCGAAGCGCACCCTAACCATCCATAGTGGCGATGCGGGTGATTTGTTGTGTCCATTGCTCGGCCGAGTGGATAGTACGCCTGCCGATACGCCGGCCCTTGAGATGGATAAAGTACAGCTCATCATCCGATTTCAGGCAGATCATGATCTTTTGGTCGGCAACGGCTTTCGGGTCGTGCTAGTTGATCTGTCGTTGGGTGGCAGTCGAATCGCCATCCTCAGTTGAGGGTATGGAAAGTTCACGTTCTCGTGACAAGCGAGTTGCGACAATATCGATGAATCGCACTGCGCCCACGGCGCTGCTGTGAATGGACGCAAATGCCCGCGAGGCTGAATAGCGAACGAACCAGATGTTCATCAACAACATTTCACCGAAAATCGCTACCGAACAATACATATCACGGACGTAACTCAACGACGACTGTATGTCCCGCCGATTGGCATGGGGTTCGATCATTGGCGGAGCAACTGCCGAGTCAGAACGTCCAGCGATTGCCGACGATGCGCCGTAGAACTTGTCATTTGCGGAAAACGTAATATTCTCTGCTATACAACGTGGGTCTTTGCGACCGGATGTCGCCTGTTCGCTCGGTATCGTGACGCGAGACTTCCGACGTCATGGAGCCAGCGATGTTTGATTCCCATTGTGACGTTGCCGCGATTGTATACGGTCGGAGGGACGATCCTGATTGCCTATTGCAGGAATTTGTGGCGGACCTGAAACGGTCGGGGGTGCGGTTGACCGGCTTGATTCAGTGTAACCGCATATTCGGATCGGCCGTCGGCCATGTGCCCGTTATGGTGCTGCCGGAGGAGAGTGTTATCCGATTGGGGCACAATGTCGATAGCTGCCAAAGTTGCAGTCTCGCTGCGAATGCGTTGATTGAAGCGGCAAGGAACATTGGGCTGGCAATAGATCGGGGCACCGATCTTTTGGTCATCAATCGCTTCGGAAAGATGGAGGTTGAGGGGAGGGGACTTGTTGACCAAATCTATCGAGCAGTCGTTGCGGATATCCCGGTCTTGGCGACCGTGCCCGAGCAACACTTCACCGTATGGACGAAGTTCTCGAGGGGCATGAGCGTAAAGCTGCAATGCTCTCGTAAACAGCTCGACGAATGGTGGCGGAGCGTCTGTGGCCATTCCGACAGAGCCAGGTCAGAATCCCTAGCTTCCACCTTTTGTGAATTTGTGAAATGAATCGTTCAACCCGCCTGGACCTTTCAGCCGGGCACTCGACGCGAGGCGCGTCGTGACGAACGAGAGTCCGCCGTTCATTCTTCGCGTTGTCGGCGAAGTTAAATCAGATGGAAAAGCAGTAGGGCTTTCAATCGAAAGGGTCGAACAGGGCCCGGTCGATCTCTGCTTGCGAATCGAAGATGTCCAAGACCTAGTCAATCTTCTTCTCGCGCTTGGTTGTGAGGCCGTCAAGCGGCAGGCATCCCGCGAAGTTGTCGTCCAACCGACAGCCGGCATTCCGTTGCCAGTCAGTGCTATTGACATCTGTCAGGGCGATGACGCGCGGATATTCCTTATGTTCGAGGTTGGAGTCGCATCCCTAATGTTTGGTCTTCGGCAATCGGACCTGAAGGAAATTGGCCAGACGCTCTTGACGTTGAGCGCTCCAAGCTCAGGCGCGCCCAGTTGAGTCAAGTCACAAACAATCTGGTCTTCCATCGGCACCGAGGACGCGACACTGGGCCGCGTAAGGCTGTGACGTCGGTTTTCGGAGCGGTGGCAGCGCGGTGATGGCCCAAAAGATCCTTGTGGTTGGTGTGGTGATCGAACCTTGTTCGCGCTCGCTTGTGGTTGGCGTCCAATAATCGGCAACACGCACGCCTCATCGTTCGCACCCTCCAAGCCTTTCTGGTAGCGGCGATAAGCGGTGCGGTGGGGACGCTTTTTGCGGACAAACCTCAGTCTGTTAGGGGATAGCAATCATCACGTCGGAGGCCTTAATCACTGCGTGAACCGCGTCTCCGACCTTGAGGCCCAGTTCCTCGACGGCCTCATTCGTGATCGATGCAGTCACGACAGTGCCGTCGATGTCGACGAATATGTGGGAAGTGGTGGCTCCCTTCTTGAGGTTCACGATCTTGCCAGCGAGTGCATTTCGGGCAGAAATTTTCATGACCTGTCCTTGATGTTGGTGATGGCCACGTGTGGTGGGACTGGTGCTTCGAAGTAGCTGTATTTTTAATACATTCGACCTTTCGTCAAGATTAGGAGCGACCGTACCCTGGTCGGCCGTCGACCCTTACGGTGATATTGTCCACAAGGCGATCGAGTGGGTGGCTTCCGGTTTTAGCCACAGTAAGAAAGGTGCGCGGGTCACGCAGTTTGATCCGGCGACAGATCCGGTCCGTCCACCCAAATAGGGCAACCTCATAGCTGAATGGCTGTGATCGCGCCCGAACTTGGGCTGATGGCAACCGCGCTCGTTCTGATCGTCTTGGTCATGGTCGACGTCTTTGTGCGGCGCCGCGGCGAGACCACACACTGATGTGATCGCCCTAGGCTGGCGAAGCCCGACTGGCTTCAACCGCCCCATCAAGGCGGCGGAAGCGCGGCGCTACCGCAGGTCGACCTTCGTCGTCAGTGGCAGCGTCGCCGACGAGCCGCCAGCCAAGATGGTGTACAACCCGGGTACCAGTTTCCAGGAAACCGACGCTTCGTCAAAAATTGAAAGGTATTTTTGCGGAATCGTTACAGAAACCAACTTCGATTCGCCGGCGTTGAGCCAAACTTTCGTAAAACCGACGAGACGTTTCGGTGGCTCGCCCGAACTGGAAGGCAACGCGGCGTACACTTGCGCAATTTCCGCGCCCGCGCGGCTGCCAGTGTTTTTCACGGTAAATGTGACCGTCGTCTGCGGGCCCGGAGTGACTTTCAGATCGGCGTATGCATACGTCGTGTAGGAAAGTCCGTAGCCGAACGGAAACAGCACGGGCTTGTTTTCGGCATCGTACCACTTGTAGCCGACTTTGAATCCTTCGTCGTATTTGACTTCGAAGGTCGGCCTCGTGAGCGGCCGTGGGTTTGCGAGAGCTGACGGAGGCGGCATCAGGAGCTGCGGATGCGGCAGGTCCTTCTCGCTGCGAGGGAACGTTATCGGCAATTTGGCGGTGGGATTTGTGTCGCCGAAAAGAATGTTCGCGACCGCATCGGCGCCCTTGCTACCCGCATACCACGCCTCGACCAACCCAGCGACTTTGTCGAGCCATGGCATCGTCACGGGCGAGCCAGTTTCGAGCACGACAATGGTTCTTGGATTCGCGGCAGCCACTTGCGCGATCAGCGCGTCCTGATTGCCGTGAAGGGAAAGATTAGGTTGGTCGTAATCTTCGCTGGACCACTGGTGCGCGAAGACGATCGCAATGTCAGAACCTTTCGCCAGGGCTGCAGCTGAAGGAAGGTCGCCGCCCGAGTTGAATTCCACGCGTGCCCCCGGAATTTTCGCGGCGATCGCTTTTTGCGGCGACGTCGGGAACCAAATGTGGGCCTTCCATGCGGGCGCGACACCGCCCGGCGGATCAACCTGCGCGGAGCCGCCGCCCGAAATCATGCTCGTATCGGCTTGCTCGCCGATAATGGCGACAGAGCGCGTCTTCGCGCGTTCGAGAGGTAACGCGTTGTTATCGTTCTTCAGGAGGACGATGCTGCCTTCCGCGATTTTCAACGCAGTAGCGAAGCCAGCTTCCACATCTACAACGCTCTTCTGCGTGGGATGATCGACAATGCCAGCAGCAAACATGGAGCGCAGCACGCGGCGCGCGTGATCATCCAACTCGGCCATGGAGACTTTGCCACTATCCACAGCTTCTTTCATTTTTGCGCCGTAAAAATCACCGAGCGGCTGTTCGTGATCGAGTCCCGCGGCGGACGCCTTCGCGGTGCTGTGCGTGCCGCCCCAGTCGGAAAGCACAAACCCCTTGAAGTTCCAATCCTTCTTCAAGACGTCGGTAAGCAAATATTTGTTTTCGCAGGCGAAGTCGCCATTCACGGCGTTATAGGAGCACATCACGGCGCCGGGATTTCCGATTTCGATCCCGATTTCGAACGCAAGCATGTCGCTTTGACGCATAGCGCGCCTGCTGATGATGACGTTTACTTGTTCACGGCCACTTTCTTGATCATTGAGCGCATAGTGCTTGATGTCGCCGATGACGTGCTGCTCCTGCTCGCATTTTATGCGGTTGCCGACCAGCGTCCCGGCGAGGATCGGATCCTCGCCCATATATTCAAATGTTCTGCCGTTGCGCGGCTCGCGCGCGATGTTCGCGCCACCGCCGAGGGTCATGTTGAAGCCCTGCGCGCGAAGCTCCCGGCCGATGAGCGTGCCGTATTCGCAGGCGGCTTGCGTGTCCCAGCTAGAAGCGGAAGCAAGGTTCGAGGGAAGCGCGGTGGAGTAACGTCCATTTGCGGCGCTAGCGCGAACTCCGTAAGCCGCGTCGCTCATTTGAATCATGGGGATGCCGAGCCGCGGAACGCCAAGAACGAAGCCGGCGCCGCCGTTGCCAAGCAGATGATTCGGGCTCGGCTCACTAGGCCAGCCAGGCATGCCATTGCCGTGAAGCAACGTGATTTTCTCGTCGAGCGTCATCTGCTTCAGGACCATATCCGCGCGATCGTCAGGAGAACGTGTGGCGTTCATCCACGGCTGATCGGCGAGAGATTGCGCGCTGACGGAATCGTGGCGCATGAGCCAAGGCGCAAAAATATTGACGAGAGCAATCGCAACGATAGTGATAAAGGACTGGGTGAGCTTCCAAAATCTCATCTGCGGGCGCTCCCGGGGTAATTGTCGAGGTGCTCTCCTGTCTGCCATTCCCGACGATAGCGTTCCAGTAGCGGTCGGTCTCTTGCTGATCGTCCCGGGTGATCCGGAATGAGAAAGCTTCGCTGCGCTTGAAAGCGCGACCACCGTTGAGACCGAGACACGGGATAGTGAATTCAACCGTCAGCACGTCACCCATCTTGCCAGATGGGTAATCACTTGGTGCAAAAAAAATTTGTCAGGCCACGACCAGGTGATGAGGCATAGCCGGGCGAACAGCCTTTAAAGGGATCGCGCGGTCGAAAGTCACCAAGCGTCCACCGTTCTTTACGGCCACTCCAAGTAAGTAAATATCGGTGAGTTGCTTGGGTCCGAGAATGCGGTCATGATCAAACAGCTCTGCGTCAAGCAAGGAAATTTCGCCGGGCCAAAATTCGTGGTTCTCACCCTGTGCTTCCCG
>Ga0187783_10000978_pt1 | contig 21028 bp, 18 predicted proteins | sample 1015_SJ02_MP02_2_FD_132471 | JGI IMG/M metagenome (GOLD analysis project Ga0187783, IMG submission 132471) | Tropical peat soil microbial communities from peatlands in Department of Meta, Colombia - 1015_SJ02_MP02_20_MG | ecosystem: Environmental > Terrestrial > Soil > Wetlands > Peat | place...
GCTTCATCCGATTCTTCCGAAAACTCCGAGGCGCCGGGGAACCCCGCAAATTCTTCGGCCAGCATTGCAAATCAAAGCGCACCGGCCGCGGAACCCGCCTCCGCCGATCCCGCGGAAGACAAGGACCTGGACGGCCAGTCCTCCTTCGCCGAAGCGCTCTCGGCCTTCGAGCGCACCCACACCCATCGCGCCCAGACCAAACAATTAGAGGGCACAGTCGTCTCCCTCACCGCCGATCAGGTTGTCCTCGACATCGGCTACAAAATGGAAGGCGTTCTGCCGCGTTCTTCGTTTCTCGATCATGCCGGGGAAGTAAAACCGGGCGACCGCTACCCGGTCTCGATCACCGGCCGAAACGAAGAGGGCTACTACGAGCTCTCGCGTTTTCGCGTCGCGCAGCCGCGCGACTGGTCGGCCCTCGAGCGCGCCTTCCAAGAAAAACTTGCCATCGCCGCCACCGTCACTGCAGTCGTCAAGGGCGGCCTCAGCGTCGACGTGGGAGTTCGCGCCTTTATGCCCGCAAGCCGCAGCGGCACCCGCGACGCTGCCGAGCTCGAAGCCCTCGTCGGCCAGCAGATCTCCTGCCGCATCACCAAGCTCGATGTCGCCGATGAAGATGTGGTCGTCGACCGCCGCGTCGTTCTCGAAGAGCAAGCCCGCGCCGAGCTGGCCGGCCGCCGCGCCGCATTCAATGAAGGTGACACGGTTACTGGCGTCGTCCGCACCCTCATGCCCTACGGAGCGTTCGTCGAAATCGAACCCGGGCCCGACGGCCATGGAATCGACGGCCTGCTGCACGTCTCCGACATCTCCCGCGCCCGCATCGCCAAGCCCGACGACGTTCTCTCCATGGGTCAGCAGCTCACCCTGCGCATTCTCAAGATCGATCCTGAAACCGGCAAAATCTCTTTGGGCTTGAAGCAGCTCGAAGCCGACCCCTGGACCACCGCATCCGGGCGCTACCCCTCGGGCGCGCGCGTTTCCGGCGCCGTCACGCGCCTCACCGACTTCGGAGCATTCGTCGAGCTCGAGCCCGGCCTCGAAGGCCTCATCCACATTTCCGAGATGTCATGGGCCAAAAAAGTCCGGCATCCCTCCGACCTTCTCAAAGCCGGAGACCGCGTCGATGCTGTCGTTCTTTCGGTCAAGCCCGAAGAAAAGCGCATCGCTCTCGGCCTCAAGCAGACCCTCGCCGACCCCTGGCTCGAAGTCGAACGCAAATTTCCCGTCGGATCGCAGGTCGAAGGCCCCGTCAGCAAGATCATGAACTTCGGCGCCTTCGTTCAGATCGCCGAGGGTGTCGACGGCCTTGTGCACATCAGCGAGATCGTCGCCGATCGCCGCCTCAACCATCCGCGCGATGTGCTGCGCGAGGGCCAGATCGTCAAAGCGCTCGTCCTCGCTATCGATCCCGAAAAGCGCCAGATCAAGCTCTCGATCAAGCAGCTCATCCCCACCAGCATCGATGAGTACATCGCCGAGCACAAAGCCGGCGACCGCGTTTCGGGCCGCGTCGTCGAGCTCACTGCAGCCGGCGCCATTGTCGAGCTGGGCGAAGGCATTCGCGGCACTTGCAGTGCGGCAGCCGCGCCTTCGGCGCAATCATTGCAGAGCAAATCTGCCACATCAGCCTCGACGCCCGACCTTTCGCAGCTCTCGTCGATGCTCAAAGCTCGCTGGAAGGGCAACGCTCCCGCTCCTTCAGCCGCGCCTGAGCCGCTCGCCGAGGGCCAGGTCCGTGCCTTCAGAATCACAAAGCTGATTCCCGACTCCAAGAAGATCGAAGTGGAATTGGCTTAGCTCTTCTTTTCCATCCCGCCACAGCAACTTGTCATCCCGAGCGCAGGTCGCTCCGGCGACCGAAGTCGAGGGATCTGCAGCTGCTCTTTCAAAGCGAATCCGGCGCGAGGCGCTGACGTGCCAACCCGCTAACTTGCTGACGAGCTGCTTTACAGATACGTCTCATCCACGTAGCACCAGCGCCAGTTCTCGCCGCGCTCCGCGCTCTCGATCAGTGGATGCTGCGTCTCGTGAAAATGCGCCCTTGCGTGCCGGCCCTTCGAGGAGTCGCAGCAGCCCACGTGCCCGCACTCCAGGCACATCCGCAGATGCACCCACGAGTCGCCCGTCTTCAGGCACTCCTCGCATCCCTTCGTCCGCGGCTTCACGCCTTTCTTGATCGTGCCCACATGCGTGCATTGTGCAGCCATTCCGAACCCCTCCGTGTCGTTGTCGTATGCGTGATGTCGGCTAGCGCCACGACAACAGCCTCACAACAACTTGCGAAACTCTTCGATGGATAGGCCCGAGTCACGCACAATGCCGCCCATGGTGAATGCATTCACGGGGTTGTGTCGCGGAATCGTCAGGATGCGCGTCCCATCCGTCATTACGATGTGCGTACCTTGTCGAAGGATGCGAAAACTAGCCTTCTCGAGCGCGGCCACGGCCCGAAGATGATTGACTCCTGCGATCTTGGGCATGCGCGCCTTGCTCAGGACGAAAGCCAGCCTGACAGATGGGAAAGTTCTCGAAGAAAACTAGGTTACGGCTACCTCAACCACACGCCCTTCTTCGCTCCGGGCCACCTCTTCGGCTGCCTCGATATATTCACTGATTGCGTCACGAATATTAGCCAAAGCCTCTTCCTCGGTGGCGCCTTGGGACCAGCATCCGGGCAAGCCAGGGCACGACACGCTGAAGCCTTCCTCGGATTGGCGAACCACAACTCGGTAAGTAGCCATCAATGGTATGTTACTCCCCTCTTCAGTTACCGGCGAAATTGGACTGCCCCGCTTTCTCGTTCCCTCGTTCCCTCTGTCCCTTGTTCCCTCGTTAGCTCCCTCGATCCCCGTCTCATTCTGCCCATCCCAATCCATCTGTTCCACTCCCCGTCGCAATGTTTCGCGATACCGCCCACGTCGCCAGATCGATCTCCGTCACCTGGTTGCCATGGATGCACGATACGTATGCTGCCTTCCCATCCGGCCGAACCAGCACCTCCTGCGGGTCTTTGCCCACATCCACCGATCGCGCCAGTGTCATCGTCTTCAGGTCAATCACATCCACCTTGTTCGCACTCGGAATTGCGATCAGAAACCAGCGGCCATCGCGCGTCGGCGCGCCACCGTAGCCTGTTCCATCCAGCTTGACCCACCTGGCTACCGTGTTCGATGCGGTATCGATCACTGCCAGCCGCGGCGCGGTCTGGTCTGCGGTCAACACCCACTTGTCGTCGTTCGAAATCGCAATCCGCTGCGTATTCTTCGAGACCGGAATCACGGCCAGCGTCTTGCGCGCCCTCATGTCGAGCACGCTCACCGTTCCCGGTCCCACGTTCGCCGTATATCCGCGCGCCCCATCATGCGAAATCGCCAGCATGTGGCTCTCCGCCTGCCCCGTCGGAATCGACCCCAAAATCTTCAGCTTCTGCGGATCGATGATCGTCACCGTTTGATCCAGCTCCGTGGTTACATAGAGCATCCCATCCGGTCCGAAGACGGCGCAGTGTGGCCGCACGCCATGATCGAAATCGATCTCTCCCACCACCTTGCCGGCCGCAACGTCGATCACCACGATCTTGCGCCCATCGGTGCCCGGCATGCCCACTCCGCTGTCGCCATAAATGGGCACGAATGCCAGCTTGCCGTCGGGCGAAGCCGCAACCTCGTGCCCGGTAATTCCGCCCTCGGCGACATCGGCTACTACTTTTCCCGCCGCCGGATCGACAATCGCCAGGCTGTAGCCGCCCTTCTCATCCACCAGAAGCCGTGGCTGCTGCGCCTGCGCACCACCTGCGAGCACCAGCATGCCTCCTGTCCAAAACCAGGAGAAAGAACAGGAAAAGGACCAGGAGAAAAACCAGGAAAAAGTCTTCAAGGGGAAGCCTCCGCCGCAAGGTTATCTCGCGGCCGAACCCGAGAGCAAGCACCCAAATTCAATGCAGGTCATCCTGAGCGGAGTTTGGCCAATTTGGCCAAACGGAGTCGAAGGACCCGCATTTGCTCGCTTGCTCCCCCGCTCCCTATTCTTGCCTCATGCCGCTTCCCGCGCGCGATGCCCAGCTCGTTCAGATCGTCGACTTGGCTCTTGCCGATGCTGCTCGCAGCGCCGGCAGCTTCCTCGCCTGCCGCATCGGCTGCACCCAGTGCTGCTACGGAGCATTCGCCATCAACGCGCTCGACGCCGCGCGCCTCCGCGCCGGCATGGCCGTATTGCATGCAGCAGACCCTTCGATGGCAGAGGCGGTTGAAGAGCGCGCACGCGCTTGGCTCGCCGAATACGCCGCCGATTTTCCCGGCGATCGAACTGCCGGCGCACTCGGAAAGTCCGTCCGAGACCAGGAAAAATTCGAGGATTTCGCCAACGACGCGCCCTGTCCCGCGCTCGACGTCGTCACCGGCCGTTGTGATGTCTACGCCTGGCGTCCCATGACCTGCCGCGTCTTCGGCCCTCCCGTGCGCGCAGTCGATGCAAACGGAAATGAAGGGCTCGGCCATTGCGAACTCTGCTTCATCGGCGCCACGCCGGAACAAGTTGCCGCCTGCGAGATGCCCGTCCCGCACTCGCTCGAAGCCGAACTCGTCAACGAACTCAGCATGGAAATCGGATCAGATTTCGAAACCATCGTCGCCTATGCGCTGCTCGCCTGACTCGCGCCCGCGCACCGCGCGATAAACTAATCTTTGACTCCTCCCATGCCAATGCGCCCCTGCTGGGCCGAGATTCGCGCTCGCGCCCTCGAAGAGAACTTCCGTTTCCTCGCCTCGCTGGCCGCCCCGCACGCCGAACTCCTCGCCATCGTCAAGTGCAACGCCTACGGCCACTCGCTCGCCATTTGCGCGCCCACAATCGTGCGCGCAGGCGCCAGATGGCTTGGCGTCACCAGCGTTGAAGAAGGCATTGCCGCCCGTGCCTTGTGCCCCAAAGCGCGCATCCTGGTGATCGGCGGCATCTTTCCCCATCAGGCCGCGGCCGCCATCCAGTTCCAGCTCACTCCCGTTGCATGGGAGCCGTGGCATCTCGACGACTTGCGTGCCGCCGCCCGCGACTTGGGCGCAGCTCCCGAGTCGCTTCCCGTTCATCTTGAGATCGACACCGGCATGAGCCGCCAGGGTGCCAGTCCCGATCAACTAGCCGCAGTCCTCACTCGATTCGGCCCAAACTCGCCGCTTCGCCTTGAAGGTGTCATGACGCATCTGTTCGCCGCCGACGAAGCCGACGGCACAGTAAATCAGAATCAGCTCGCACAGCTCGACGAAGCCCTCAGCCGCATCTCGTCTGCCGGCCATTTCGCCGAGTGGCTCAACGTCGGCCAATCCGCCGCGCTCATCGCCGGCCAGGCGCCCGCGATTTCCGATCTAGCCGCCCGCCACGGCATGCGCGCTCTGCTTCGTCCTGGTCTCGCGCTCTACGGTCTCATCCCCGATTTCGATCCGCCCTTTGCCTCACCCGAGCCTCCATCGCTCGCCGCCGCACGCCATGCGCTTCAGCCAGCGCTCTCCTGGAAAGCTTCCGTCGTCGGTGTTCGCTCCATCCCAGCAGGCGCCACCATCGGCTACAACGGAACCTTCGTCGCCACCGAGCCCATGCGCGTCGCGCTCATCTCCGCAGGCTACGGCGACGGCCTCGACCGCTCGCTCGGCAACCGCTTCAGCCTGCTCGTGCGCGGTCAGCGCGCGCCCATCGTCGGGCGCATCAGCATGGATCAAACGGTGCTCGATGTCACGGAGATTCCCGGCGTCGAGCCCGGCGATGAAGTTGTGATTCTCGGCGCGCAGGGTGGCGAAACGATTACGGCCTTCGACCACGCCGCCACCACCGATACCATCCCTTGGGAAGTCTTTACGCGCATCGCAGCGCGCGTCGCACGCGTTCAAGTCTGAACAACCCACCGGCTCCGCGAGGCTGGGAGACCCTGAATCGAAGCAGGCTTTGTAAAAGGGCACGGCTTCAGCCGGGCCGAAAACGTTGCAAAAATGAGTTGGGGCTTTAGCCCCTGTTCGTCACTCGGCGCCTACTCCACCCGCAGCGCCTCCATCGGGTTCAGCTTCGCCGCGCGAGTCGCCGGCAGCCATACCGCCAAGAGCGCCACCGCTGTGAGAATCAGCGGCGTCGCAATGAAAACCGCAGGGTCCCAGCTCCTCACGCCAAACAGCAGGCTCGAAAGAAATCGTGTCAGGCCAAATGCCGCGCCAATGCCCACGACGATCCCGATCAGCGCCAGCCGCATACCGTGCCAAACCACCAGCGTTCGGATCGCCGCCCGATCCGCGCCCAGCGCCATGCGAATTCCCATCTCCTGCGTCCGCTGCTCCACCGAATACGCCATCAGGCCATACACTCCAATCGCCGCCAGCAGCAACGCTACTGCGCCGAACGTCGAAAGCAGAAGCATGTTGAAGCTCTCCCGTGCCGTCGATCGCGACACCATCTCGTCCATGGTGCGCACATGCGCCACCGCAAAGCCGCCGCTCGCCTGCCTAAGTTGTTCCGTGATCTGCGGTACCAGCAGTTGCGGATCGCCTTTGGTCCGCACCGCCCAAAACAAAGGCTCGATGCTCGCGTTCAACTTTGTCAAAACATCGAGCACCTGCGCATCCGGCACAATCATCAGCGGATCCGGATCGCGGCCCAATCCTCTGTCGTGCACGTTGCCCACCACGCCAACGATGAGGCGCGCCGGCTCTTCATACGGCGGTCCCATTCCTTTGCCCACGTAGATCTGCTGGCCCACCGGGTTCTGGTTGGGAAAATACTGCTTTGCAAGCGTCTCGTTGATCAGCATCACCCCCGGCGCCGAGCCCGTATCGCTATTGGTAAACTCGCGCCCTCGCAGCACCGGAATCCGAAACAGCTTGTAGTAATCCGGCGATGCGCTCATCCAGCCCGCGCCAGGCTGGTCCTTCGTCGGATCGACGGGCCGTCCCACGATGGCGAAGGGCAAACCAAACTGGCCCTGAATGGGCAGGCAGCAGGTGAACGCTGACTCTTCCACGCCGGGAATTGCATTCAGCCGGTCCCGGCCATCACGCGAAAGCTGCGCCGTGCCGGCCGTCTTCTCATAGCGCTCGCCGGTCAGCGACATCTCCATGGTGATCACGTTGTGCGTGTCGAAGCCCGGATCGACAGCATGCAGCGCCGCAAAAGTCCTGATCAGAAGCGCCGCCCCGACCAGCAGCACCAGCGCCAGCGACAACTCGCCGATCACCAGCGCCGACCGCGCCTTGCCTTGCCGGAATCCCGTTCCCGACCGGTTGCTGCTTTCCTTCAACGATGAAGTCAAATCCGTGCGCGAGGCGCTGAACGCCGGAAAAAGCCCGAACACGATGCCGGTGAGCCCCGACACCAAAAGCGTGAACCCCAGCACGCGCCAATCCACGCCAATTGCCGAACCGTCTTCGCCCACGCGCGGCAGTCCCGCGGGGCTCACCGCCAGCAGCGCTCGCACACCCGCAAATCCCAACGCCGATCCCAGCAACCCGCCCGCCGTGGCCAGCATCACGCTCTCGGTCAGCAACTGCCTCACGATGCGCCCGCGCTTCGCTCCCAGCGCGGTCCTGATGGCGAACTCCCGCTTGCGCCCGGTCGCCCGCACCAGCAGCAGGTTTGCCACATTGGCGCACGCAATCAGCAGCACCAGCAGCACTGCTCCCTCCAGGATCAACAACGATCTCCGCGAGTCATTCACAATCGAGTCCCGCAGCGGTTCCAACACAAAGCCGAAGTCAGGATCCTTGATCCCGTAAAGCCGCACAAACTGGTTCAGCGCTAGCTTCATTTGCGCATTCGCTGCCGCCAGCGTGATGCCCGGCTTCAGCATCGCCGACACCACGAAAAAATGCCCCTGGTTGGTGCTGTTGGGCTCAAACTGGAAGGGCACAAAGAGGTCGGCTTCCGGATCCGCCACAAAGTCTCTTGCCGTCACACCGATGATCGTGTACGGCTTGCCGCCCAGCGGCAACGCGCTCCCGATGATGCCCGGGTTGCCCCCGAACCGCCGCTGCCAAAGCCCGTAGCTCAGCACCACCAGGTTTCCGCCATTGGGCAAGTCTTCCTGCGGCGAAAACGTCCTGCCCAGAAACATCCTGGCTCCGAATACGCGAAAGTACGCCTCGCTGACGTGAATGCCATGCACCAGCTCAGGCCGGCCGCCGGTGATGTTGAAGCCCGGTCCCGTGATGTCGTACGCCGCGACGTCGCTGAAGATGCTGGTCTGCTGCTGGTACACCTGAAAATTGGTGATCGAAGCCGCCCGATTGTTCCCGTCCACGCCGCTCAGCTCCAGTGCAACAATCCGGTCGGCGTTCGGATAGCCCAGCGGCTTCAGCAGCACCGCATCCACCACCGTGAACACCGCGGTGTTGGCGCCAATGCCCAGCGCCAGGGCCAATACCGCCGCCAATGTGAACCCTGGGCTCTTCACGAAAAGATGAAGGGCATGCTTCACATCATTCCAAAAATCGCCCATGGGTCTGCTCCACGTCGGAAGAATTCGACTTCGGATCTCGAATCAGTTGAGAAATCGCGGACCCGCAAAGCCGCTGAAGAATAAACGCACCCGCACTGGCATTCGTTCCGTGACAGGAACGCCAATTTTGCGGCGCTTAGGTTGTAGACGTGTTTTCGAAGGCGGCGTGAGCCTTCAGCCCGCCGCGCTCTCGGCCGCCGGAGCCGCGCACAATCCCGCCGCGCACTCGACTGCCGAGATCATTGCCTCGGAGCCGATGCACGAATTCAGAAGCATGTGATAGAGGCCGCGCGAGCACCACTCCTGCTGGTAGAACTTGCGGATCGCTGCGGCTCGCCGCCGGTCGAACGCGGCCAGCTCCTGCTCGGCATGCTGCGCCTGGTGGGGAAACGTGCGCATGAACCACTGCTTCTTGGCGCTGGCCGTCGCGTACACAAAAATGTGAAAACAGCCCTGCCTCCCAGCCAGCGCGCATGCCGCCCCTCGGCCCACGATCACGCAATTGCCTGTCTTGGCCGCTTCAAGAATTTGTTGCTTGATCAGTTCCAGCATGCGTTCGGAATCGACCGTATGCCCGCCGCCCGTCGAGGTCACATACATCGGTTCATGGTAAAAAATCTTGCCATACCGGTAAAACCACGGGTCGAGCCGCTCGTCGAGCTTGGCCGCCTGCTCGGGATCCACTCCCGCCACGCGCGCCGCGCCTGCCACCAGCTCCGAGTCCAGCAGCCGCCAGCGCAACCGTTTCGCCAAATTGTGAGCAAACTCCGCCCCGTGCGATCCATACTCCCGCTCCACTGTGATGACGTTGACCGGAGAATGCATGGCCCCGACCTCCTCGGCTTGGAGCATACACCGCCCCGCCCCACAAGAACAAAAGATGCGCCTAAGCGCCCAGGAGGCGTCTGGAACGGCAAGAAGTGCGAGGGGATGAATCGGAGCCAGCCGTGAACCCGGCCAGTGCGGCACGAATTGTCAGGGCAATGATCTGGCGTCTGTCTTTACAGCTCACAGCCTAAATAACGTGGTCATCCTGAGCGAAGGTCGCCTTGGCGACCGGAGTCGAAGGACCTGCATTTCAAGACTGCACCCACAGAACTCTCGACTTCCAGCCGGGATTCCTTTGGAAGCGGCTCGCTCCTACTGCGCTACCGGCTGTTTGGGCAGCTCGCTCTTGCTTTTCAGGTGTTTGCCGCTCGGCGCGCTGGCCGCCGCCGGAGCCGCGCTCGCCGCGCTTCCTTTCTTGATGTGCAGATCGCCATTTTCCGTGCTCAGCATAATGCGCGCCGCGCCCGATCCGATCCTTCCCGTTACGGTTTTGTCTTCATTCCCGCTCACGCTCAGGCCAAAATCGGTCATTACGTCGCCGTTGTGCGTACTGCCATTCACCGTCGCGCCGGCATCGGGCGGCAGCGTCACGTTCACATCGCCCTTGTCGTTCTTTGCTTCAACGCCAAACGGTCCCGCCGGCTCAATGCTGATGGTGCCGTTTCTGTCTTCAACAAAGCTGTCGCCGGCGACTTGGTCCAGGTCGACGTCCTTCGAGTGCGTAATCACATGCACCGGGCCTTTGGCTTCGCTCACTCGCAGATCGTCGCTGTCGAGAGTCAAGTCGCCCGGCAGAGCCGCCAGGTCGAGTGTCGTGACGGTGGTGTGCAGGTGGACGCCGCCCGTGATGTCCTCTACGTGAACATCGCCCAGGATGTTGCCGTTCTGCGTGATATCGCCCTTGACTTCCGACAGCGTCAGGTCGTTCACGTCGCCATCAAGCGTGATATCGCCCGCGACGTCGTGGGCAGCGAAGGTGTCGTGACGCCCGTTCACAAAATGCCCCACGACGTGGCCGGCGATCGAGCTCAGGTGAATGTCTCCGCGAGCAGAAACTTCCACCCCCGCTCCCACGCCGGCTGCCGTCACATCTCCCCAGCCCGAATTGACTGACAGATGCGACGATTTCGGAATGGTGATGGTCAGGTCGACGCGGCCTCGCTTGTTGTCCTCGCTCCTGATTACCACGGCGTTGCCGCTCACCGTCACGTGCGCCGCTTCGGCATCGAAAATCTTCTTCGCCGCCGAGTCGGAGTCGCTATACGCTATCTCGTGCGCCTCCACGCTCAGAGTCGGCTGGTCGCCCGCCGTCACGCTCACGTCGCCGCGCGGATTCTGAATGTTGATGGTTGAGTTGGCCGGAATCTGCTGATTCACCGCCTGCTGGTCGTTGTCATGCTCAGGCATTCCCCAGGTGTTGAAGAAGTCGCTGTCGGCGTTCCATTTGTCCCAGAAATGGTTATGCGCTGAGGCAATGGCGCCGATGAATGCCAGAAAAATCAAAATCCCGATGAAGCTGGCCCCGCGCCGAACCGGAACTTTCCTGCGCATGTCGAGCGCCCACTCGCCCAGAAGGGCGAGGCCCGCGCCGATCAGCAGGAGCGGCCACCATTCGCCGTACCAATTCCAGAACGCGCCGGAATCGATGTGGCCCGTGACCACCAGCAGCGCAATCACGCCCACGCTTATCAGAATCGCCGGACCGACCACCGATGGCACGCGCGGACCGTACGGGCCGGCGTAGTTCGCCTTCCAGGCCTGCCGTTGCGCTCGCCACGCATCGCGTTGCGCGCGCCAGGCTGCCCGCTGCTGCTCACGGTAGATTCGCCATTGCATCTTCGGATCGTATGGCGGAGGCATATTCGGAGGTGCGCTGCTCATGACTGCCCTCCATTCACGTCGTTCTCAAACCCTTGGTGCCGCTTCGCCGTCTCAGCGGCGCCGGCTGCCTCGGCCGCTTGTCCCGCTTCCGGTTGAGGCACGCCCGCATAATTTGCCGCCGGAAATTCCGGGTACCCTTCTGTGGCCAGCGCCGCGCGCTCGGCCAGCAGCAGAACGCCCAGCAGAATCAGGTAAAACGGCCAGCTCTGCGACCAGCCCAGGATGTGCGCTTCCGCCAGCAGGGCATTTGTGCCCAGCAGCAATAGAAACGCCGGGCCGCGCAAGCGGCGAATCATCAGATACCGGTTCATTTTTGCCCTCCATGCGTATTCCCAACGCGGCGCACGATCAGCCAGACGCCCAGCCCGATCAGCACCAGCGGCCAGGAATACTCAAAGACGCGCCCTGAAAACCAATCGATTTTATTCAGCAGGAACAGAACCCCCAGCGCGATCAGAATCACCGCGCCAACCGGCTCAGGCCGCCGCCAATACGCCGTCGGAGGTGGTGGAATCGGAGGCATCGGCGGCACGGGCGGAACTCCCGGGCTGCTTGTCGTTCCCGTCCCGGCTGTTCCCGGGTCCACAAATGCAGCTCCGCTTGGGCCTTGATAAGGCGTCTGCCATCCGCTCTGCGCGGTTTGTCCCGGCGAGCTTTGGTAAGGCGCCTGGTAGGGCCCACCCTGAAATGAGGCTGTCTGCCCTGCATCTGCCGGGCTGGCTCCCGCCTGGCTCGTACTTGCCGGTCCCGCTCCCGTTGCGGGAGGCGCGCCCGGCGGCGTCCAGCCCGGACCTCCCGGTCCTCTCTGTCCGATGCCCAGCCAGCTCCCGATGTCATTCAGTCCCAGCGGATCGGGCAGCGGCTCGCCATCGCGCCGCGCCCTGGCCGTGTGGTAGGCGTCGAAAACCTGGTAGAAGACCCATCCCGCCACCAACAGGCCGAAAACGCCAAACACATGCGAAGCGCTTACCAGGACCGCGAAGATCAACACGTGCGCCAGGCCCTTGAGAAACTGCCCGTTGTACATCGCGCCCACGCCTGGAATCAGTCCCAAAAAGCCGGCCAGCACCGGGTTCGGCACTCCGGCAGGCGGCGGCATATACGGCCCCTGCGCCGCGCTCTGCCACGCCGTGATGCACGGCTCGCAATACAGCTGCCCTCCGGGTGCGTTGCGCACGCACGCCTGGCACAGCGGCTTGCCGCAGTTCTGGCAGTACGCCGCCGCATTTACGCCGCTATGATTTGCGCAATCCATACTTTGCTCCTTTCGCATGGTTGCCTTGCGGCGTTATTGCCCGCCGTGGGCCCAATCTCTTCTTCAAGCGCACTCTCCAAAACATCATTGGCCGCTTCGGCCGCCGGCTCCATCGCCGGATTTCCCGGCGTCTCCTGAGGGTCCGTGCGCAAGCCTCCATCCTTGCCGCCCGGAGTCTGTTTCGTCTGCCCCGGCCTTGGCTGCTCTTCCCTCCGCTGCCCGCCTTCGCCCTCGGCCTCTCCGCGCAACGCACGCACCCGCGTTTGCACCTCGTACACAAACCGCAAATGGTCGTAATAGCGCACGATCGGAACCGAAGCCATGGTCAGTTGGCGTTCCATGTAGGCGCGCACCGCCTGCGGCCGCAGGTCACTCAGCCGCAATGGTGCAACATGCACATTCGCCAGCCTCAATCCCGTCATATTCACCGTCAGAGCGATCGAGAAAAAAGCCATCGCAGCCGTCATCAGCAAACGCGGCTGCGCAGCATAACGCATGCGGGCAAAAAACCCCGGTTGCTGCCACGCGGGGGGGATAAACTCCGGCACTGTGTTCGCATTCGCCGCCACCGGCAACGCCTGGCCAGTCCAGCCGCTTGCCTGGTGTCCCGGGCCGGTCTTCGACAGAATCTTTTCGAGAAGCCCCAAAGGAGCCTCCGGCTCGGGAGACAGAAACTCCAGCCACTCCCGTCCCTTTCGCGCCTCGTCGTAGAGCGCCGCGCAGGCCGGGCAGACGGCCTTGTGCGCTTCAAACTTCGCTTCGTCCTCGCGACTCAACAATCCGTCGAGCGCATCGGCGAGCTGCATCTCCCACTCGCCGCACGCCGCCGAACCCGGAATATGTGTCCGCTCTGCCATCACTACATCACCTCTCGTTTATTACGCTCGAGTAAACGCGCAAGTTCCGCTCTCCCTCGGCTGATGCGCGATTTGACGGTCCCTTCGGGGATACCCAAAACCTGCGCAATTTCTTTGTAATCAAGGTCTTGCAAATCCCTCAAAATGACCGCCTCGCGCAGTTCCACGCTGACTTTGGCCAGCGCCCCCTGCACCATCACGGCCAGCTCCTTGCGCGCCGCCGCCTCGTGCGGAGATGGGCCCGCCGCCATCAGCCGGTCCGCCGGCCTCATCTCTTCGATCTGGTCCCATCCTTCGTCCAGTGAGTTCGTCGCCCGCAGGTTCCGCGTCCTGCGGAAATTGTCGACCAGCAGGTTGCGGGTCATGGTCGCAATCCACACCGGAAGGCTGCCCCGCGCGGCATCAAAACTGCCCAAATTTACGTAGATTTTCAGGAAAACATCCTGCGTCAGATCCTCGGCGTCGGTCGGATTGCCCGTAGACCGGTAGCACAACCCGTAGACACGCTTCTGGTGCATGCGCACCATCTCGGCCCACGCACCCGAGTCTCCATCGATGCAGCGGCGGACGATTTGGGACCAATCTTGCTCCAGCCCTCTCACCTCCGCGCGCACCGCAAATGTTCCCGGTACAGCTGCCGCGGCCGGATACTGCCGCGCCGCCCCCTGGGCGTTCTGCCTCGAATCCCGGCCGAAGGCCTGCCGCACTTGAGGCGCCCGCTTCATTCTGGGCGGCGCCGCCAAGCCGACTTGGTTCCAGCTTAATGTACCAACGCACTGCATATCGTGCTGGTACGCAGGGCCTGCCCTTCCGGTTCCCTGTGCGAAACGGCCCGCGTTGATCGGCCGCCTCCCAGTGGCGGACTTCCTCGCACAGCAATCGCCGCAGCCTAATTCGCTGACGCCGCGGCCTGCGAGACGAGCCTGCCGAGAAGTTCGACTTCCTCGGTTGCGGCCTGCGGTTCCAGATGAAAGGGATCGATGAAGTTGCTCGAATCGCCTCGGAAAACCGAGTACTCAGGCGTGTTCAGATTGATGACCGGCGCCCGTGGTATCAGCGGAAGAATCGTCTTGAGCCACGCCTCATACGAAGACCTGTTGACTTGATACAGCGGTTCGTAGACCGGTGGTACCACGTAGATGACCCGCGTTCCCCGGTTCTCGAGAGTGCCGACAAGTTGTTGCTCGCGGAGCAAGGCCGGCGGATCGATTTGAAACACGTCGGGCGGAAGGGGTTCAGCGTAGAGATTCTTTCTGTAGGGAAGTTCCACCTTGCCGTCGGGTGACGCATCGCTCTTACGGAAAGGAAGACCGCTGGCGCGCAGGAGCCCGGCAGCCTCGTTGTACAGCAGAGGAATGCTGGCGATGGCTTCGGAAGAACGAATCGTATCGAGGCCGTCGTGGATCTCGTGGGTCCGCGTTTCAATGGGGGAAAGAAGAATCACTGCAAGCTTGAAACGGCCTTTGCGCAGCGCCTGATCGACCAGGATGCTTTCTTCAACGATGTTTCCGCCCGGAAGGCAATCGTTGTACATCCTCGTCCCGCCGAGGACTGGCATATCCCAATTTGCTGCTGAAGAGGCGCCAATGATCAAACCGTCGAAGTTTGCCGGCACGTATCGCTGATTCATGAAGAATTTCGCATTGCGCTCGAAATCGTAGACGCTGAGCTTGCGCCCCGTCGGATCGCGGAGAACGCCAAAGGGGTCAATCATGAAGGCGGCCAACGTTGCCAGTCCAATGGCGGCTGCAATGGTTGTTAGCGTGAGGGCTATCCAGCGGCGAGCAGTCATTCGCATGTTCAGAATCCTGCGTAAACAAATGGCGTGACGACGTTGGAGTTCAGATAGAGAAATGCAAGCAACGCGCAGGCGACGGCCGCCGCGTAGCTGGGCCAGGTCGGCTTGAAGTCCCGCGCCAGCTGATCGGTAGATTTGCCGAGGAAAGCGGCGCAAATGCCACAGGCCTGCGCGGCCAGGTAGATCACTAACATTGGACCCCGGCCATTCATCCCCAGAAACAGAAAGGTGCCAAAAGGATCATGCCAGTTGAACATTCGCCCGAGGATTTTGAATGCAGATGTTACATCGGGCGACCGAAAGAATGCGAAACCCACGTCGTAGACTGCAAAGGTGAGCAGCCACGACAGGAAGCCCGGAAGCGCGGGCATCTTCTTTCTTCTCCAGACCTGGTTGATCGCCAGTCCGGCGCCGTGAACCGTGCCGAAGAGCACGTAGGTCCAGTTTGGCCCGTGCCAAAGTCCCGCGATCGTCATTGCGGCGATCGTGGCTACCGCGGACGTCGCCAGGGTAATTCGGCGGAACGATTGCATGATTGGCGTATAGAGATAGGTTGTAATGAAGGATGTGAGCGAGATATGCCATCTCTGCCAGTATTCAATAATTGATTTGGCGCGAAGCGGCGCGTCGAAGTTCCGCGGTATGTCGATGCCGAACAAGAGCGCAGAGGCGATGGCCATATCCGAGTAACCACTGAAGTCAAAGTAGATTTGCAGTGCGTACGAAGTCACTACGACCCAGGCTTCGAGGGCCGACCAGCTCGCGATGCTGGCCCAACCGTAGTCTGCGACCCTCGAAAACGCATCCGCCAGAACGACTTTCTTGACCAGTCCCAATGAAAAGAGATAAAGAGCCCGCGCTACCAACTCGGCCGCTGGACCCTCTCGAGCGTTGAGAACGGGGAATTGATGCAGAATGCGCTTGGCGCGGCTGAGCGGGCCGGAAATGACGTAAGGGAAAAAAGAAACAAATGTGGCGTGATCGAAGAGTGTGTTGGCAGGGACCAGCTGCTCGTAGCAGTCGACGAGATACATGATCTGCGTGAGCGTGAAGAAACTTATGCCGAGAGGGAAGGCGAGGCCCGGTAGCGGCAAGTGCCGGCCGAAAACGCCGTTGAGCGTCTCGGCAATAAAGTCCAGATACTTGAATGCGCACAGAAACGCGAGATTCAGAACCAGGCTGAGCTGCAGAATTCGCTTGCGGGCAAGGCCGGTCGCGCTTGCAATCCATCGCGCCAGCAGCCAATTGCCGAGAATCGAACCGAGCAAATAGGGGAGGTTGGCAGGCTTCGGCCAGGCATAAAAGACCAGCGACGCCAATAAAATGCAGATCTGCGGCGCCCGGCCGAGCGGGAACCTGCGCACCATTTGACAAAGAAGAAAAACCGCCGGAAGAAAAACAAAGATATAAGGAAACGACGCAAAGCTCATCTGCGTTTTTGCTCCGCCTGGCTGAGCCTTTCATTCCCCACGGCAGCTTTCCCTTCCGGGACCGCGGCCGAGAAGCCGGCGCCCGTCCCGGACCTTCGACGAGAGATGGTTGTGCAATCAGGCATGTTGATTTTCCGGCCCCGCGGAGTCTGAGAGCGAGGCGCGGCGCCATGAAGCTCGATCAGCTCTCAAGGCGCTGCCCGTCGCGCAGCGGAACCGGAAGATTCCGGCTTCTCCTTTAGCTTTGCTTCCGTCAAGTCTAGAAGATCGCCCACATTTTTCAAATCTTCGAGCTCACCGAGGGCGTATTTGACCTCGAATCTCTTGATGAGCGCGGCGATCAACGTGATGTGCGTGAGCGAATCCCACCCGTCCACATTGGATGCGTTGGACTCCCTGGTAATCACCAGATCTGGTTCGTTGAAGACTCGGCGGAATATTTTCTGCACCTCGGGAAGAAGATCATCCATGACCCTTGCTCCAGGAATTGAACACACCCGCACGCGTCCTCAATCGACCCTCGAAACGTGGCGCCTGCAGGGAGCCTTCCGGTTCCCCCCGGCCGAGACTCGGGACCGTTGCGGCACAGCCTGGCCGCCCGCGTTGAAGCAGCGCCATGCACCAGATTAACGTACCTGCACATTGCCGTTTCGCGCAAAACTCGCGCATCCGTCTCCAATCCGCCGTAAACTTGGAAAACCGGAGGTCACCTCGTGGAAGATTGGAAATTTACCCAAAAAGATCCCTCGGAGTCGCTCGCCAAGCTCCACTTCTTTTCCGTCAAGAAGAAACACGCGTCGGGAGAAATTGAGGCGCGCATCACGGTCAAGGAGTTCGCCACTGCCAAGACCACTGACATGAAGTTCTTCGCGCAGGCCGACATTGAATTGAACCAGAAAACCATGAAGTTCCAGCCCTGCGGATGGGCCGAGACCCTCATGGGCGCCCTCACCGAGTGCCTCCGCAATCTGCGCAAATTCGAATACGAAGGCCCCGAGCTCGAGCCCGCGCCGTCCCCTGACTGCGCCCCCAACTAAGGCCCTGCAGCAAGACTCCGCATCAAAACTTCGCTGTCATCCTCAGCGCAGTTTGGCCGCTTCGGCCCAATCAAATCGAACTGGCCCCTCGGCCCCTCGTTCCCTGCTCCTCAGTACCTTCTCTGAAACTCCGGATCCACCGGGTTCTCAAACAGCGATGCGTCGCGCGTCACGATCGTCAGCCCCGTCGGCGTAACAAAATACCGCCGCTTGTCTTCCACGGGATCGTAGCCGATCACCGTCCCTTCCGGAATGTGCACGTCGCGATCGATGATTGAGCGCCGAATGCGGCAGTGCCGGCCGATATTCACGTGCGAAAAGATGATGCTCGCATCCACGTCGGAGTACGAGTTCACGCGCACATCCTGCGACAGCACCGAGTTGTAGACCGAAGCACCCGAAATGATCACGCCCGCCGTAATAATCGAGTTCACCGCCATGCCCGAACGGCCCGGCTCGCCGAAAACAAACTTCGCCGGCGGATACTGCCGCATCCGCGTCCGGATCGGCCAGCTCTTGTCGTAGAGATTGAAGATCGGCGACACCGAGCACAAATCCATATTGGCTTCGTAATACGCATCCAGCGTACCCACGTCGCGCCAATAGAGCGCCTCCTTCTTGTTCTCGTCCACAAAGCTGTAGGCCATCATTTTTTTCTGGCCCAGCAGATTGGGCAGGATATTGTGCCCGAAATCGTGCTTCGAATCCGTGTCTTCAGAATCGGCAATCAACGATTTCAACAGCGTCTCGGTGTTGAAAATGTAAATGCCCATCGACGCGTCTACGGCGTCCGGGTTGAACGGTGATCGGAAGCTTGTCGACGCAGGCTTTTCCTGGAAACCCACGATCTCGCCGCTCTGCGCCACTTCCACCACTCCGAACCGCGCAACTTCACCGGGAGAAACCGGCAGCGTGGCCATCGTGACCTCTGCATCGGTTTCCTTGTGATAGGCCAGCATGCGGCTGTAATCCATCTTGTAAATGTGATCGCCGCCCAGAATAATCACGTACTTTGGCTGCTCGCTGCCGATCGAGTAAATGTTCTGGTAGACCGCGTCCGCCGTCCCCATATACCAGTTCGGTCCGGTCCGCTGGGTGGGCGGCATCAGCTCGAAGAACTCACCCAGCTCCTGGGCCACAATTCCCGTCCATCCTTCGCGGATGTGACGGTTCAGGCTGAGCGCCTTGTACTGAGTCAGAATGTAGACGCGCCTCAGGCCCGAGTTGATGCAATTCGAGAGTGTGATGTCGATGATCCGGTAGTGACCGCCGAATGGCACCGCTGGCTTGGCCCGGTCCCGCGTCAAGGGAAACAGCCGTTCGCCGGCCCCGCCCGCCAGCAAAACGCCGAGTGTGTCTTTCATATCCATACGGCTCCCGCCTTCCCACCGACTTCAGACTCCACGGATTCCGGCGCCGCCGGAAGCACCATATTTTCAGCGGCATGTTTGCACTGACCGCTTCTGAACGCAGGAGAATACCACACCAGGATGAACTTCGTAGCCCGGCTCTTGAATCGATGATTTCTCAGACAGAAGAGTTGGCCCGGAAGCGATCGTGCTCGGCGTCCCTGCCTATCGGGCGCGCACGCGCCCTCCCGGTGCGGCAATCTGGCTAGCCCCGCTAGCTCCGCGGGTGCCCCACATCTCGATTCTGAGATGTGGGATACCTCAGACCTGAAACGCCAGCTCTGCTAACCCCGCTAGCTCCGCGGGTGCTCCACATCTCGATTCTGAGATGTGGGATACCTCAGACCTGAAACGCCAGCTCCGCTAACCCCGCCGCGCTTTCCTACCACCCTGAAACCCAATTCCCGCGCTTGGTCGACCGCTTCATCTTCGTGAACTTGTATTCCGCCCCCACCGAAATTGCGAAGTTCACATCCGTCGACGTCGTAAACGGCGAATAATTGATGCTGTACCGCTTGATAATCGCGTCAGGCGTCACGCGGAAGACCCAGTGCTCCGATCGGTTCAAATCGAAGTGACCGCCAATAATCGCCGCCGGCGCTATCTGGTTGTTGTAGAAATCCACGGTCACGGGCGGCAGGCCAAGCAGGTCTTTTTGGAAATTCCCGTACACGCCGCCGAACATGGCGTGGGCAAAGATTGCTCCGTGCTTGTTGTGCGGCCCCAGAGCCTCCGCGCCGAGCACAAAGAAATACTCCTTCACCACCGGCCCCTTGATGTTGTCCTGCGCGTTTCCGCCCGACGACGTCGTGCTCGTTCCCGCTCCGCTCGTCCCCATGTAGGCCCGCCCTGATGCCTCCAGCCCCCAGTGATGGCTCAGCCAGAATGACCCGTTCATGTCCAGGCCGCCCAGGTTCGAGCCTTGCAGGAGCGTCGGCCCGGCCTTCATGTGGTCATAGCCGGGAGCGAGCGACAGATCCCAGCGATTGTCGTAGCTCACTTTGCCCAGCGGATCGGTCGCTACATAGACTCCATAGCTGGGCGCTTCGATGTCCGGGTTCTGTGAGGGGGGTGTCGTCGGCTGGCTTTGAGAACTGGAGCCCTGCTCCTGCGCGCGGCCATTCACACCCGCGCCGAGCAGCCAAAAAGCAGCAAGAATTGCAGTTAACTTGAAAGGGTGAACCATCATTTGACAGATTACAAGACCGCCCCAACGGCGGACAACGCGCGAGCTACGCATTCCCTCTTAGACTCGCCACCCGCTGTTTCCGTCTTTTTTGCCAGTCGCCAATAAGAGATTAGAGAGAAGAGACCAGAGACGGCAGCTCACCGTTCAAAGTTCGCAGTGCGACGCAGCCTGATCCAGCGATCTGCGAAACGAGAGCACGAACTCCCCAATCTCTTTTTCCTCTCTCTGCTCTCTTGCCTCGCTCCTAATGCCTGACCCCCGGCCACTGACCCCTGATCCCTGACCCCTGATCACTGTCCACTGGCATCACACTTCTCCATCTCCCGCGACCACGCCAGATAATGCACCGTCTTCACGACCTCCGTGGCCATCACATACGCCGACCACCACGCCGGTTCCGGCTCTACCTCCGGAGCCACGTCCATCCGCCACTTCAACGGCAACTGGCTAAAGATCATCGCTGCGCGCGGCACATGAGCCGGGCCAGTCACCACCTCCGCCGACCGCCACCCGCGGCTGCGCATGATTCGCCACGAGTCGCACGCATTCTCCAGCGTGTTCCTCGACTGGGTTTCCTCAACGATCGCTCCAGCCGGAATTCCCTGGGCCTCCGCCGCACGCGCCATCACACGTGCCTCGGCATAACGGTTCATCACCGCCCCGCCGGTAAAGATGATGCGTGGCGCCACGCCCCGCTCATACTCGCGCACCCCTTCGTTCACGCGCTCCAGTTGCGACGGTGTTGGGTTCCCGTCCTCATCCGCCGGCTGGCCCAGAACAATCAGCGCATCGAATTGGCTTTGCGAGGTGTTTTCCCGGGGGGCCAGTACCCGGGCCAGCGCCGCCCACGCCACAACCGCTGCCACCGCCAGCA
>Ga0187783_10000979_pt1 | contig 21021 bp, 23 predicted proteins | sample 1015_SJ02_MP02_2_FD_132471 | JGI IMG/M metagenome (GOLD analysis project Ga0187783, IMG submission 132471) | Tropical peat soil microbial communities from peatlands in Department of Meta, Colombia - 1015_SJ02_MP02_20_MG | ecosystem: Environmental > Terrestrial > Soil > Wetlands > Peat | place...
CAAACATTCATTGACGCAACGCCGATCGCGAAGGAGAAAATGATCGCAGCCTGACCACATCGGACACTAAACCCGACCGCTCATCCATGCACCGTCTGTCAGATCGAGTATAAGCTAATACACAATATGTTCTCTTGAGCGTTTCAGACACGGGCTCTGGGATACCCCCTGAAATTCTCGAACGCGTCTTCGAGCCGTTTTTTACGACGAAGGAGCCGGGCAAGGGCACGGGTCTTGGCCTTGCGTCGATCCATGGGCTCGTCAAACAATCGGGCGGCCACATTCGCATCTACAGCGAGGTAGGCAGAGGGACGACGATAAAAATCTATCTTCCGCGTCTCGCGGCCGAGGAGAAAATTCACGCGGCGCCCTCGGCGGTGCCCGCAGATGGCCCCGTGCCGCGCGCATCGGCCGGGGAGGTGGTGCTGCTCGTCGAGGATAACGAAGGGGTCCTCCAACATGCCTCGGCGATGCTGAAAGAGCTTGGTTATGACGTTCTCGATGTAAAAGATGCGGGGCTGGCGCTTGCGGTTTTGGATCGCGAACCCACAGCGCGCGTCGATATCCTTTTCACGGATGTTGTTCTGCCAGGCAAAACCAACGGGCGCTCCCTCGCCGAGGAAGCGGTGAAGCGCCGCCCCGGCCTGCCGGTGCTGTTCGCAACGGGTTACACAAAAAACGCCATCATTCATGGAGGCATTCTTGACGCGCATGTGCAGCTGATCAACAAGCCTTATACGCGCGCGGATGTCGCGCGGAAGCTGCGTGGAATGCTCGACGCGAGGGAACTCGAGTAGCCGTTTTATGCCGCTTTTGCCGCCAGCGGCGGTACCTAGGAACGCCAGGAAGATTCTATGAGCAAATGCTTATTTTGTGCACTTCTCGCGCTGTCATTTCCGGCGCTTGCGCAAGCCGCGAGTGTCACCAATTCGACGGTCGGCTGCAAGGCAGAGGCGGATGCTCAAAAAGTCCTTGGATTCATGGCGAAGAATGACAGCGCTGGGCTGGAAAAATTCAAGGCATCCAAAATTACGGCGGGCGACTGCTCCATGCTGTTGAGAGGCATGACTGTCGCTCCCGATAAAACAGATGGCCAATTCATGTGCGTCCGGCCGGCCGGCGCGTTTGAGTGCATCTGGGTGACGGGCGTCGCGATCAATCTGACCGCGAGTGAACCGGACAAATCCTCCGGCTCGCATTCTCAAGGGCAAGGGCGAGGGCGCGGTGGCGGCGGACATTCGCAGTTTTGAGAAAATCAGGGACTGTGACCTATTACGGTCCTTGTGCCTCAGATCTTAAGAAACGAGGGACCTTGTCCCCGCCCGGCTGAATCAGAGATTACTGAAATTGATGTTTGCGGCCTGCTCCAGGAGCGAGGAGCTGATCCCAACCCCGCCACCGCCAAACAAGGAAGCAACCTGCGAAAGCGCCGGACTTGTACTCGAACCGGCATTGTTCATATCGTACATGGCTGCGAATCTCTCTATGAAATTTTGGAGCTTCGCTGGATTTTGAAAATCAGTGATGTTTATAAGTGAGGAAAGCTGACTCGCCTGCGTGTCGATGGGTTCCTCCGACGTATAGGGAGAAAGACCCAATGCCGTCTGGACGACGGTCAAGAGGTTCTTGTCGGCGAGGATCCCATACTCGCTGGTGAGGTTTGGCGCATTCTGCTCAAAATACAAGGCTAGCTGGACACCTGGATCCTGTTGGGCTTCACTGTCGTCGAGCGAATTCTGAAGATAGCGATTGACGACGTTCGACACGAGGGACTGCGAACTTGTCGTGGCTGAACCATTATCGGCGAAATCGAAAGCCTTGGCAAAGGCGAGAATATTCTGGTTGTTGAGGGTATTGGCAAGAGCGTTACTGCTTGTAACACCTTGCGCCAAGACTTGTTTCATCATGCCTTGCGCATAGGTCATGTCGCCAAGGCCAAAGGCTGTCATGGCGTAGTCGAAGAGGCGTGTATTGCCGACCAATTGATTGGCCGATTTAATATTGCCGATATTTTCCTCAAAATACTCGGTGGCGGTCGATACAGCAGGATTTGCGGCCGTGGCCGACAGCCAACGGCTCATATTATTGGTGATCGCCAAGTAGGTGGAGAGCGTCGTCATGAAATCGTGCCCCTCGTATTCCCCAGATTCGGCCGATTGGAGAATTTAGCGAGGCAGCGCCAATAAATCATGAAGGCAATATCTAAAATTTTAAGTTTCGCGCGCGCCAGGGATCATTGCGGGAGAGTCCGCGCGCAATGCCGACGGCGAGAGCGCGCGGCCAAACAACATACGAGGCTTAAGGGCAGGGATGGCGGTGGCCGTCCGACCCCAGATAAGTTCCCGTCCTCGGATCATATGACCTGAAACGGTGAATGCAGTAGTTAACCGCGCTTCCACCGGCGGGCGGACCATAATAGCCCGGAGCATAGTAGCCCGCAGGCGCCGGATAATACGGGCGGGCGTAAGGATAATAATACGGTCCATAGTAATAGGGAGCGGCGAGCGCGCTGCCGACCAGGGCGCCGGCGAGGACTCCTCCGGCCAAAGCGGGACCCCACCCCCACCCCCAGCCCCAGCCCCAGCCCACGGATTGGATCATGCCCGGGGACTCATTTCTCATCTCGAGCCGATCGATAGCCGGCAGAGCCGACGCTGAGCCAGGCTGGCCAGCCAAAGCCGCCGCCAAAGCCGAAGTCGCGGCAAGGATTTTTAACGAAGATGTCATGATCGCTCCTTTGTCTACTTGGGATCGCCCCTGAGCGCAAAAAATGAGATAGTTTACATTCAAAACCCAATAGAAGGATGGTGAGGCGGGAGATGCCCCCCGCCTCATTGGCCGTCAATATAGTGGAACCCTAACCGCGATGCCAGCCTTCATGCCAGCCTTCACGCCCGTGATGCCCATGCCCGCCGATGGCCAGGTGGAGAAGCGGTTTGAAGCGGAGTTTTTGCGAATCGTCGAGGCTGTCGTAGAGGGGTTTTGCCGCCTCGGCGAGCTTCTCTATTGCCGCCGATCGCGCGGAGAGATGCTTGGCGCGCTCCTGAAGGCCTTCGATGACGCTGCGGTGCTCGCGCGGCTCATTGGCCTTTTCGCGCCATTCGGCGATGCGCTTCTGGCGCGCCGCCGCCTGCTCGCGTAGCGCCGTCTCGAGCGCTGGCCAGTTCTTCTCTTGCGCTGGCGTCAGTTTGAGGCCCGTTTTTAGCGCCGCGATGCGCGCGTCCGTGAAGGCCGCGAAGTCTTCCGGCGAGAAGCGAGGATGGGCAGCTTTGGCATCGCCGGCCGTTTCGGGTGGCGCGGCCCACACGCTGGACGACAGGTTGGGCCCGGCGAGCAATGCCGCCGTTGCCGCCGCGATGAGTAGATGTTTCTTCATGAATTGCCTCGAATAAAGGGAGGGTACGCGTATGATTGTCGCCACAAGCGGGCCAAAAGCAATTTAACATTTCGTAATGATAGAAAATTAGCCCGCCAGAAAGCCGCTCGAAAATATGTTTGGGCTGCGGGCGCGGTCGGCGGCGCTGGCCACCGCCGCCCCAATTGTCGATGACCGGCAATTTCCCGCCCGCCCTCTTCCCCTAAAGTTGTTAGGGTCCGGTGATGAACGAGACGACTGAGGCCGGCAGAGGCGTGATCGATAGAGGTAAAGCGGCGGTCTACGATGCCCGCCGCTCCAACCGCCTGGTTTTACGGCGTGTACCTGTAGACCGTTCCACAGCCGTAACTTGAGATGAGGATGGGTGGCTGAGCTGCAGTGTAGCAAGGCGAGATGCCACCGTAGGCGGCGGTGCCATAAATAACCCCACTTTCCCCTACCACTGGGGTGCCGAAGGGATAGCCTCCGTTCGCATCGTTTAAGAAAGTGTTGAGGGTTGTAAACTTTCCGTTCTTGAAGTCCCACAGTACCCCCGCCCCCGCACTTCCACCGGCAGAAGTGCCGCCGATCAATTCGCCGCTGGGCAGCAAAGCCGGGTTGAGCGGATTACCTCCGTCGGCGCCTCCCGTGAAATCGTAAAGATGCGTGTAGGTATAACCCCCATTCTTGCCGGGCGTCAGTTTGAACAGTGTGCCATATCCTTTGGCCCCGCCATTGACCGTGGCGCCATAGACCTCGCCATTCTCCAATACGCCGGCCAGGCGAGGATCGGAGCCGTCGGAGGTTCCGGTGAAGGTATAGAGAACTTTGAAGCTTTGCGTCAAAGGGTTATAAGAATAGACTACGCCGCAGCCCGCCGTCACGGCGCTGCAGGAACCGCCATATGTGGTGGAGCCAAAAAGCGTCTTTGTTTGCTCGTGCAAGAAGGGACGCTGCGGCAAGCCGCCGTCGGCGCCGCCGGTGAAATAATGCGCCACATTGTACACGCCGGCGCTCGTCAGCTGAAACAAAACGCCGTTGCCGGTGCTGTCCGCGCCGGTGAAGCCTTTGCCGCCATAGGGCGCGGTACTGTAAGCAACGTCGCCGACAAACCGCAAGATCGAATCCGGGTGCTCGCCGTTGTTGGCATTGGTGAAGATGTAAACGGTTTTGAAATCCGTCCCGTCTTTTTTTACCCGCAAAATTGTTCCAAGATTGGCCGAACCGCCTGTGTAAGTTGTGTCGTAGATATAGTCGCCCCTCAAAGCTATATTGCCGTATGGATCGGCGCCATTAGTTCCCGTGAAAGTAACCAGTGTCGAGAAATTATTCGCCGTGTCTAATTTCCAGATCACACCGCATCCAACTCCGGCGTAGAGATAAGAGTCAGGGCAGGCGTTCGCCCCGTAAAACGCTTCGCCATAAAGATTCCCGGCTTCGTCGCGCGTCGGGCCTTTGTAAATGATCGCGCCGTCGGCGCCGCCGGTGAACTGATGAAGTGTCGTGAGCCCCGTTGCGTTTGATGGGGTTGGCGCAATCGCCAACGCCAAGGATAATCCATGAAATGTGATTAGTGATTTGACTGTGTTTGTTTCCAACATGCTTGCGTTCCTCCGCGAGCGTTTCGCGAAAATGTCCATGAAAAGGGGGTTGCGCCGTGGCAGCCTGCATCGTGGGGCAGTCATGCGCCTTGCGACACATGACTGCCAATATTTATCCGTGCTGGCAAAATACTTGGATTATTACAGCAACCCGCGCCGCCATGACTTGGCGTCGCAGGTTGATAAAATACCTCTATGCGCGCCGGTGTAAATTGGACTAAATACCCTAGGACGGTCCTACGACTTTAGTTTTAAATCCAAAGGCTCATTTCTGGCCCTTGGCGGCGAAGCATAGAGATATGAAACTGCTGATTGTTGACGACCACCAGATCCTGCGCGAGGGCGTGAAGGCTCTGATCGTTCAAGCAGCCCCTAGCAATACGGTTCTTCAAGCCAATAGTTGCACGCAGGCTCTGTCAATCGTTGAGGCCGAGCACGATCTCGATGCCGTCCTGCTGGATCTGTCCATGCCGGATATGGACGGAATGAAAGCCATCACTGCGTTCGGCAAACGGCGGCCCGACTTGCCGGTGATCGTTCTTTCGGCTTCCGATGATCCGCAAACGATCAAAGAGGCGCTGTCGAAAGGCGCGATGGGCTATATTCCGAAAGCGTCGAACCCCAAGACATTGCTGTCAGCATTGCAATTTATTCTGGACGGTAATGTGTATGTTCCACCGCTTTTCCTCGATAGTCTCGCCAAGGACGAGGAAAATGCAACCATCGGCAGAACTCGCTACCTTGAAAACAATGGTTTTCCGTTGACGGAGCGGCAAATCGAGGTCTTGAAACTCATTGACGTCGGGCTGTCAAACAAGGCAATCAGCCGCAAGCTCGGCCTGTCGGAGAAAACAGTTAAGGTGCATGTCACCGCTATCCTCAAATCGCTCAACGTCGGCAACCGCACGCAGGCGGTGAGTGTAGCGCGGCAAGCCAAATTGATCTAAAGTAAAAGCTTTGGTCGGGCGTGAGCCAGGTAGCGATTGGCGGCCCGAAGCGATCCTTTTGAGTTTGCCAGTTGGTATCTTGCATGGACCTGATGGCATCGGAAGCCACCTTGGCTTCCAATATAAATGAGGGGGACGACACCGCGCCATCCGAGGCCGACATTATTCGCGGCGAGCAAATCGCGGTACTTTTCAAGAATATCACGGTCGGTGTTCTTGGTGCTTTTGCCGGCGCATTTGTCTTGAGCATTGCCCTCATCTACACTGGTGCTACGTCGCCTGGCTTGGCCATGCTCTGGTTAAGCAGCGGGGTTTTATGCGTGGCCGGGCATCTTTCTCTCGCTCATCTCTACCGGCGTGCGCCAAAGGCGAGGCAAGCTTGGCGTCCTTGGGCCTATTGGTTTACGGCGGTATGCTTTGTTGAAGGGATTTGGTGGGGTATAGGAACGTTATGTCTCGCCCGGCCCTATGATTTCGACGGGCAAATGTTGGTGTTGTTAACGGCAAGCGGGGTCGCGGCGGGCTCCGTGCCAGCACTCAGCAGTTATTTGCCTGCATTTTACGCGATATTCTTTCCCGCGATGGCTCCTTACGTGCTGCGGGGCCTTCTGCAGGGCGGCGTCTCCTTCAACGCCTTGGCTCTTTTGGACATAGTGTTTCTCGTGTCGATTGGGAGCTTGGCTTATTATTCCGGGACGGGTTTTCTTGCCGTATTACGCTTGAACCTTGAGAAAGACACCCTTGTCCGCAGGCTGCGATCGGAAAAGACGAGGGCCGAAGAGGCAAACCGTGCGAAGTCCAGTTTTCTCGCCGCGGCGAGCCATGATTTGCGCCAGCCGGTTCACGCTCTTGGGATGTTTCTTGGGGCGCTCTCAGGTTATCCAATGAGTGTCGAAATGCGCCGGCTCGTCGAGCATATGGAAAGCTCGGTGGAAGCGCTGGATAGTCTTTTTACATCGCTATTGGACATGTCACGGATCGATGCCGGCGTGGTTTTGTGCAACCCGCGGGCGTTCGAGCTTCAACCGCTGCTGCGGCGGATTTGCAATGATTTCCAGGCGGAGGCTCTGGCGAGGGGAAATCGCTTGATCCTTAGCCCATGCACGCAAGCCGTTTACACCGATCCTCTACTGCTTGAGCGCATATTGCGCAATGTGATTTCAAATGCGGTGCGCTATACGGATGGCGGCCGGATTCTTGTCGGCTGCCGGTGCGGCCATCAGCTGCGAATGGAAATCCACGACACTGGCTGTGGTATCCCAATGGACCGGCAAAAACGGGTTTTCGAAGAATTCTATCAGATTGGAAATCCGGAGCGAGATCGCGGTAAGGGCCTCGGCCTTGGGCTCGCCATCGTCAAGCGTCTGGCTTCCATTCTTGGCTGCCCCATCGAACTCCAATCCCAGCCAGGCAAAGGGACTGTGTTTAAAGTTTTCATCGCGCGCGCGGATCATCCCGATCCGCCGCCGGCGCGCGCCGATGAAAGTTTGTCAGAGATCGAAAACCGTGGCCTTATTTTGGTGATCGATGACGAAGTCTCGGTACAAGAGGGCATGCGTAGTCTCCTTTGCAGTTGGGGACACCGGGTCATTGCAGCGGGCTCTTGCGCGGAAATGTTACAAAATATCACGGGCCACGAGACTGATGCTGACCTCATCATTTGCGATTACCGGCTGCGTGGCGACGAAAATGGAATCGAAGTGATAGAGCGTCTGCGGTGCGAATGCGGCGAAGAGACCCCCGCCATGCTGCTCACAGGCGACACGTCTCCGGAGAGCCTGGCCAAACTGACGGCGAGTGGCTTTCCCTTGCTGAGCAAGCCTGTCGTCAATGCCAAGCTGCGCTCGGTAATCCGCCATCTGATGAAAAAGGCACCGCCTGCTGATGAAGCTGCCAACAAATGTTAGCTCGCGTTCTGGGCCGCCGATTCACGGTAGTCTCTCAGTTTGAATTTTGGCGGGCTGTTCCAAAGTAAGGGCGCTGTCAGAGGAAACTTCATCCCTTCCAACGTAATCATGAACGTCCGATGAATCTCAGGTAGAAAGCCCCGAACACCAGAACAATGCCAATATTCACTATCAGCCGTTCCCAGAATCGGTTTCTGAAGAAGAAGAAATCTACACCGACTATAACAGCCGCCATCGCCGCCACGTAAAGGAGAATAGCTACCTGTCTGCCCATTTCAGTACCCTTCGGCTACGCCGTTTGCCGGCTCTCTCTTGTCCGGACTCCGCGGTCCCGGTTGGGCAGGCTAACATCGATCTTTCCGCAAGATCGGTTATTGACCAAGGCGTGTCGCGGGTACTCCGCTTGCTCGGAAATCACCCCCCAAAAAGCTGCTCGAAAATGTTTTTGGGCGGCGCCCGGACCGGACGCCGCTGGCCCACACCGCTGGCATTGGGAATATCCCCCGGCGGTACCGGCGCGCCATTGCGCTCATCGCCTGGGAAGGGCATTGGCGCCGTCTCGGAGGCCTGAACATCGTCGGGCGGCGCCGGCGGCCTCGCAACTTGCCGCGGCGGACCGGCGAATGGCCCACCCGCAAACCCAGAGAAAGGCCACGGCAAATTGGCTGCGATAGGCGCCGCTCCCTCATCGCGCCAAATTCCTCCGGCGAGGGGCTGCGCTGGCACGCCTTGATGCGCCGCCGTCATGAACCTCGACCAGATTTCGACGGGCAGCGAGCCGCCCGAAGCTTTCTTGGTCGGAGAATTATCATCATTGCCAAGCCAAACTCCGGTGACAAGGTGGCTCGTATAGCCGATAAACCAGGCGTCGCGATAATCCTGGCTCGTGCCGGTTTTCCCCGCCGCTTGCCAGCCCGGGAAGCTCGCCTTGCGGGCGGTGCCCGTCAGCAGCGTCTCTTGCAGCATCGTGTTCATCATGGCGACATAGGCCGGATCGATCACCCGGCCATTGTTGCCACCCTTGCTTTGATAAAGGATTTTTCCCGAGCCGGTCTTAACCCGCGTAATGATTTGCGGCTCGACGCCAATGCCGCCGTTGGCGAACGTGGTGTAAGCCGAGACCAGTTCGAGGGGCGTCACTTCCGACGTGCCAAGCGCGATCGATGGATTGGCCGAAAGTTCCGAGGCAATGCCAAGCCGGTGCGCGACCCTAACAACTCTCTTTGGGCCGACTTCAAGGCCAAGGCGGACGGCAACCGTGTTCAGGGACTGCGACAGCGCCTTGGTCAGCGTCACCTGGCCAAGGTAGCGGTGGGAATAGTTTTCCGGCTGCCAGCCCTTCACATTGATGGGCGCGTCTTCCCGGATCGCGCTCGGTGTAAGGCCGCTCTCGAGCGCCGCGAGATAGACGAAGGGTTTGAACGCCGAACCGGGCTGGCGCTTGGCCATGGTGGCGCGATCGAATTGGCTCTCCGCATAATCGCGCCCGCCCACGAGCGCCTTGATGGCGCCATCGGGAGCGATGGCGACGAGGGCACCCTGCGAGACGCCATATGCCACTCCCTTGCGGTCGAGCGCCTCTGCGAGCGAGGCTTCGGCCAAAGCCTGCAATCCGCCGCTCAGCGTTGTTGTCACTGTGATGTCTTGATCGACGGCGCCGATCGCGGCGTCGAGCGCGTCCATCACGTAATCCGCCGCGTAGTTAGCGGCGCTCGCGTTCTGGTTGCGAAGCGCCTGCGCCGGATGCGCCAAGGCGAGGCTCGCCATGGCATCGGTGATGAAACCCGCCTGCCGCATCGCCTCAATGACTTGCACGGCGCGCTCGCCGGCCCCCAGGGGATTACGATTGGGCGCGAGCCTCGCCGGCGCCTTCATGAGCCCAGCGAGGAGCGCCGCTTCGGGAAGCGTGATATCGCGGGCGGCGTGGCCAAAATATTTTTGCGCCGCCGCTTCGACGCCATAAGCTCCGGAACCAAAATACACGCGATTCAAGTAGAGCTCGAGGATCTGGTTCTTCGAATATTTATGCTCGAGCCAAAGGGCTAGGATCGCCTCCTGGATCTTTCGTGAAAAGGTACGCTCTTGCGTCAGGAAAAGATTCTTGGCGAGCTGCTGCGTCAACGTCGAGCCACCTTGAACGGTGCCGTGCCCAGTAAGGTTACGGAAGAGAGCGCGGGTGATGCCGAGGGGATCGATGCCGAAATGCGAATAAAACCGGCGGTCCTCGATCGCGATGAAGGCTTTCGGTAAAAAGGGCGGCAGGTCGGCGAGCCGCACGGCAGCCCCGCCCGTGTCCCCGCGGTTGGCGAGCAGAGCGCCGGTTTCATCCAGGATGGCGACATTGGGCGGGCGTTTCGGTATCGCTAGCTGGTCGATTGGCGGCAATTTCGTTGCCTCATAGGCAACGATACCAATAGCCGCGATCCCTGCCCAAACGCCTGCGATCATCGCCCAGTAGAGAAGCCCGGCGATAAGCGAATGGCGCCGAGGGCGCGAGGCCTTTGATCGTCCTCTGGGGCTTTGCATGCCTTTGCCGTTTTTTGGCTCTTTAACGGGAATGGGCAGTGAGCGCGCGCGGCGCTGTGGTATCCAGGCAAGCCAAAATCCAACGCCCCCTGCCCCGCCGCGTTGCTTTTCAAGCTAATTTTGGCGGATTAAGGGAAGGTAAAGTTTTCATCTTCCCCAACGCCATGCTTGCGATTTAGCCAAGACCGCGCCAAAGTCCGCGCCCCGGCGCTAGCGGCGCGGGGCCCATCAACGCCCGAATGGACTTCCCGATGAAAGTGACAGTTGAACGCGCGGCTTTGTTGAAGTCTTTGAGCCACGTCCATCGTGTCGTCGAGCGCCGCAATACCATCCCCATTCTGTCCAATGTCTTGCTGAGCACCGAGGATCATGCGCTTGTTCTGAAGGCGACGGATCTCGACATTGAAATCACGGAGCGCCTCGCCGCCGATGTCGATTCCCCCGGCGGGACCACGCTACCGGCGCACATCCTCTACGACATTGTCCGCAAGCTGCCGGACGGCGCCCAGATCTCTCTTCTCGCGAGCGGCGAGCAAGGTCAGCTTCAACTGCGCTCGGGACGCTCGAAGTTTCATTTGCAGTCGCTGCCAGAGAGTGACTTCCCCGATCTCGCGACCGGCGACCTTGGCCATGGTTTTACCCTTGCCGCATCCGATCTCAAGCGGCTGATCGACAAAACCCAATTTGCAATTTCCAACGAGGAGACTCGTTACTACCTGAACGGCGTTTATCTTCACACTTTGGACGTTGACGGCCACTTGATGTTGCGCGCCGTGGCAACGGACGGGCACCGGCTGGCGCGGGTGGAGATGGCTGCGCCAAAAGGCGCGGCTGGCATGCCCGGCGTCATCATTCCGCGCAAAGCCGTATCCGAGGTGCAAAAGCTCATCGAGGATCCGGCGGCGGAAGTCCGTGTCGAAATATCCCCCGTGAAGGCGCGCTTCAGCTTTGGCGAAGAGGGCGCGAAGTACGGGCAAGTCGTGCTGATTTCGAAACTGATCGACGGCACCTTCCCCGATTACGTTCGTGTTATTCCAACGGGCAACGACAAACGAATGATTGTTGAGCGCGAGCCTTTCGCGGCCGCCGTGGACCGTGTCTCAACCATTTCCTCGGAGCGGGGCCGTGCCGTCAAACTCTCGATCGCTGACACAAAACTCATGCTCTCCGTGACAAATCCGGATTCGGGTTCGGCGAGCGAAGAGCTCGACGTTGACTATGAAGCCGAGCCGATCGAGATCGGCTTTAATTCCCGCTATCTCCTCGACATCACCGAGCAGCTTGAAAGCGATACCATTCTCTTCAAGTTGGCGGATCCGGGCTCGCCCACGCTCGTTCAAGACCGCGATGGGGCGGCGGCGCTCTATGTGCTGATGCCCATGCGGGTCTAGGGCCGCCGTTATTGCCGGTCCTCCCGATCTCCCTTATATGGGCAGCCCGGAAAACAGGAATGCGGCGGAATGATCCGTTCGGCGCTCATGAAGGTGATGACCGACGCGGCCCTTAAGGCTGGCCGCGGCCTTGCGCGCGATTTTGGCGAAGTCGAAAACTTACAAGTCTCGGTGAAGGGTCCCGGCGATTTCGTCTCGGCCGCCGACCAGCGGGCAGAGAAAATCCTTTTCGAAGAACTGTCGCACGCGCGGCCAGGCTACGGATTCGTCATGGAGGAAGGCGGCCGCATCGAGGGCCCCGATAAAACTCACACCTGGTATATCGATCCCCTCGACGGGACCACCAATTTCCTTCACGGCTTGCCGGTCTTCGCCATTTCCATTGGGCTCGTTCGAGAAGGTCAGATTGTTGCCGGTCTCGTCCATAATCCCGCCACCGGGGATATGTATATCGCGGAAAAGGGCCAGGGCGCTTACCTCAACAACCGGCGGCTCCGCGTCGCCGCGCGGCGGGAGCTGTTCGAGTGCCTCATTGGTTGCGGAATTCCGCATCTGGGCAAACGCCAAGAGCATCCCCGCTTCGTGAAGGAATTAGCGGCGGTGATGGCAAGGGCCGGCAATCTTCGCCGGCTTGGGGCCGCCGCCCTCGATCTTTGCTTCGTCGCCTCCGGCAGTTACGATGGTTTTTGGGAGCGCAATCTGCAAGCTTGGGACATCGCGGCGGGCATCGCCATCATCCGCGAGGCCGGCGGGTTCGTCAGCGACGCGGATGGCGGTAGCGACATGCTGGCCAAGGGGACGATCTGCGCCGGCAATGATGTGATCCACCGCGAGCTGCTCAGCCTGATCCGCGAGTGAAAGCTTATTGCGCCCGCCCGCAATCTCCTTGCGCCGCCATTGGCGAGCCTATATACCCGCGGGAGGAAAACGCGGGTATCATCTCGTAAAGCTCGCGTGGCATGCCGAGGGATAGGGCGCGTAGCTCAGCGGGAGAGCACTACGTTGACATCGTAGGGGTCACAGGTTCGATCCCTGTCGCGCCCACCATGAAGTGTTTACCGGAAACGCGTTTGGTGTTTCGGTTGGCTGCTATTGAGCATTCCTCTCAAGGACTGCATTGGGGCGCTCGGAGGAATGAAGCCGGCGGGTGAACACGCCAAGAAAATAGCCGAATTGCAGGCTCGCGCTGAGCGCGCAAAGACTTATAAGACCGCCCATGAGGCCGGGCTCAGAAAAAACGCTCGACCAAAGTAATGCGATGGCTATGGCTGGGATGAGAACGGGCCAGGCGAAATTTCTGCCAAGAACGATACCTGACAATATTCCCGCAAAAATGCCCATGATCATGGCGCCCTCCTGAGCATCGCTGGAAATTTAAGCATATTCTTACTCAAAGAAAAATTTATTTTTTAACGTGTTGAGCAGGGGCTGCCTTGCTATTGATAATTGCAAATTGTCTTGAAAGCTCTGTTAGCATTCATAGCCAAAGCTGAATAGGTTGCGTAACTCTTATGACGGAAATTTGGTTTTACCATCTAGAGCGGCAGCCCTTGGAAATTGTGCTGCCTCGGCTTTTAGAAAAAGCGCTTGCCAAAGGGTGGCGGGTTGCCGTCCAAGCGAAGAGCGAAGAGCGGATCGACGCCCTTGATAGCTGGCTCTGGACGTATTCGGAGGCGAGCTTTCTCCCTCATGGCCGGGCCAGCGATGGCGATTGCGAGATACAGCCGGTCTATCTTACAGCGGGCCTGGAAAATCCCAACCGTGCCGCGCTCCGAGTTTTTATACAGGGCGTCGAGATCGCCGCGGGTCTGAGCGCGTCCGAGGCTCCGTACGCCCGCGCCATCGCACTTTTTGATGGCAACGATGCGGATGAGCTTGCGTGTGCGCGTGCTCAGTGGAAACAACTGAAGGAGGGTGGCTTTGCCGCCACGTACTGGCAGCAGGATGGGACAGGGCGGTGGGAGAAGAAGGCGTAATTTTCCGTGCGCACGAACTATCGCGTCGTTGAAGGATCACGCGGACCGCGCCGCGATTTTGAGATCACCGTCGGATTGCGTGAGGGCTGGGACGACGAGGGGCGGGTCTACGACATTTCCGAGGCGGTGCGCACGGCGCGGGCTTGGATGAAGCGGCGGGTCGACGCGGGATTGCCCGCCCTCTCGGGCATGTTTACGCGCGGCGAAGTGACTTATGCTTGGCCGCGTTCCGACGGATCGGCCGGGTCGGGGCGCGAGCCCGTGGCTATTTTCACGGGGGAAGCCGTGCATGCCTATCTTGGGCATTTGCCGGACGAAGAAGTCGAGGCCATGCTGAATGAGCTCGCGGTCGAGCTTGGCGCGGCACTCGGGCAGGAGCGGATTTACGTCTCGTTCTGCGACCGCACTTGGATCTTGAATATGGACGAGCCGCAATAGCCCTTAGCGAGACTTTTCTTTTTGCGGTAAATTTTAGTAAACCTTAAAAAGGCGCCCGTAGCTCAGCTGGATAGAGCATCAGACTTCGAATCTGAGGGTCGGGAGTTCGAATCTCTCCGGGCGCGCCAATGATTTCAAAATAGTTACACACTTACGCCGTTCTAAAACGGAATTCAGAACGGTGGGATACTGCGTTGTGCGACAAGAGTTTGTGGCGGCGCTATTGAGTGACGGCTTATCTGAATTGGAAGCAGCTGCCTTTTGAAGGGGCGACAGGATTACCCCGTCTTCGGGCTAGGTATTCGTGGGCCCGATGTAGCGACCTCATGCTCACGTCTAACTCCGCTACGTCCGCGATTCGGAGGCGGATGTGTCGGTGGGGTTGATTAGAAAGAGCCCAAAGCGGCACAGCGCAAGAAGGTTGAAGGAGAGCTCAGGGACAAAACGACATGCTGAGGGTCAGCCGCGTCGTTACTGATACTAGCCGTGCACTCAATAACATGGTCGGTTCGAATGCCCACTTTCGGCGATCTTTGTAATCACAGAGCGTCTTGGGCTCTTGCGCTTAAGGAAGAGCCGTTCCCTTACATCGCACTTCGTATTTTTTCGTGTGCGGACTTCGTAGCCGCATTGCCGGGGTATTGATGCTGAATTCGTGCCGACACGGCACTTCTCCGCATTTTTCATCCCCAGCCAAACTTCGACTTTTTGTCACCGGTATTCTTGATTTTTGCCTATTGAAAAAAACGGGGAAAATGCGGCGACGGCCAACTATCATTAACAAATGTTAATGATCTTGCAGTTGATGATTTTAGTTTTGGTCCCCACGTTATTTCATGTTGAACCAGACGCATCGTGCTCTGGAAGTAGGCTAGAAGCCAATCCGTGGGGTTATTTGAACATGCCACTTAAGTTAGTACTACCTTCCGCAATTGCTCTAGTGGGCCTTGTCGCCACATCTTTAAATCACCCGGTACTTGCATTTGTGGATAATGCTGTCCCCCAAAATCACGCAGAGGTCCGCCCACACCAATGGGTGGAGACATGGACCTCACTCCAAGGAACAGAAGTTCATGTGAAGGCGCGCATAGTGAATGAAACTGGGGGGCTGTTGCATGGCTCCTTCTGGCCACAGCTCACATTAAGGTTCGTTGACTCGAGTGGAAAGAATTTGGCCGCATATCAGTTAAATTTGTCTTGCCCTGCAAACAGAAAAGAGTGTTCGGCTGAGACTAATCTTCCCGGAGGAAGTGGTCTCTGGACATCGACCGCCATTATAGTTGCGAGTGCTGCCGAAGTTCGTCCGAGCGTGCCCCCTCCCTTGGTAGTTCCGGTATTGCCCCCTCCGCAACTCCCCGCTCCAAACCATGCGACTGTTCAACCGGAAGTGGTTCCACCCGGGACGGTTCTAGGTGTAACAAACCAGCCGTAGAAGCCAAACCTCTGCCTACGCCGCACACTCCACCACTTCCGGCGAGCGCCATTCGCGGACTCGACGCGCACGCGCTGGGTCCGTGTTCAAGGCACGAGCTCGAGTTCAGAGAGCACTGTGGGGATGAGCTCAGAAACGGTCGGATGTATGTGCACAGCGTGCTGAAGCGTCGTGAAGGGGGCCTTGGCATACATGATGTCGAGAATGCCATGGATGACCTCGTCACCGCCGACGCCGAGAATGGCAGCCCCGAGAATCTGGTGCGTATCAGCATCAACGAGGATTTTGATAAACCCCTGAGTTTCGCCCTTCTCGACGGCGCGCGCCACCCTGCTCATTGGCCGCCTCCCAACCAAGACGCGCCTTCCCGACTGCCGCGCCCCGGTTTCCGTTAGACCGGCGCGGCCGAGCGGCGGATCAACATAAAGCGCGTAGGCGGGAAGCCGGTCGCTGACGCGGCGGCGATCGTCGTCGAGGAGATTAGCTGCGACGATCTCGAAATCGTTATAGGCGGTATGGGTGAAGGCGCCCTTACCATTGCAGTCGCCGAGCGCCCAGATACCGGCCACACTGGTGCGCAGCTCATCGTCGACCACAATGAATCCGCGCTTGTCGATTTCGACACCGGCCTTGTCGAGGCTGAGATCGTCGGTATTCGGACCGCGGCCAACCGCCAGCAGCACATGGGAGCCAATGACCTCTCGATCACCAGCCTCGCAATCAACCGTGATCGCGATATCTGCGCCGTGCCGCGCGAAGCTGATGCATTCGGCGCGAAGACGAATGCGGATTCCCTCCGCCTCGAGAATTTCCTTCACAGCCGCGGACACATCCTCGTCCTCGCGCTGGATCAAGCGCGATCCCTTCTCGATGATGGTCACCTCGCTGCCGAAGCGGCGGTACATCTGGGCAAACTCGAGGCCAACGTAGCTGCCGCCGATGATGACAAGGTGATGCGGCAGGACATCGAGATCCAGCATGGAGGCATTGGTTAGGTAGCTGATCTCATTGAGGCCCGGCATGTTGGGCACGAGCGCGCGGCCACCGACATTGATGAAGATACGGCCTGCCGACAACAAGTCCTCTCCGACCCTGATTTCGTTTGGTGCCTCGAAACGGGCATGGCCCTCGTAGACGGCGCAGTCAGCCATGCCCCTCAGCCAAGCCTCGAGGCCGGCGCGCGATGCGCCCACAACAGCGTCCTTTCGGGCTTTGACAGCCTTCATGTCGACGCCGACCGGCCCGCCGATCGTCAATCCGTACTCTGCGGCACGCCGCGCTAGATGAGCGGCAAAGGCACTGGCGACGAGTGTCTTCGTGGGCGTGCATCCTGTGTTGACGCAAGTTCCACCGATGAGCTTGCGCTCGATTAGGGCAACGCTCATGCCGGCTCCCGTGAGACGGCCAGCCAATGATGGGCCGGCCTGCCCTGCTCCGATGATGATCGCATCGAATCTCCTGGTCATGAGAAGCTCCTCACAGTCGCGCCGCCGTTCGTGATCCCATCCTTATGGACTGCGATCAGAAGGTTTTGGTGACAGCGTTGTTCGCTAACCCTCGTCACAGATCAATGGTGATGTCGCCGTGGGGTTGGCAGCAGCAGATCAGCACGTTTCCGTCCGCGGGCGCATCAAGCGGGTCTGGCCGGTAGTCAACCGCCCCTGACACGAGCGCGGTCTCACATGTATGGCAGACGCCGGTCCGGCACGCCCACCGCACTGGTATGTCGCACGCTTCAGCAAGCTCGAGAAGACTATGAAACGCTGGATCCCATCGGACATTAAGGCCGCTCCGGGCGAACGAGACCAGCGGCCCAGTGCCGGGAGGCCCGCCCGGCATGTGAGGCTGCCTGTGTGGCGCTTCCGCGACGCCTGGCGTAATAGAAGGACTCGGGCCGAAAATCTCGGTGTGGATGCGACTTGCAGCGATCCCCCAGCCCGCGAGGCCAAGGGTCAGATCGTGCATGAAAGCGGCCGGCCCGCATATATAGAAATCGCTATTGCGTGGTACCCCGACCTCCTGGAGCCCACGCATGTTCAAACGCCCGCGAGCATCAAAATCTCGACTTGGCTTATCTTCGGGAGCGGGAGAACTGTACCAGATGTGGCTGTGGCCGTGGACCAAAACTTTCAGAAGAGTGCGAGTCTCCTCAGCGAACGGGTGCTCGCGGCGGTTGCGGGCCCCGTAGATCCACCAGACTTCCTTTGGCGATGCCTCCGCGGCCAACGCGTGGAGCATGGCGAGCACCGGTGTTGCCCCGATGCCTGCACTCAGTAAAACAACGGGTGCGTCGCCCGCGCGAAGCGTGAAGCTGCCTCGCGCGGCGCTCACATCAAGCACGTCCCCAACTTGCAACTTCTCATCGATATAAGCGCCCGCCGCGCCACGGGTTTCCCGTTTGATGCTCACTCGGTAGCGTTCGCTGCTAGGTTCGTTCGACAGCGAATAGCTGCGCAAAAGCGCGGGCGCTTTTGGCGAAGGCCTTAGCCGCAGAACGACGAATTGGCCAGGCAGGGCTTCAGTAAGGGGGTGCCCATCAATAGGCTCAAGCACCAGCGAGATCACATTGCTGCTCTCGCGAACCTTTCCCGAAATGCGTAGCGGGCGGAAGCCGTGCCATGCCGGGGGCGGGCCCGGTACGGCACTAAGCCCTGCGTTTCCTGTCAGCGTACCGCCGCTGTGCTCTTGCTCGAGCAGCGCCTGGAAGGAGGCGCGCCACCCCTCGCTCAACGCTGGGATGCGCAACGCGCGTTCGAGTTGGCCGCGAGGGTGACCGGGCATGTACAGGAGCGCATTGATCTCGAAGACAGTCATGCGCTCCGGACCCGCCGCGACCTTCACGATCTCATCACCAGCCGCCACCTCGCCCTCCTCCAGAACACGGAAATAGAAACCGGGTCTCCCGTGCGCGACCAGCAGCGCAGCCATCTGCGGCTCGTTCATGCGGATGCCCACGCGGTAACAAGTCACGCGCGGCTGGGTAACCTCGAACAAAGCTTGGCCTATCCGGTAGCGATCGCCAATGCACACCTCTTGGTCAGACAGGCCGTCGACGGTGAAATTCTCACCGAACTGCCCATAGGCGAAATCGTCTCGGCCGAGCTGGTACTGCCAATAATGATAGGAGTCGATTTGATAGACGAAGATGGCCCGATGCTCGCCGCCATGCCCGGCCAAGTCGCCTTGCCCGTCACCGTCGATGTTGAGCCGACGCACCATGCGCCGGCCTTGAACCGGATGTTTCCACACGCCGGTGCAGACTGTCCTGCCTTGCCAGGCGACATTCTGCGGCATGCCCACGTTGACCGATAGTAAGCGTGCCGCCACTTTCTCCTCCCGTTGCTATGACCCTCCCCCGCCCTCTTAAGGGGGCGAGAATTAGGACGGTGGAGCGTTCAGTTATTCAGCTCGACCAGGTGCGCCCGAGACGGCCCGGGCTTGAACGGATCGGAGAAGTACTGCGTTTCGCGGGCAACCTTTCCGTCGCTGAATTCCATGATACTGACGGCGTAAGACGGCACACCGTCATAGCTGAGCACGAATTCGGTGACCCAGAGATCGCCGTTGCCGATGATCCGCCGGACGGTGAAGCGTTTCTCGCTCGGCTGCACCGTTCTGCTCTCTTGGATGTTGTGTCGGCCGCGAATGCGTTCGCCCGACTGCGGGTAGTGGAGCACCGCATCCTCGCGATAGATCTCATGCTCGACCGCAAAATCATTCGCATCGGATGCCGCCCAGTGCCGCTCAAGCGCATCCCGTGTCTCCCGATCTCCCATCTCGATCTCCCACGCCGCCTCTCGCTGCCGCATCACTCTCTTGCCCAACAGAAAGCGTTCCCCGATTTCCGCGCATCGGCGTCGATCAACCCGTGCTCGACAACGGCGACGCTAGTTTAATGCCCGCAGCTGCCGAGACGTCTTTCCAGAAAAGGCCCGGTCCTGTCCGACGCCGATGACAATCGCATCGAAAGTGATCATTCCTCCCTCCGTGGTGAGCCCGTACGCTGGGACGTGCCGCTGGACCGGCGGGGAAAATGATCAACAAGATCTGCTGGTGTCGCCCGCGCTCTAGCCTGGAACAAAGTTCTCGGTAGGTCGCGACAAATCTTATTGTGTCTTATTGTGAGCCCGATCCTTGGGGCGGTCAACATCTGACCCACGCCAGAACGGCAGGCAAAGTTCTTTGGCGCTAAACAGGGAGAGTACAGACTTTGCCAACTCAGGCGCATCCAAGCCACGCCATTGCCTCGGCCCCGGTTGGCCGTCTTCGCCGACTGCGTCGTTCGGAGCTGCCGGAGAGCACGATCGAGCTGGCGCGTTTCCTCATCGGCAAAGTGCTCGTTCGCGATCATCGTGGCGACAGAACCAGCGGTCGGATCGTCGAGACCGAGGCTTATCCGGTTGGCGATGCCGCGGGTCATGCATTCATTGGCATGACCGCAGCCAATTATTCTCTTTTCCTCGCAAAAGGGCACGCCTACGTCTATCTCATCTATGGCTCGTCCTATATGTGCAACGTTGCGGCCGAGAGGCGGGGCATCGGAGCCGGGGTGCTGCTGCGCGCATTGGAGCCGCTCGAAGGGACGTCCGTTATGCAGCGGCGTCGCGGGACGCCACGGCTGACGGAGTTGGCCAAAGGGCCGGGAAGGCTTGCGACGGCGATGGCGATCGATCGACGATGCGACGGGATCGATTTATGTGCCGCGGGACCTCTCTGGCTGGGCATGGATGATGAGCAGCGTGCGGTGCGTCTCTCGCGGAGTGCTCGCATTGGATTGACGAAGGAAGTCGATCGGCTGCTTCGGTTCTATGAGCGTGGCAACACGTATGTCAGTGGCCCGCGCGACTTGCGTAGTTAGCGCGGTCCCCCGGCGCAGAGGAATTGGCCAACGAAAAAGTCGGTGAAGCGTGCAGGCAAACGACAGGCAACCGAGAAGCACCTCCAGCGCTTCCGGCCTCGCTCGCACCAGCATCTCGCGCGGTGTGAGTGGCCTGCGACGAGGTCCGCTCCGAGTCAATCGCGTCGGTTTTGGCCTATCTAGGTCGCGTCCAGTTAGGGGGTAATATCGGAAGCATCGGCAATGTTGCGGGCATCGTTGGAGCCGTGAGTGAACCTTCGAAACCTTAGCTTGGATCATGCGTTTCGAACTCACGGGGTATGAATGGGCGGCAATCAAGCCGGTGTTGCCCATTAAGTCAAGGCGCTGGGAGTGTGTGCTTTATCATCCCCGGAGTATTAACCATGCAAGAACGCGATACCAGCAATGCCCCCGATCTCTTCAGCCCGGTCGAAGTTGGGCCGCTGGCGCTGAGGAATCGCATCGTCATGTGTGTTAGCTAAAACTTAACCTGACAGACAGTGTCCTGGCCCCACGGCGAATCGCAAGCCGAGGCGGGGCGCGGAGCGGTTCGGGGTTACGCAGCGCCCCTGCCTCGGCGTCTCATGAGG
>Ga0187783_10000980_pt1 | contig 21000 bp, 17 predicted proteins | sample 1015_SJ02_MP02_2_FD_132471 | JGI IMG/M metagenome (GOLD analysis project Ga0187783, IMG submission 132471) | Tropical peat soil microbial communities from peatlands in Department of Meta, Colombia - 1015_SJ02_MP02_20_MG | ecosystem: Environmental > Terrestrial > Soil > Wetlands > Peat | place...
CCCCTGGCCGCTGCGGCTCCTTGGTTACTAGCAGGTAACCCGGTTACCGCTGGGTAGAGATGCAGGGACCGGCAGGTCGTACGAGGATGAGACGAGGACAGCCCTACTTCGACGTGGCCGCCCCTGCGGCCGCCGATTGCGAGGAAACCACCCGTGGCCTCCGGACGCCAGCGCTTCTCCATCATCAGCGACGGACTGCCGACCCAGCTCCCGGACATCGATCCGGACGAAACCAGGGAATGGCTCGAGTCCTTCGACGACATCGTCCGGACCCACGGCCGCACCAGGGCACGGTACGTCATGCTGCGGCTGCTGGAGCGGGCCCGGTCCCAGCAGGTCGGAGTGCCCGGCTTGCGGAGCACCGACTACATCAACACGATCCCGCCCGAGCGGGAGCCGTGGTTCCCCGGCGATGAGTACGTGGAGCGCCGCATCCGCGCCTACATCCGGTGGAACGCGGCCGTGATGGTGAGCCGCGCGAACCGGCCCGGCCTCGGCGTCGGCGGTCACATCGCCACGTACGCATCCGCGGCCAGCCTCTATGAGGTCGGCTTCAACCACTTCTTCCGCGGCAAGGACCACGGCGAATCCGGCGACCAGGTGTTCTTCCAGGGCCACGCCGCGCCCGGCATCTACGCCCGCGCGTTCCTCGAGGGCCGCCTCAGCGAGCAGCAGCTCAACGGGTTCCGGCAGGAACTGTCCCATCCGGGTGGCGGGCTGCCGTCCTATCCGCACCCGCGGCTGATGCCCGACTTCTGGGAGTTCCCCACCGTATCGATGGGGCTGTCCGCGATCGACGCCGTCCACCAGGCGCGGTTCAACCGGTACCTCCTGGCCCGCCAGATCAAGGACACCAGCCGGTCGCGCGTCTGGTGCTTCCTCGGCGACGGCGAGATGGACGAGCCCGAGGCGCGCGGCGCGATCAGCCTCGCCGCCCGGGAGGAACTCGACAACCTGACCTTCGTGATCAACTGCAACCTGCAGCGGCTGGACGGGCCGGTCCGTGGCAACGGCAAGATCATCCAGGAGCTCGAGGCGACGTTCCGCGGCGCCGGCTGGAACGTGATCAAGGTGATCTGGGGCCGGGACTGGGACCCGCTGCTCGCCAAGGACACCGACGGCGTTCTGGTCAACAAGATGAACACAACGCCCGACGGCCAGTTCCAGACATATGCGGTCGAGACCGGCGCCTACACCAGGGAGAACTTCTTCGGCGGCGACCCCAGGCTGCGGGCGATGGTCGAGCACATGTCCGACGACGAGATCCGCAACCTGTCCCGCGGCGGGCACGACTACCGCAAGGTATACGCCGCGTTCAAGGCATCCACCGAGCACGTCGGCCAGCCGACCGTGATCCTCGCGCACACCATCAAGGGCTGGACGCTTGGCCCGGACTTCGAGGCTCGCAACGCCACCCATCAGATGAAGAAGCTCACGGTGGCCGAGCTCAAGGAGTTCCGCGACCGGCTCTACCTGGAGATCCCGGACCGGGCGCTGGAGGCGGAGCTGCCGCCGTACTACCACCCGGGCGAGCAGTCGGAAGAGATCCAGTACATGAAGGAGCGCCGCGCCGCGCTCGGCGGGTATCTGCCCAAGCGGGTCGTACGGGCCAGGCCGCTGGCACTGCCGCCCGAGTCGGTCTATGACGAGCTGCGCCGCGGGTCCGGCAAGCAGCCGGTCGCCACCACCATGGCGTTCGTGCGGTTGCTCAAGGACCTCATGAAGGACCCAGGGCTCGGCGCCAGGTTCGTGCCGATCATCCCCGACGAGGCGCGCACGTTCGGCATGGACTCGCTGTTCCCGACGGCGAAGATCTACGACCCGCACGGGCAGACCTACGACGCGGTCGACCGCAACCTGCTGCTGTCGTACAAGGAGTCCGCGCGCGGCCAGATCCTGCACGAGGGCATCAGCGAGGCAGGCGCGATGGCCTCGACGATCGCGGCCGGCACCGCGTACGCCACGCACGGCGCGCACATGATTCCCGTATACATCTTCTACTCGATGTTCGGCTTCCAGCGGACCGGCGACCAGATGTGGGCGATGGGCGACCAGATGGGCCGGGGCTTCCTGCTCGGCGCCACGGCCGGCCGCACGACGCTGACCGGCGAGGGCCTGCAGCACAACGACGGCCACTCGCTCCTGCTCGCCTCGACCAACCCGGCGTGCGTGAGTTACGACGCGGCCTGGGCGTACGAGCTGGCGTACATCGTCAAGGACGCGCTCCGCCGGATGTACGACTCGACGCCAGACCACGAGAACGGCGAGGACATCTTCTACTACCTCACCGTCTACAACGAGCCGTACGTGCAGCCCGCCGAGCCGGCCGACTTCGAGGGCGGCCGGGATGCGCTCGAGCGCGCGATCGTGCGCGGCCTGTACCGGTACGCGGCTCCGCCGGAGCTCCCCGACGCCGCACCCACCTTTACCGCCACCGGAGACCACCCGCAGGCGCAGATTCTCGCGTCCGGGGTGGGGCTGCGGTGGGCGCTCGACGCCCAGCGGCTGCTCGCCGACGACTGGGGCGTCCAGGCCGGCGTGTGGTCAGCGACCAGCTGGACCGAGCTGCGCCGGGAGGCGCTGCAGACCGACGAGTGGAACATGCTCAGGCCGGAGGCCGAGCACCGGGTCCCGTACGTCAGCCGGGTGCTCGAGGGTCACCTGGGTCCCGTCGTCGCGGTGAGCGACTGGATCAGGGCCGTTCCCGATCAGATCGCCCGCTGGGTGCCGGCGCCGTTCACCTCGCTCGGCACCGACGGCTGGGGGTTCTCGGACACCCGCCCGGCGGCCCGCCGGTTCTTCCACGTCGACGCGCAGTCCATAGCGGTCGCCGTGCTGGCCCAGCTAGCCCGGATGGGCGAGGTCAAGCCGGAGGTCGTGAGCCAGGCCATCACCAGGTACGGGCTGGATCTCGACGTCAGCGACGCCCTCTAGCCCAGCCGACGATGGGTCGCCGGCTCCGGATGACCGCTGAGCTTGGCGACTGGCTCGCCGAGCTCAGCGAATCCCAGCCGGCGACGGCCGGCGAAGTCGGCGCCGCACTGCTCGCCGTCGTGGAGTCCGCCGACCCGTCCGGCCTTGTCATCGTTCGCCAGCCTGGGCGTGCAGCCGAGCCGGTCAAGGATGACCCTCGGGCGACCGTCGACTACGCGTATCAGCAGCAGCTCGAGCACCTACAGCACATCCGGCGGCGGGTCGCCGACGCGGCTAGCGCACGCCGAGCGGCCGAGCTGGCGCTCAGCGCCCAGCAGGCCGCCGGAGCCGACCCCGCGGTCATCGCCGCCCTCGCGGAACGGCAGGCGGCCACCCAGCTGCACGAGGCTAACCTCGCGCGGGTCAGCCACCGCATACAGATGGACCTCGACGCCTTCCGGACGGCTAAGGAAACGGCCAAGGCCCGCTTTACGGCAGCCGAGGCGAGCCTGCGGGTAGCCGAGGCCGTAGCGGCGCTTGGCGGGGAGCCTGACCCCGACCTCGCCCAGCGGCGGGCGGACTACCACGCCGCTGAGCAACGACTGCGCGACTTGCGCAATCCGGGCGTGATGAGGTCCGTCATACGGGCGTCGTCTGTCAAGGCCGAAGCCGGGCACCCGCCCGCAGCCGGGCGGCCAAAGCCGTCGCCGCCTCAACCGCAGCTCCCCCCCGATCCGGCGCCGGGCCTGCTGGAGCTGCACGCCGACCCGCTCGGTTCCGACATCCGGATCCTGTTCGCGGAAGAACCCGCAGGAACCCTGACACTGCTGGCCGTGCTGGAGGGCCCCGAGGCAGTCACCGAGCACGGCCGCCAGGCGATCACGCTCGCCGGGGACCTGCTGACCGAGATCCGCGACGAGGGATGGCCGGCCGACATCGACGAGGTAGCGCTGGCCAACCCAGCCGAGTTCCTCGCGAGGTTCTTCCCGGACGACGACGCCAGCATCCGCCGCCGGGCCGGCGTGCTCGCCGCGATGACGTCGCTGAGCAGGCTGCGGGCCGACCGCCGCTTGACCATCGACGAGGTCGCCGCGAAATCGGGCCTGCACCGGCACCGTGTCCAGGCCATCGAGAACGACGGCCTCCGGACGGCACACCTGCATGAGGCCGTCGCGCTCGCCCGCGTGCTCGGCGCACGGCTGGAACTGCCGACAGGCCCCGGCCCGGTCGCGGGCTGATGGCGCTGCACGCTGGGGCGGCGCTCGCGCCGCCCGCTGCTCGGCACCGAGCCAGCCGCGCCTGATGCCGATGCGGTCATGGGCACCGCGACAGACATGGCACGCTGAGGGCATGGCTGCACGATCTCAGCGCGCGCCAGCCGAGCCGGGCGGCCGGGTTCGAGCCGAGACGATCACTCGGCTCGAGGCGTCCATGGGTGCACTCGGCACGGCGGCCATGCTCTCGATGGACCGGCGGCTGCGCTGGTTCCGGGCGATGTCCGCAGAGCACCGGTCGTGGCTCGGGCTGCTCGCCCAGGCCGCGATCGCAGCGTTCGTCGACTGGGTCAAGCATCCGGAGCGGACGAGGCCGGCCGTCGCCGGCGAGGTGTTCGGCACTGCGCCGCGCGAGCTCGCCAGGGCGGTCACGCTGCAGCAGGCCGTCGAGATGGTCCGCGTCATCGTCGACGTCGTCGAGTCCCAGGTCGACGAGCTGGCCGCGCCCGGCGGCGAGGCCGAGCTGCGCGAGGCCGTGCTGCGCTACACCAGGGAGATCGCGTTCGGCACCGCGCAGGTGTACGCGCGGACCGCCGAGGCGCGCGGCGCGTGGGACGCGAGGCTCGAGGCACTCGTGGTGGAGTCGCTCGTGCGCGGCGAGGTCGACGAGGGACTCCAGTCCTGGGCGTCGGCGCTGAACTGGTCGTTCAGCCCGGTGACGGTGATCGTGGGGACAACCGGGGACAGCGGCTCCGGCGGCACGGAGCCAGCGGGCCTCATCGACGAGTTCCGCATGGTGGCCCGCCGGGCCCGGCTGGACCTGCTCGCGGGCGTGCACGGGACCCGGCTGGTTCTCGTCGTCGGCGGCAGCGCCGATCCGCTGGCCGCTGCGGGGCACTTCGCCGGTCACTTCGGGCCTGGCCCGGTCGTGGTGGGACCGCCAGCGGCCGACCTGCAGTCCGCCGTCGGCTCGGCCGGCGCGGCGCTTGCCGGGCTGCGCGCCGCGGACGGCTGGCCCGAGGCGCCGCGGCCGGTGCTGGCCAGCGACCTGCTGCCCGAGCGCGCCCTCGACGGCGACGACCTGGCCCGCACCGCGCTCGTCGAGGAGGTCTACGAGCCGCTGCTGCGGGGGGGTACCGCCCTGCTCGACACCGTCATGACCTACCTGGAGCAAGGCAACTCGCTGGAGGCCACCGCCCGGCTGCTGTTCGTGCATCCGAACACGGTCCGCTACCGGCTGCGACGGGTGACCGAGCTGACCGGTATTGCCGCAGCTGACGGCCGGGGCGGCTTCACGCTGTGGACCGCCATCATCCTCGGCCGGCTGGCGCACAAGGGAACATGACTTGTAGCTTTCCTACATCACGACAGGGGGAAAGTTCGTCTGCTTCGGCATAGGTATGGCGGAGTCCTACAGTGCAGGCTATGACAGTGCTGTTCCTCGCCGCTCCCGGTCAGGGCGCCCAGACGCCGGGGTTCCTGTCGGCCTGGCTTGAGCTGCCCGGCTTCGCCGACCGGCTAGCGGCCTGGTCCGAGCTAGCGGGCTGCGACCTGATCCGATGCGGCACGGTCGCCGACGCCGACGAGATCAGGGACACCGCCGTGGCCCAGCCACTGCTCGTCGCGGCCGCCATCGCGGCGGCGGCTGACCAGGTGGTCACGGGCGAGCATCCGGTCAGCCGCCAGTCGGTGGGCGTGGCCGGCCACAGCGTCGGCGAGCTGGCCGCGGGCGTGCTGGCGGGTGTGATCACCAGCGCGGACGCGATGCGCCTCGTCAAGGTCAGGGCGCGGGGCATGGCGGCCGCTGCGGCAGCCGAGCAGACCGGGATGACAGCCGTCCTCGGCGGCGACGAGGATGCGGTGCTCGCGGCGATCGAGGCGCACGGCCTGACGCCGGCGAACGTGAACGGAGCCGGCCAGATCGTCGCGGCCGGCACGCTGAGCCAGCTCGCGGCGTTCGCAGCCGATCCCCCGGCCGCGGCCAGGCTTCGGCCGCTGTCGGTGGCCGGGGCGTTCCACACCCACCACATGACGCCAGCGGTCGACGCGCTGGCCGCCGCGGCGGCGGCCGTCCCCGCCAGGGACCCGGTCCGGCCGCTGCTGTCCAACCGCGACGGCGCCGTGGTCAAGTCCGGCCCCGACTGGCTCGATCGGATCATCAATCAGGTCAGCGCCCCGGTGCGGTGGGACCTGTGCATGCAGACCATGGCATCGCTCGGGGTCACCGCGCTCATCGAGCTGCCGCCCGCCGGGACGCTGACCGGGCTGGCCAAGCGGGCGCTGCGCGGCGTCCAGCTGGTCGCGCTCAAGACGCCCGACGACCTCGACGCCGCTCGCGCCCTGCTCGCCGAGCACGCCGACAGTCACGACGACCACCACGCGCCGGAGTGGCGCCTGCTGGTGTCGCCGGCCGCCGGGGTGTTCCGCGCGCCGGACGGTCACCAGGAGACGGCCGGGCCCGGCACCGAGGTCGGCCTGCAGACCGACCTCGGACGGGTGCAGGTCCGCGGGGGCGACCAGGCGATAGCGACCTCGTTCCCCGCCACGGTCATGGAGTGGCTGGTCGAGGACGGTGATCCGGTCAGCGCGGGGCAGCCCCTCGTCCGGCTGCTGCCGACGACGGCCGAGTAGTCGAAGCGAACGGGCGAAAGGAGCACGATGCGACTCACCGAGGGTCAGCCAGGCGCGCGGGTCCTCGCCTTCGGCGGCTACCAGCCCGCCAGGGTGGTCACCAACGACGAGCTGGCGCGCACCGTCGAGACCAGCGACGAGTGGATCCGATCCCGGGTGGGTATCGCGAGCCGCCGGATCGCCGGACCGGACGAGACGGTCGCCGACATGGCCGTGCAGGCGGGCGGCAAGGCGCTCGCCGGCAGCGGCCTGTCTCCCGCCGACATCGACCTGGTGATCGTCGCGACCTGCACACCGGAGGTGCAGATCCCGAACACCGCCGCCACCGTGGCCAGGCGCCTCGGCATCATCGCCCCGGGCGCCTATGACATGAACGCGGCGTGCGCTGGGTTCTGCTACGCCCTCGCGAACGCCTCCGACGCGGTCCGCACCGGCACGGCCCGCAACGTGCTCGTGATCGGCGCCGAGAAGCTGTCTCAGTGGATCGACTGGACCGACCGCTCCACGTGCATCATCTTCGCCGACGGGGCCGGCGCCGCCGTGGTGGGCCCGGTGGCCGACCCGGCGGACCCGCCGGGCATCGGCCCGGTGCTGTGGGGCAGCGACGGCGACCTGGCCGACAAGATCTACATCAAGGACCGAAACTCGTTCATTTTCCAGGAGGGCCAGGCGGTCTTCCGCTGGGCCACGACCGCGCTCGCCCCGCTCGCGCTCGCGGCCTGCGAGAAGGCGGGCGTGGCGCCCAGCGAGCTGGCCGCCTTCGTGCCGCACCAGGCGAACCTGCGGATCGTGGAGGCGATCGCGCGCAAGCTGCACGCGCCGCAGGCGATCGTCGCGACCGACATCGTGACCGCCGGGAACACCTCGTCGGCGTCGATCCCGCTGGCGCTGTCGCGCATGATCGAGCGCGGCGAGATCAGCTCGGGCGCACCCGCGCTGCTGGTCGGGTTCGGCGCGGGCATGTGCTACGCCGCGCAGGTGATCACGGTACCCTGAGCCCGCTCCCGGTCAGGGAGCGTCCACCACGGTGAGCAGTACCGCAGAAGGAGAGCAACACACGATGGCTATGACGGAGCAGGAGATCCTGGCGGGTCTGGGCGAGATCATCGACGAAGTCGCCGGCGTGCCCGCCGACCAGGTGACGCCCGACAAGACGTTCGTCTACGACCTCGACATCGACTCCCTGTCGATGGTGGAGATCGCGGTCGCGGCGCAGGACAAGTTCGGCGTCGAGATCCCGGACGAGCAGCTCAAGGACCTCAAGACCGTGCAGGACGTGATCGACTACGTCCGCCGCGCCGAGGTATCTGCCTGAGCAGTACCGCCGACTGGGCGAGGAGCACAACAACCGTGGGTAGCGAGAGGACACGCGTCGTCGTCACCGGGCTGGGGGCGATCACCCCGGTGGGCACGGATGTCGCCAGCACCTGGGAATCGCTGCTGGCCGGTCGCAGCGGCGTCAGCCAGCTGACCGACGACTGGGCGGCGGCGCTGCCGACCAGGATCGCGGCGTGGGCGGCGGCCGACCCGGCGACGCTGATCGACCGGGTGCAGGCCCGCCGGCTCGACCGCTGCGAGCAGTTCGCCCTCGTGGCGGCGCGGGAGGCCTGGGCGCACGCTGGCTCGCCCGAGGTCGACCCGGAGCGGCTCGGCGTGGTGGTGTCCAGCGGCATCGGCGGGGTCGCGTCTACCCTGTCGGCCTACGACACGCTCAAGGAAAAGGGCTGGTCGCGGCTGTCCCCGTTCACCGTGCCGATGCTGATGCCGAACGGCGCCGCCGGCTGGATCGCCATCGAGCTCGGGGCGCGGGCCGGGGTGCACACCACCGTGAGCGCCTGCGCATCCGGGGCTGAGGCAATCGGCTACGGGCTAGAGATGATCAGGTCCGGCCGGGCCGACGTGGTGCTGGCGGGCGGGACGGAGGCGGCCATCATCCCGCTGAACATCGCCGCCTTTGCGGCGATGCGGGCACTCTCCACCCGCAACGATGAACCACAGCGGGCGTCCAGGCCCTTCGACAAGGGCCGCGACGGCTTCGTCCTCGGCGAGGGCGCCGGCATGGTGGTGCTCGAGTCCGAGGCGCACGCGGCGGCCCGCGGGGCGACCGCGCACGCGGTCGCTGCCGGTGTGGGCTACTCGTCCGACGCCCATCACATCGCCCAGCCGGAGCCGAAAGGGATCGGCCTCAAGCTGGTCATCAGCCGGGTGCTCGCCGACGCCGGCCTCGACCCGAGCCAGGTCGTGCACGTGAACGCGCACGCGACCTCGACCCCGGCCGGGGACGTCGTCGAGGCCCAGGCGATCGCCGCGGCACTCGGCGACGCCGCGCCGGGCGTGGTCGTGTCGGCCACCAAGTCGATGACCGGCCACCTGCTCGGGGGCGCAGGCGCCGTGGAGTCGGTGGCAGCGATCCTGGCGCTGCGCGACCGGATTGCCCCGCCCACGCTGAACCTCGAGGATCCCGACGACGACGCCGGGCTGACCATCTCGACGTCGGCACACGAGCTCAAGGCGCGTAGCGACCGGCCGATGGCCGTGCTCAACAACTCCTTCGGCTTCGGCGGCGCGAATGTCGCACTCGCCTTCACGCAAGCGTGAGCCGTTGCCTGCCATGCCCGTGCCACCAGAGGAGACAGACGTGACGATGCTGCAAGTTCCGCCCGCCACCCGACAGGCTGCGCAGGAGGGGAACGGGGTGTCTCGCGTCGCGGCGCCTCCGACCGCGGCCGCTCCCGCGGCCGGCGCCACGGCGGCTGGAGACGTCCAGCCGAGCCGGGACCCGCTGTCCCGGCTCGAGGCGCTGTTTGACCCGGGCACCCTTGAACTGCTGCGGCCCGCCGACGACAGCGGCATGCTGGCGGGCTCCGGCAGCGTCGGGGGGGTGCGCACGGTCGCCTTCGCCAGCGACCCGCGCGTCCAGGGCGGTGCCATGGGGAGCGCCGGCTGCCTGCTCATCGTCGCTGCCTACGAGCACGCCGTGCAGATCGGCGCGCCGATCATCGGGCTGTGGCACTCCGGCGGCGCCCGCATCCTCGAAGGCGTCGAGAGCCTGCACGGCGTCGGTACCGTGTTCGCGGCCATGACCCGCGCGTCGGGGAAGGTACCGCAGATATCGGTGGTGCTCGGCGCGGCCGCGGGCGGCGCTGCCTACGGACCGGCCCTCACCGACCTGGTCATCCTGTCCGAGCAAGGCCGCATCTTCGTCACCGGGCCAGACGTCGTGCGCAGCGTCACCGGCGAGGACGTCGACATGGAGCGGCTCGGCGGGCCGGAACCGCACAGCCGCCGGTCCGGGGTGGTGCACGTGGTGACCGCAACCGACGCGGAGGCCGTCGCGAGGGCCAGGGAGCTGGTGCTGCTGCTCGGCCACCAGGTCACCGCCGAGGACGCGGTCCGGCTGCCGGATACCGACCTGGCCGCGCTGCTGCCGGACTCGCCGCGCCGCGCCTACGATGTGCACCCGCTGATCGGCGGGCTGCTGGACGCGCCTGGCGTCGAGCTGCACCCGCGGTGGGCGCCGAACATCGTCACCACGCTCGGTCGGCTGGGCGGCCGCACCGTCGGCGTCATCGCCAACAACCCCCTGCGGCTCGGCGGCTGCCTCGACTCGACGTCGGCCGAGAAGGCGGCCAGATTCGTCCGCATGTGTGACGCGTTCGGCGTGCCGCTTGTCGTGCTGGTCGACGTGCCGGGTTACCTGCCGGGCGTCGGCCAGGAGTGGGACGGCGTGGTACGCCGCGGCGCCAAGCTGCTGCACGCGTTCACCGAGGCGGTCGTGCCGCGGGTGACGCTGGTGACCCGCAAGGCGATAGGCGGCGCCTACATCGCGATGAACTCGCGCGCGCTCGGCGCGACGAAGGTGTACGCGTGGCCTGGTGCCGAGATCGCGGTGATGGGCGCCGTCCCCGCTGTCCGCATCCTGCACCGCAGGACGCTAGCCGCCGCGGCCGCCGACGAACGGCAAGCCGTCGAGGCACGGCTCGCTGCTGAGCACGTCGAGATCGTCGGCGCCCTGGACCGCGCGGTCTCGGTCGGAGTCGTCGACGAGGTCATCGAGCCGGACAAGACCCGGCAGACAATCCTCGACGCGATCTCCGCCGCGCCGTCCATCCGCGGCCAGCACGGCAACATCCCGCTCTAGCCACGCGGCGACCCGCCGGCGGGTAGCATCAGGGGCCGTGCGCGTACGGTGGGCGGGGATCGCAGTCGCAGTGACCTTGGTCGTTGGGCTCGTGGTCGCGGCGTGCGCCGCTCCTTCGGCACGCCCGCACGCGGCGGACCGCACGACGCCTGCCGCCGTGCCGGCTGCCACGTCGGCGCAGTGCCCGAAGCCTCGGTTCGCGACGTCAAACCCGGTCGGCGGCTGGACCGACGGGAACTATTACGTCTACAACAACATGTGGAACAGCTCTGGCTACCAGGTTGCGCAGACGCTGTATGCCTGCGCGTACAACAACTGGTTCGTCGTCGCGAAAATGAACAACGACAGCGGCGACGGCGCGGTGAAGACGTACCCGAACGTGCAAGAGACGTTCAACGAGCCCGCCATCAGCTCGTTCCACTCCATTTCCAGCACGTTCGCGGAGACGAGCCCGCCGGTGGGCATCTACGAGGACGCCTATGACATCTGGATCAACGGCATCGCCAGCTCCGGCTCGACCGAGGTCATGATCTGGACCCAGAACCACGGTCAGACGCCCGGGGGCTCGGTAGTCGGGACGGCCAGCTTCGACGGCCGGAGCTATCAGGTGTGGCAGACCCAGGGTTACGTCGCCTTCGTGGCGGACACGAACTTTTCCTCCGGCACCGTGAACCTGCTGGCGTTCTTCGACTGGATCATTGGCAAGGGCTGGATTCCGGCCAGATCGACACTCGGCCAGATCGACTACGGCGTCGAGCTCGTGTCGACCGACAACGCGCCCGCGACGTTCGCCTTCACGAACTTCTCCATCAGCACCAGCTGACCGCCGGGTCACACGCCGGAAGCGGCCGCCACGTCCTCGTCGACGATGAGCAGCAGCTTGCCGCGGGTGTGACCTTTTTCGACCTCGCGGTGCGCCGCCGCGGCGTCGGTCCAGAAGAACCGGCGGGCGACATGCACACCCAGCGACCCGTCGTCGAACCACGGCGCCATGCGGATCAGGTTGCTCCCGCTTGGCTGTCCGATGTAGTGCCGCCAGGTGAGCCGCCCGGCATCGGGATAGTCGCCGTCGGCCGGTACCGGCGTGGCGAGGAGGGCCCCATCGCGCGCTGCCCGCGCCGCGCCGGATACGGTCGGCATCGCGCAGATCTGCACGCGATCAACGCCGCCACCGGTCAGCGCGCGAACCTGGTCCGGCCAGTCGTCCCTGGTGTGGTCGACGACCTCGGCCGCGCCGAGTTCGTGCAGGAAATCGTGGTTGCGCGGGCTCGCGGTCGCGATGACATTGGCGCCGAGCAGCCGGGCGATCTGCACCGCGAAGTGGCCGAGGCCGCCCGCCCCGGCGGTGATCAGCACGTCGTCACCGGCGCCGATACCGAGCACGTCGGTCAGCCCTTGCAGCGCGGTCAGGCCGTCGATCGGAACGGCCGCGGCGTCGGTCCCGTCGAGGCCGGCCGGGATCGGCGCCAGCTGCTCTGCTGGGCACGTCAGATACTCCGCGTAACAGCCGCTCAGGCCGGGCGTGCCGTACACCGGCTCGCCGTCCTCGAAAGCGGACTCCGCTCCGGTGTCGCCGACCACCGTCCCGGCGAATTCACCGCCAGGGGTGAGCGGCATCGGGACACCGAAACTGCCGCTGCGCAGGTAGGTGTCCCACGGCCCGACGCCCGCTGACACGACGCGCACCAGCACCTCGCCAGGCCGCGGCTCCGGCATCTCGGTGGTCTCGAGGTGCAGCACCTCCGGCCCGCCCGGCTCGCTGACCATGATCGCCCGCATGACGCTCCCGTCGCTCCGCAACGCCTACAGCCTGCCCACCGTGCGATCCAGGCACACCAGCCCGCGCGCCGTCTGCTGACCGCCTTCCGGCGGCAGAAACCGGCCGGGGTAGCGTGCCCGGTGTGGAACACACCCGACTCGGCCGTACCGGCCTCCAGGTATCCAGGCTGTGCCTGGGCACGATGACCTTCGGACTGCAGTGCGATGAGCCGACGGCCGTCGCCATTCTCGACCGCGCCGCGGACGGCGGCATCGATTTTCTCGACACCTCCGACGCCTATCCGCTCGGCGGCGACCTGAGCAGCCGGGGACGTACCGAGGAGATCCTCGGCCGCTGGCTGCGTGGCAAGCGTGATCGGTGGATCGTCGCGACCAAGTGCTTCGCGCCCACCGGCCCCGCGCCGTTTGACGCCGGTAACAGCCGCAAGCACATCATGGATGCCGTCGACGCGTCGCTGCGCCGGCTGCAGACCGACTACATCGACCTGTACCAGCTGCACGGGTACGACCAGAACACCCCGATCGACGAGACCCTGTGCGCGCTCGACGACCTCGTGCACCAGGGCAAGGTCCGCTACGTGGGCTGCTCGAACTTCCTGACCTATCAGCTGGCCCGTGCGGTCGGCCGGACCGAGACCCTCGGGCTCGCGCGGCTGGACTCCGTGCAGCCTCGGTACAACCTCCTGTTCCGCGAGATCGAGCGGGAGATGCTGCCGTACTGCGGCGAGGAGGGCATCGGCGTCATCCCCTACAACCCCATCGCGGGCGGGCTGCTGTCCGGCAAGCACGTGCGTACCAACCCGCCGCCGGAGGGCGGCCGGTTCACCCTCGGCTGGGCCGGCCCGGCGTATCAGGAGCGCTACTGGCACGACCGGCAGTTCGACACCGTGGATGAGCTGCGCGCGCTGGCCGAGCAGGCGGGCGTCAGCCTCGTCACGCTGTCGGTCGCCTGGGTGCTCGCGAGCAGGGCCATTACCGCGCCGATCGTGGGCGCGAGCAGCCCGCACCAGCTCGACGCCAGCCTGGCCGCCACCGAGTATCACCTGGACGATGGGCTCAAGGCCAAGCTGGACGAGCTGACGTACTCCTACCGGCTCGGCGACTCGGCCCGGTAGCCGCGGTCAGGACTTGCCGCGGTTCCTCGCCGCCAGGATGATCTGCGTCACGAGATGGCTGCTCACGCCCAGCTTCGCGGCTATCTCGGCCGGCCGCAGGCCCTGCGAGTTGTAGAGCAACGCGAGCCGTTCCTGCGACGGCGTCCACGCCCGGCGATCCGCGGGACGCGGCCGGCTCGGACCACGGCGCCGGGCCGGCCGGACCGCGGACCCGGCCGGCGTCGCGGCCCGCCCGCCGGACTGCGACGACGGCTGCCCGGGCAGCGCGGCGGCCGACCCGAACAGCCCGCGCCGCTGGTCGCGGTACTTGCCGCTGGCCATGTCTTGCTGGGTGTGCTCGTCCAGGATCAGGTACTCGTCCGCCGCCTTGTTCATCCCTACGGCCACCATCGTGAGGCCCTTGAGATTGCGCTGCTGGCAGTCCGGCGCCGTGCAGTAGTCATACTTCACCGCGCGCTCCGGGTGCAGTTCCGCACCGCAGGTCACGCACTGTGCCACGACCAGCCCTCCCGAATCACAACGCCGCAACTTGACATAACGCCGGGCGGCGGCCCCGGTGTTCCGGAAAGTCGGGATTGCCAGCGCGAAGTCCCTATGCTTCGAGCGTGACTTCGATGGCGCACCGGAGGCCGGCGTCGTGACTGCCACCCCGGCCGGCCAGCCGGTGGGCGTCGTCGGTGCTGGCCTCATCGGCCTGGCCGTCGCCCGGCAGCTCGCGCTCGCCGAAGTCCCCGTCGTGGTCTTCGAGAAGGAGACCGCGGTAGCGCGGCACCAGTCCGGGCACAACTCCGGCGTCGTGCACGCCGGGATCTACTACGCGCCCGGCTCGGCCAAGGCCCTCCTGTGCCGGCGCGGCGTCGACTTGCTGCGCGCGTACTGCACCGACAGGGGACTGCCCTGGGACGCGCGAGGGAAGCTGGTCATCGCGCGGGATGCGGCAGAGACGGTACGGCTGCGGGACATCGAGCGCCGGGCGGCCGCCAACGGCGTGCCCGGCGTCCGGTGGCTGGACGCCAGCGCGATCCGTGAGCTGGAACCGGACGTCGCGGGCCAGGCCGCGCTGCTGTCGCCTACCACCGCGATTGTTGACTACCCGGCGATCGCGCGGGCTCTCGCCGACGACGTGGCGCGCCTCGGCAGCCAGGTGCTCACCGCCACCCCGGTGTCGCAGGTGCGCCGGCGCGGCGACGACGCCGTGCACGTCGTGACGCCAAGCCAGACCTACCGGCTGAGCCGGCTTGTCATCTGTGCGGGCCTGCAGGCCGACCTGCTCGCCACCGCAGCCGGGGACGAACCGGCGCCGGAGATCATCCCGTTCCGCGGTGAGTACCTCCGGCTGCGCGCGCACGCCCGGGACCGGGTTCGCCATCTCGTCTACCCCGTTCCCGATCCGGCCTATCCCTTCCTGGGCGTGCACCTGACGCCGCGGATCGACGGCGAGGTCGATCTAGGCCCGAACGCCGTCCTGGCCCTGGCTCGGGAGGGCTACCGGTGGCGCGACGTATCGCCGGCTCAGCTTGCCCGGCTGGCCCGCTCGGCTGGCTTCCACCGGCTCGCGCGGCGCAACTGGCGCGCGGCCGCCAGAGAACTGCGCGGGTCGCTGTCCCGGCGCGCCTATCTGGCCGAGGCCCGTACCTACCTGCCGTGGCTCGAGCCTGCCGACGTCGGCTCGGCGCCGTCCGGGGTTCGCGCCCAGGCCGTGGATCCCGACGGTTCCCTGGTCGACGACTTCCGAATTCACCGGGCCGGCCCGGTGGTCGCCGTTCGCAACGCCCCCTCACCCGCCGCGACCGCCTCGCTGGCCATCGCGGAGCGCATCGTCGCCGACCTGCTGCCTGGCTAGCGGCAGCTCGCCGGCCGGCTGATCGCTACCGGGAATGCGCCGCCCCGGCCGCGCGCTGTCGGTAGGCGATGGATACCGCTGATGAGGCACTGCCGCAGGCCGCCGAGGAGCTGGCCGCCGAGGACCAGCCGGTCCCGGCTGGCGGATCGCTGCCGCTCGCCGTCCTGGACTTCGTCGGCATCGAGTACCAGGAGAGCGCCGCGTCGGCGCTGGCTGGCGCCGTCGGTGTCGCCAGGGCCCTGGAGGCAGCGGGCTACCGCCGGTACTGGGTCTCCGAGCACCACAACATGCGCAGCCTGGCGTGCAGCGCACCGGAGCTGCTGATCGCGCACGTCGGCGCGTTCACCAACCGGATCCGGGTGGGAGCCGCCGGGATCATGCTGCCCAACCACGCCGCGCTCAAGGTCGCCGAGACGTTCCGGACCCTGCTGGCCATGTACCCGGGCCGGGTGGACCTGGCCCTCGGCCGGGCGCCAGGCACCGACCCGCTGACCGCGCATGTCCTGCGCCGCGGCATGGTTGCCGACGCCGCCGCGGAGTTCCCGGCCCAGGTCGGTGAGCTCCTGGCGTTCCTCGGCGATGGATTCCCGGCCGGTCACCCGTACCAGCCGCTGGTTGCCGCGCCCGTCATCGACGAGCAGCCCCAGCTGTTCATCCTGGGCTCGAGCCGCTACGGTCCGCGGTTTGCCGCCGTCAACGGCATGAGCGCGGTCTTCGCTCACCACATGAGCCCCGACCTGGCCTTCGACGCGCTGCGCGATTACCGCCGCCGGTTCGAGCCCCGCCGGGCGGGCGACGAGCCGTACTCGGCGATGTCGGTGCTGGCCTTTGCCAGCGACGACCCCGGCGCGGTGCTCGACTTCGAGGCGGCCTGGACGCTGACCCGGCGGAACATCCAGCGTGGCGTCCGGGAGCCACTCGCCCCGGAGGCAGTGAGGGAGTTCCGTGACTCGGACGACTTCCGATCGGCTCGCCGCGGCGACGGCCGGATGGTGACCGGCGAGCCGAAGGCGGTGGTCGAGCGGCTGCTGGAGATGAAGGCGCTCGCGGAGGTGGACGAGATCGTCGTGGTGACGCCGAGCCTCGATCGCGACCGCCGCAAGGCCAGCTTCACCGCGATCGCCGACGCCTGGCGATACGCAAGCTGAGGTCGCTAGCTCGCGCCGATGCCCGTGTCGCGGGCGATCGCCGCGGCCTCCGTGCGGCTCGCGGCGCCGAGTTTGGCGAGGATACTCGAGACGTGCACGCTGACCGTCTTGTCGGAGATGAACAGCTCGGCCCCGATCTCCCTGTTGCTGCGGCCGACCGCCACTAGGCGCAGCACGTCCAGCTCACGGGCGGTCAGGCCGCCTAGCGGGCCGCTTCGCAGGCCGCCCGGCCCGAGCCGGGCGCGGTGGCCCAGATCGGCGAGCGCTACCCGCAGTCGGCTCGCGCCGAGGTCGTCCGCGGCCGCGACCGCGAGCCGCCACTCCTGCTGCGCCTCGTCCCGGCGGCCGGCTTCGGCGAGCGCCTCGGCCAGCCGCCACCGCGCCCTGGCCGTCTCGTACACAAAGGCGGGGCCGAACGTCCCTGTCACGGCTCGCCAGGCCTCCGGGTCGTTGTCGCCCACCGCCCGGCGGACCTCCGCCTCGGCCCGGGCTAGCCAGCCACGGCCGTCGACGCCGAGCCGAGACTTCCGCGCGCCACCCGCGCCGCGACGGGCCACGACCGCCAGCGCTTCGGCGGCCGCCACCAGCGCCCCGTCGGGCTGGCCGGCCGCGCGGGCCAGCCGCGCCTGGTCGCCGAGCGCGCCGATGCCGACCGCCGCCGGGCGGATGAGCTGTACGGTGTCGCCGCCACCGGACCAGGCCGTGGCCGCGTCGATCGTCGCGTGCACAGCGCTCAGCGCGCCGGCCAGGTCGCCCGCCCAGTAGGCATCCTCGGCGACCAGCCCGGTAGCGATATAGCAGGTCATCAGGTCGGCGGCGAGGTACGGCTCGAGCCACTCCCGGCGCTCGGCTACCCGGCTCGTGCCCCTGGCCACATCCGTGAAGAGCGCCATGGCCGACAGCCTGGCCTCGGAGACGTTGGTGACCCGAACCGGGAAGGCGTCGGCCAGGTCCTGCGCGTGGTCCCAGCTGCCGTCCGCCACGTGGGTCAGGTAGTGCAGGTACTGCAGGTCGAGCCCGTACGGGGCCAGGCTCAGCCCGGCCCTGGCGGCCCGCTCGACGCCGACATGTGCCGCCTCGGCCGCGCCGGCGAGATTGCCGGACTCCAGCCGGAGCCGGGCCAGGAAGGTCCGGACGCGCAGGTCGACACCGGGCCGGTCGGAGTCGCCGACTAGGTCGAGCGCCTTGCCCGCGAGAACCTCCGCTTCATCCAGCCGGCCGGTACGCTCGCTCACCGCGCACAGCGTGGCGAGCGCGTCTGCCTGGAGCCACGGCGCGTTCGCGGCTGCCGCTGCCGCGTCGGCCTGCCGGGCCAGCGCCCCCGCGGCGGTGGGGTCGGCCACGCTCAGCAGCGCCCTGGCGTGCATGGCGAGGGCCGCGGCTCGCTCCTCGGACGGCGGCTCGGCGGGCAGCACCTCGACCGCCGCGCTAGCGACCGCCACCGCCTCCGCGTCGGCGTCGATGTCCAGCAGGAAGAAGCTCAGCCGCTCCATGACGCGGGTGAGCAGCTTCTGGTCGGCGCGGGGGTCTCGCCGCAGCTCGGTCATGAGCCGGCGCAGCCGGCCGACGGCCACGTCGAGCTGGCCGGCATCGGCAGCGCTCAACGCGGACCGGAACGACAGCCTGGCTCGGCTGATACCGCTCAGCGCCACCGGGTCTCCGACCTGCTCCCAGAGCTCGAGCGCCTGGTCGAAGTGCCGGTGCGCGTCCGCGGGTGCGGCCATGCGCCACGCCGAGAGACCCGCCCGCACGGACGCGGCGAAGGCGCCGGGGATGTCATGGCTCGCCAGGCAGTGCCCGGCGAGCTCGGCTGCGGTTCCGTCACCCGGCCGCTCCGCCAGCAGCCGGGCGAGGCGGGCGTGCAGCCGGGTCCGCTCGTGCGGCAGCAGGTCGTTGTAGACCGCCTCGCGCAGCAGCGCGTGCCGGAACGCCAGGCCGGCGTCCCCGTCAGGCACCAGCAGCTGGCGAGCCACGGCTTCCCTGACCGCGTCCTCGTAGTCTGGGGCCGATACCCCGGAGGCCTGCATCACGAGCTCGTCATCGATACGCCGGCCCGCGACCGCGGCGGCCCGGAGAACCTGCTGCGCGGCCGCGGACAGTCCGGCGAGGCGCGCCACGAGCAGGTCCGCCAGTCCGGCCGGAAGCTCGCGCGCCGAGGACGCCGTGGCCAGCAGCTCCTCGGCGTAGTAGGCGTTCCCCTCGGCCCGGCTGATCAGCCTGTCGATGGCGGCCGCGTCCAGCCGCCCGCCCGCGAGCTGGGTTAGGTGCTGCGCCATGGCCAGCGGATCCAGCGGACCCACGTCGATGGCCGTCACGCTGGGCAGCCGGTACAGCTCCGCCACCACCGGCCACAGTGGGTGACCGCGGTGCAGGTCATCGGTCCGGTAGGACAGCGCAAGCGCGACCCGCTCGGTGCGCAGCACCCGGCTCAGGAACGTGACCAGGTCTCGGGTCGAGCGGTCCGCCCAGTGCAGGTCCTCGAGCACCAGCAGCACCGGGCTGGCCGCCGCGAGCTCGGTCAGCATGCCCAGCACCGCACCGAAGAGCTGCTGCTGAGCCACGCCCGGCTGGGCCACGCCCGGCTGGGCGAGGCCCGGCACGTCACCTGGCGACGCGCTCGGGTGATCGGGCAACAGCCTGGCGAGCACCGGCCGGGACGCCACGGCGTCCGCGAGCGGCCCGGCCGCGGCGCCGCGCACGGCGTCGGCGAGCGGCAGGTAGGGGACGGTGTCGGCCAGCTCGGCACACCGGCCGGACAGCACCGCGTAGCCACGAGCGGCGGCCTCGGCGGCGAGCTCGCCGATCAGCCTTGTCTTGCCGACCCCGGCGTCGCCGCTGACCAGCATGACGACGGGCTGGCCAGTCGCCGCGGCGTCGAGCATCGACCGCATCCGGTCCAGCTCGGCTGACCTGCCCACAAACGAGCCGACGGTGGCGGCATGCGCAGCGCGGAACACACTCCGATTATGGCCGCCAGATCCGACAATCCGTCGTCCGCCGCGGCGGCGCCGCAGGTCAGGACGTCGTGTCGGCGATCAGCACCGAGCAGGGCGCGTGGTGAGCGACCGAGTTCGGCACGCTGCCGAGCACTCTGCGAACGCCGATCATGCCCTTGTTGCCCACCACGATCAGGTCGGCCCCGATTTCCTCCGCCACGTCGCAGATGGCCTCCGCGGCATCCCCGCTCCGGGCGTACGTATGGGCCTCGATGCCCGCGGCGCGCGCTCGCGAGGCGTGGTCGGCCAGCACCGACTCGGCCAGGTCGCCCGAGTCGAGCTGCTGCTGCTCGCCACCGGACGTACTGAACTGCTGCGGCTTGTAGGCCGACACGATGTGCAGCCTGCCACCGGTCAGCTTGACCAGCTCGATGGCCCGCCGGACCGCCTCGGCCGCGGTGGCTGACTGGTCGGCACCCACGACTACGGTCTCGAACACGGCGGCTCCCTGCGACCCTGGGTTTCCTCTGGGCGGCACTATAGCCGGTTTGTCGCTCCCGCCGTGGCCAAGATCGCGGCTGGCCGGACGAATCGAGCGCGGCCGTTACGCGTAGGCAGCGAGCCGCTTGCGCAGCAGCCCCCTCGCCCGGTGCAGCCGGGACATGACCGTGCCGATCGGCACGCTCAGCATCTCGGCGATATCCCGGTACGGATAGCCCTCGACATCGGCCAGGTAGATCGTCGCGCGGTAGCACTCGGGTAGGTCTTCGAGCGCCCGCCGCACGTCAGAGTAGGCGAACTGGCCGAGCACCGCGTCCTCGGCCGACGGAGCGGTCCTGGCGGGCGCGCTCGCGGTATCGATCGCGGCGGTAATGAGCGACTCGAACTCCGGGCTCAGCACCTGGCTCACCTCGCGCTGCCGCTTGCGGTAGCCGCTGACGAAGGTGTTCGCCAGGATGCGGAACAGCCATGCTCGTGAGTTGGTACCGGGGGTGAAGTGACGCAGCCCCGCGTAAGCCCTGGTCATGCTCTCCTGCACGAGATCTTCGGCATCGCTGGGATTCCTGGTCATCCGCAGCGCCGCGGGATACAGCGCATGCTCGTGCTGGGCCAGTTCGGCCTCGTAGACCTGGTGGTCCGACAGCGCGTGGGCGCTCCTGGACATGAGTGCTGTCGCCTCCTCAGGAGGCGACGGCTGCCGCCGACCCTGCACACACGAGCCGCGCACGGGCAGGGCGCGGGCACGGGGGTGCCCCACTTCGATCATCAGTCAAGCCGGG
>Ga0187783_10000981_pt1 | contig 20987 bp, 19 predicted proteins | sample 1015_SJ02_MP02_2_FD_132471 | JGI IMG/M metagenome (GOLD analysis project Ga0187783, IMG submission 132471) | Tropical peat soil microbial communities from peatlands in Department of Meta, Colombia - 1015_SJ02_MP02_20_MG | ecosystem: Environmental > Terrestrial > Soil > Wetlands > Peat | place...
ATGGGAAATGTATGGCGTGTCCGCAGAAGTACGGGTGGAAGCAATTGAACGTCCCAGCCGAATACTGATTGAGTGGAATGATCCTCCTTTACCCGTCGAGTGGCGGTTCACTTCCCGCCCGGACAAAACGACCCTGGTAACCATCTCTAACTGGGGTTTTCGCGGAAGCGACGATGAGGTGGTCAAGCAAGCCCTCGATTCGATGGGAGGATTCTCGTTTCTTCTGGCGGGACTTAAGGCGCTGCTGGAGCACAATGTCGCGCTCAATCTCGTAGGGGATCATTATCCAGACCACAAGCCACAATGACGTGCAGCCGGTGGTCGCCGCATTCGGATTGGTATGCTCAGTGACATCTTCGTCTGCCGCATATTTATGGCGGGGAGAGGCGCAGCATGGAACAGCGAGTTAGCCTGATTACCCTTGGGGTGGCTGATCTACATCGCAGTAGAGACTTTTATGAACGCCTGGGATGGAAGCGTGCGAATGCCAAAGCCGATGACATCGTGTTCTTTCAGGCTGGAGGAATGGGTCTCGCTCTGTATCCACGGATCGAGCTTGCAAAGGATGCGAACGTCTCCTCCGATGGACATGGATTCATTGGAATCACTCTCGCATACAACGCCCGTACCCGCGATGAAGTTGACTCTGTGCTCGCGCAAGCTGAGGCGGCAGGTGCAAAGTTGCTCAAGCCTGCGAAGGAGACATTCTGGGGCGGGTATGACGGGTATTTTGCCGACCCGGATGGATTCTTATGGGAGGTAGCATGGAACCCCTTCTTTCCAATCGCGGAAGACGGAAGTATCCGAATTCCCTTGGACGTCTAGCTCTCGATTTCCCCTAGTTGGATTACAGGCGACTCAGCTCGGCAGCAGACACCGTACCGCTGCCAAATTCGGAACCAAGGGCTATGCGCGAGCATTGCGTCGTGACTGCGATTGGCAACCGAGAGATCGGTTGGTCCGAAGGGTCTGGTCTCGGGCACGGCGAAAAGGCGCTCCAGCCACTTGATTTCAGCAATGGTCTGTTCAGTGTCCATACGTATCAATCATCGATGAGAAACCAGAGATACCTGAAACAGAAGCGAGGACTCACTTTCTGTCCACTTCCCCAAATGGATCAGTGGGATCGCATGCGTCTTCCAAAGTTTTTGCCCAAAAGTCTCGTGTAATCGCCAATTCACTTTGGCGACCACGGCGCTGTTTTACCACGCAGTGATACTCCTGCTTGTCAGGGTCGAGGTATTGACTGACCGTGACGATAAGCACTAGGCGATTATTTTCGACTGCGTATTTCGCCGCCTCAATCGCGTCTGCCCCAGCGTGTCCGCGAGTTGTGATTGTCTTTGTCGCCGGGTCTAAGATGTAGCTGCCGAGATCGCTGAATTCCTTGCTGAATTCGAAACGCCCAGTGTCGGGATTGAACAGCCACACGCACCCACTTTCGTTTCCGGTAGAGCCCCAACTGGTCATCACAAAAACATCTGAATACCCGTCAAAGTTCATGTCCTCAACGCGAAACCAATCGGAACCTCGGTATGGAGCTTCCATTCCCAGCCACTTGCAACCTGTAAGGCTCTGCAAAGGTTCGGTGGACGTGCCACCATATACACTCACATCATGAATGGTCGATTGGGGATTTCCCGCTCCATCGGGCTTCTGCACGTCAGGAATGACTTTGAAGGTGAACTCCGGCAGGTCGGGAGCGATTTTTGTCGTAAACATCGCGCCGTGCGAGAGGTCTTCTGTTATCGGCTCCTGCTGTTGCGAAACTGCCATTGAAGCAAGCATCAGCACGGCAGACAGGGCGTATGCGCTGGTGCGAAGTATCTTCATGTAGAGCCCTAGCTGAGCACCACAACCAAACTTGGCTGTTACACGCGCCGATTCGTCCGTTGCTAGTCTACCCGCCAGTGCCCGCAACTATCCGTGCTCTCGCGAACGGACACAGCGTAACATGTGGACATCAGCAGAATACGCCCGCAATGCCTCGACGCGGACAGTTCGGATCGCCCGGCGCGAGCCGATGTCCTTCTTCGGGACGAGCCAGACGAGGAAGAGGACGATGATTTGCGTTTTCTCGTGAAAGGCCAACGAGGCCCAACTGAAGCAGTGGAAGGCGATACTACTTTGGAATCAGATACGATCCAGGAATGCTCTCATCGAGCGTCGCTAAAACTCCGGCATTTGCAGTCGCAAGCTTGCTTAAGTGACCATCGGTAATTTGCTTGGGTGCTCTGACCCAAGTTGGTAGATGAGAAACATCGTGTTCATCTAAAATGAATGCGAGCGGACAGGTACGCGCTTTCTTGAGGCGCAGCAAGAGCGTACGAGCCTGAGCTACCGTAAAGCCATAGGCTGGGGCTTGGGCAAGCACCCGTACAAAACCGAGTTCGGTAATTGAGCAACTCGCCAAGTTCGGCGATTTTTGAGATTGGACCCAGGCAGCAATACGATCGTGAAATTCGTGATTGATAAACCCCAGAGCGACTAGAGCGTTCACATCGAGTAGATAGATCATGGGAAGTTCGCTAAGATTTCTTCAACCTCCTTGCTGCTCATCGTGGGTGCATTTGGCCCCGCACTTAACGCTGGCAGTCCAGTCACAGGATCAGTCACGAGTTTTGTCCGATGGGGGCGTTTCTTGCGCGGCGTCAATACAATTCGCCCATCCTCTATGTTCGCGTCCAGTGGATCGCCCGGGCGGATATCTAGGCGGCGGCGAAGCGGCCCTGGAAGAACGACTTGTCCCTTTGTAGAAACTTTGGTCTGCATGGTAAGAAAATCTTACCGCAATTGTTGTCTTTGTGCAATTGCGAATGAGTCTTCTGATTAGCTCGATTCGACGGATTGATTGGACCAACGTTTTGGCTGTGAAAAGACGCTCAGTCAACAGCTTGGCCTTGGGCAGGTTGTCAACGACGCCGGTGGAAGCTGTGCAATAATTGGCCACAAAAGTGGCCACAGCCGCCTGAAGCAACCGTCCGCAGTCGGAACTGTTCGTGCTAGGCTGGTCAAACGTGTGCCTCAATCGTACGGCTGAGTCAGCCTTCAGCGATTCTGCATCCACCAGGAATGCTCACGGAGTTCACCAGCTCAAATTCAATCGACGTGTCCATCGGTGACCGCGCTCCGGAAGCCCCTGTCTGAACCCACCAGCCGGGACGCTTTATGCCTCAAGTTCGGTTCGCGCGCAAACCCTCGAACGCAAACCTGCCGTGAGCTTATTATGGAACTGACTCGGACCACAGCAGCGTGCTGTCTGCAAACCACCTATTTTTCGCGGCAGCTAAAAGTCAAGCCGCAAACCAAGCTGCATAACACGCGCGCCAGTCAGCGAGATGCCTGGTGTAAACTGACTCGAGATTACGCCGAAACTGCCGGGCGTCTCGAGATCTAGGGATGATGTGCCTACGTTGCCGTTTCCGGGTGTGTTGAGAACGGTATGGTTAAAGACATTGAATGCGTCTGCCGACAAGAACATGTTCACCCGCTCGGTAATCGGTATCTTCTTGCCGAGAGAGAAGTCGAAGTTCCAATACGGAAACTGAGTCAGCTGGTCGTGCGGTATCTGCGTGCTATGAGCCAACGATGGCAGCTGCAGGCTGTTATAGACTGCCACCGGGTTGGCGAAGCCGTTAATCGTGCCGCTGGTTGCAATGCCGTTGGCTCCAGTTACATTGTGGTGTGTGCTGAAATTCGGGAAACCAGATGGCGCAAATACGCAATCATTCACAAAGAACGAACCAAAATTGCCAGTACTCACATTAGCGCAGTCTGGAGATCCGGAGTAGGCCTGGAATATCCCAGAAGTGCTCCAGCCGCCGATGATCCGATTGACAATGTTATTGCCGGTGCTCAACATTTTCCCCTGGCCGAAGGGCAACTCGTAATAGTAAAAGGCGTTGAACGTATTCCGGTGGTCAAAACCCTCCGACGCCTTGTCCAGGGCATAGTTATACGGGCTTTCGCTGGAGTAAATGTACTGCTGGTTAGTCGACTGATTGCCGATGGCGTGGGCCCAGGTGTAATTCAGCTGGAACTGCAAGCCACTCGACATAGCCTTGCGCAGGGTCACGAAACCGGCGTTGTAATCGGAGAACGCACCATCGGTAACGCTGGCCGCTTCAAATATTTGGTTGTTGCTGGTGGGGGTATTATAGAGAGTGAAAAGGTTCATCAGATAATCGAGGAACCCGAGGCCGCCGGGGCCCACCGAAGGCATAAGAGAATACGCGGCCAGCGTGCAGCCGGTGCCGTTGAAAGCCATGCACGCGGAATGATTTCCCAGATTTTCAAAAAACGGCTGGGGGGCAACGGTAGCTTTGCCCGCGACAAATGCCGTGTCGAGAGCATCCATGGCTGCGCCGTAGGTTTGCCCGCTTACCGGATCCTTCTGCCGGTAATCGGGAGCGTTGAATTGCTCATCGTTAGTCATGTTGCGGCTAAAGCGGCCGATGTATCCCACCTCCAAGAAGTAGTGATTGCGCAGCTGCTTCTGGATGGTAAGGTCGATGCCGTGGGCGTAACCCGGCTGGAGGAACGCGTCTGCCCCGAAGGAACGGGGCTGTTGATTGTTTACTGACGCAACGTACGGAATGGGGAGAGCGGTCGGGGTCGGCACAGGAACGCTGGCGCCGTCAACCCCAATGCGGAATGCCGTGGCAGGACTGGTCGGGACGTTCGTACATGTAGGTACTGCGCCGGGTGCATTGAATGTCGGCCCACCGCACTGATCGACCTGGGCCAACCCGCCAGCCAGCAGGCCACTGAGAACACTGGTAACTGCGCTCGTGCGGTCCCAAATCAGCGAATAGCCCCCGCGAACAACTAAGTCTGGTTTAACCTGCCAAGCCGCGCCAATGCGTGGCCCCACGTTATGCCAGAACCCCTGGCGCATCTTGCCGGTCCATGGCGAAGCCAGAGAATTCACCGGAGTTATACCCAGCAGGGGATCGTAATTCTGTCCGGATTCGAGTGCCGTGCCGCGGCTCTTGAGAAACTGCTGCATATTTACCGGGGTGTTCGAGTCGCCATAAACTACTGTTGCTGCCAAGCCACCGGCCTCTGAGGGCGGCAAAACCACTCCCCAGTTCAAGCCCGCCGTAATGGTGAGGTCCCTGCGCGCCTTCCACACATCGTTGAAGTAAGTGGTGAACGCGGGTAGCGTGTAGTGGGCATTGGTTGGTGTTCCCAACGGGTTTGGCTGGAATTGGCCGTTCCGCGTCCCTACCTGCGCCGAATGATCCACAATGCCGAGAAGGGAGGCAAAATAGCCGTCCCAGGCCGCAGCATCCGTAGCCGGAAGACCGACCGGCGTGTTGGCGGCCCCAATGATGGCATAAGAACCCTGGGCCTGGAGATTCGACTGCACATAGTAGATAGGCGCGGTCGTCAGTCCGCCGAAAACCTGGTCGGTACGCATATGGTAGTCGTACCAAATCCGGCCTTCGCCCCCAAATTGCAATTCGTGACTGCCCACGATTTTTGTGAAGTTCTGAGCAAAATACCAGTCATGGCCATCCCAGACGCGGGGCCGGGCCTGCTGCGTGTTGATATTGATAGGATTGGTAAATAGCTCGCTTTCAGGGCCGAACTCGCCTTCCAGGCCGTCTCCTTCGCCGGAAATTTGCAGCGCGGCATCCGTCCCGGTCACCAGTGGCGCCGGGGTCAAACGCGACCAGCCCCACCAGTTCTTGAGGAAGGAGCCATGGGTTACAGAAAGGAAAGTCGGGCTAATTTGGCCCTGCACCTGCCAGGTAAAGAAGTTAGCAAAATATGGATCAGCACTTACGGAGTGGGGAGGACCCAGAAGACTAAATTGTTCGGTGCCGGTACGCTCCGTGCTCGAGTATTGAAAGCTTCCGCTCGCCGTCCATTTGGTGCTGATGTCATAATTCAGCTTAAATTTGCCGATGTTGGTGCTGATCGGCGTCGCTAACGGGTGGTCGAAACCGATAGTATTGACGCCGTCGCCCTCACTGGTGTCATTGCCGTTGGGAAGAAGAGCCAATTGGCTCATAACCACCGGGCTTACACCGATGGCGCGCGGGTCACAGGGAGCACCAGGCGCGCCCGAAGCAGTTGGGCAAGCGGTAGTCAAAGGCCCGTTCTTGGGATTGAGGTTGTACTGGACTCCGTTTAACTCGATGATGCCGCTTTTGAGCTGGGCCGAGGGAACTATAAAATTGAATTCTTCCTGGTCGTGAAGACGACGCCCTTCGTAGAAGGCGTAATAAAACAGCTTATCCTTGATGATCGGGCCGCCCACGTTGGCGCCAAAGCGATTGTCGACGAGAGGTGGCTTGGGAGTAATCGGAACGGTGAAGTTGTTGTCCCAGCCGCTGGCATTGAGGCCGTTATCTGAGTGGTACTCGTAAGCACCGCCATGGATGGTGTTGGTGCCGGACTTGGTTATAACGGAAACCTGCCCGCCGGAGGACCCGCCAAATGTCGCGTTGGCGTTATTGGTAGCGACACGAAATTCCTGAACTGCATCCTGCGGTATGGGAACTACGGCCGAAAAGGCAGTCGGTTCCTGGCTGGGCCCGACGTAGGCGTTCGAACCTTCGAGGTCACTGGTGGCGTCTCCGCCATCCACCGTGATGGTCGTCTGATCGCTACGAGCACCGGCAATCTGACCGCCCGCTGTGTCGCCCATGCCAACGTCGGGAGTCACTCCTGGCTGGTAGAAGATCAGTTGGGCGACGCTTCTACCTTGCACTGGCAGGCGATTCAACTCCGTCCCGCTCAAAACTTCTCCCACGCTGGCATCCTGGGTCTGCAGTTCGGACATGGTCGCGGCGACTTCGATTTCTACTGCCTCGGTACCCACCTCCAGTTTCAAGTCGATCGTATCCACTCTGTTGACTTCCACGGTTAGCTTGCCAACCACGGTGGTCCGGAAGCCCTTGTTTGTCACTTTCAGCTGGTAGTCGCCGGGGTTAACTACAGGGAAGGTGAACCGCCCACCGGAATCAGTGGTATTTACCTGCGTACTATTGGTTGCGAGGTCGGTCAAAGTAACCGAAGCGCCCCGCACAATTGCGTTCGAAGGATCTGTCACTAGCCCGGTTACGCCGCCGGTGGTGGCCGTTTGCGCAAACAAAGTTAGGGGAGCAACTGCGAACGACATTCCAGCCAACAAGCAAACCGCGAAAACTCGATTGACTGACATGAGTCACCTCGGATGATCGCTATCCCATTTGCCAAGCCGGATCCGACAGCTACCTTTAGGAGAAGTAAAATTGGGAGTCGATAGTGACAAAAACACATAAACATACTCACACAGCAACACTAATTCCAAATTGTTATTGAATGTTATGTTAATTCATTACATGTGCTAACAATAGCTTACAGAGAGCGTTGCTAAAATTGTCCTATTGAAATTTGTATTTGTTGGACTCATATATATGATTTATGGAATTATCACCACGCGAGACGACTGCGGAATTGGGCCCCGCCGGGGTATGGAAGGCGAGACAATAGAGAGCCGTTATCGAGGTTGCTCAATAATTAGGGATGGGTATTTGCGGAGTTCGGGCTCCGCTGGGGAAATCGATCTCCCGGCAACCGCACGCACCGGGCATCGACAACAAGGGAATGGTTTTGGCTGACGGGTTTGCTAGCTTGGCTTGAGAATTGTTGTTTTTGCGAAAGTTCGGCCGCTGCGAGTACTGTTTGGACATACCCCACCCCCTTTATCGAGGCACGCTTCCGGGGGTTCTCGAATCCCGCGAAGGCTATTGCAACTTCGCGTACTCGCCCTTGGCTTGCTTCAGGACTGGGATGTCGGGGGAAGATAATCGTTTGCAGGTTGCAGCTTTAAAAATGTTCCAGGAGCGTCACATTAGATTCGAGAACACTCTGGATGTATGCGATGCGCTTTCCGTCAGGCGAGGGAACAGGAACACCGATCCAGCCGTTGGGGTTCTCAAGCAAGGGTTTGACATGGCCAGCCAGGTCCATTTCCAGGAGCCTGCCCTTACCATTAGGAAAAGCGGAGACGAAAAGGCGCGCCCCGTCGGCCGACCAGGCAGGCGTCTGAAGTGCGGGTTGAGGCGGGGCGGGGTGAATTGTCTGCAGCTGTTTGCTTTCCAAATCTAGGGCTTCTCATCATCCGCACTCTTTGCATTTCTCTGTACCGACTACATGTGAGATTCCAGAGAGGCTACTGGCTGAAGAGACGGGCACAACTCTCAAGGTTGCTGCAAGGGAGTATTTGACCTTCGCACTTAACGACCAAATGCTGAGACTTAGGAGGGGGGCTCCCCAGCAAGTCGATGAAGAACTTCAATTGAAAACTGCTGCGGCGTGAGGAGTGTCTGTGCGTGTATCTCACCGGCCAGGGCCCTTTTTGGGCCGCTTCGATCCAAAACATCCTAGGACTCTCACTACCGACACCGATTAATTGTTGACGAAGATGGACCGGCTGTTATTGCAGCTTCGCGTACTCGTCCTTGGCTTGCTTCAGGATTGGGATGTCGGGGTCGGCGTCTTTCCAGAGGGAACGAAGCCATTCTGGCATTTTCCCTCCTTTCGCATAACCTCACTCCCTTTAATTGGGTGAGGTTTTCTTCCGAGGAGCCGATGGATCAATGTTTTCCATCAACCACACATCGGACTTCTCCTCATAAACACTGACGAGGATCTGTCGCCCATCAGGGCTCACACTCGCACTATCATAGTCGACAACCTCGCCGGGCAAAGCCGCCACTGAAATAATCTCTTTCGGAGCAGTGGCCTGAACGCTGATAATTTCGTTGCCTTCTCGCGTCGCATAAACATATTTTCCATCTGAAGACCAACCAATAGGGCAGATGTCCCCAGCCAGCACGAAAGTTTCGGAGTACGGTTCAAGTGAGATGATCCAAAGACCGACGTCCGGTTTTCGATTCCAATAAACAGCCAGTTTCTTGCCATCTGGTGAAAATGCTGGTTTGTGCGGAACCCAACCTTCCTCGTGATGAACTATGGGAGTTTCTGTCTGTGTTTTCTCATTGATCTGAGAAAAGTTTCGAAGCCCAACTTTTTGATAGACAATTTCAATACTTGGCCACCAAACAAGCAGGTTGTGAGTGCTTGAAGCGTTCGTTCTTTCTAATTGCTGAGGGGCGCCGCCGCTAGTACTAATCGTCCACACTCTCGGTGTGCCGTTTTGATCGCTCACAAAAGCGATGCGCTGCCCGTCTGGAGACCATGCCGGGCTCGCGGTCATAGCGTGATCGAAGTAGGTCAGTTGGACAGTGTCACCGCCTGTCGACGGCATTTTGAAAATGTTCGTCTCGTCATAATTTGGCCCCAGCGCGAAGGATATCCACCGTCCATCAGGAGAGAAGCTGGGTGCGCCATGATAAGAGGTGCCAGAAGTGATTTGGTGGACTTCCGCCTTTGTGGGTTGCAATCCAACTTGCCACAGGTTGGCGTAGTCATGCTCTCGTGTGTAGGCCAGCCTCGAACCGTCGGCGGAAAGAGTAAAAAAATTCCCCGCTTCCAGGCCGTTGGCGATTGCGAGAGGTTCCGCTTTACCCCTAGTAGGAATTCTTGAAAGTTCGGCTGTAGTCGCGTTTCCATGTAGAAAATATATTGAGTCATCGGTTGGAGACCAGCGGGCCGAGTAGATTGTATCGGTCTCTTCTAACAACTTGCGTTCCGCGCTTCCGTCTGGCTTGAAGATCCGGATCTGAAATTTCTCGGAGTCTTGCGTCACCGCCAAAATCAAGCCTGCTCGAGGAGAACAGTCGATATCGTGCAACCAGGTGTATTTCGATAGGAGCACCTCCTTGACCTCGGCGGTCAGTTTGTTCACTAATCTGAAGCCCTTGAACCCAGACGCTTCACTCTCGTTAGCCGTCACAACCTCATTGCCGTCTGGCGTGAGCCAGCAGCCGAAGTTCGCTTTCTCAATTGAGCGAGCAACTCCACCCAATCGTGAAACGATAGTAACCGTGGCGTATGGGGGCTCCCACCTAGAGAACAGCACCTCGGAACCGTCTGGCGACCATCGCGGATCGCCTATTAATTTGCCACGTGCAAGCTCAATCGACGAACCGTTCGACGCTTGCAGTATCAACCTCTGTTGTTCACCGAACTTCTTTGTCACGTAGGCTACAAACAACCCGTCCGGTGAAATGGCGGGCGAATAAGCATTTCCCAAGAACGTGAATTGCTTGTGCGTAACCTCAAGTGGGGAACTGTTCCCAGAACGCGATCTCTGGATTGAGTACAGGATTGTTCCAAGCACCAATCCAACGAGGATGAGACCTGCCGTGAATGCCAATCCTCTGTGTTCCTTAATGGCAGTGAACAATGCCGAGCCCGGAGTGTGCAGAGCGGTTGACACCCCACTCGCCGTTCCCGCAATCTCGTTCGATGGAAGCACTCGACGCCTGGATTCCGTATCTCGCTTCAGACGTTGCAAATCGGTGCGAATGTCCGAGGCATGTTGATAACGGAGGTTCCGATCTTTCTCCAAACATTTGTCGATGACTTCTTCCAGCTTTGGGGGTAAGTCTGGATTCAGTCGAACGGCGGGAACAGGAGCCCGGTTCAAGATCGCATCGAAGATCGTTGCGGTACTGTCCCCGCGAAAGGGCAACTGTCCCGTGGCCGTTTCATAGAGGACCGCTCCAAAGGAGAACAGATCAGTCCGGACATCCAACTCCTTCGCACGTGCTTGTTCTGGTGACATGTATGCTACGGTTCCCACGGCACTTCCCGGACTCGTTAGGTGTTCTTCCAGTGTCATAGTCGATTGTGCATTTGGCCCGCCTTCTCCCATGCTGCTAAGAGCGGTTGTCACTTTAGCTAAGCCAAAGTCAAGAACCTTGGCGTGTCCCCGCTTCGTCACGAATATGTTCGCGGGCTTGATGTCTCGGTGAATGATTCCCTTTGAGTGTGCCGCGTCCAAGGCATCGGCAATCTGGATGCCCAGGTCGAAAACTTGTTCGATCTCCAATGGCTTTCCGGCAATCTTGTGTTTCAACGTCACGCCATCCAGATATTCCATGGCAATGAACGCCTGTCCCGGCTGGTCGTCGATCTCGTAGATTGTGCAAATGTTCGGGTGATTCAGGGCAGATGCGGCTTGCGCTTCACGCTGGAAGCGAGCGAGAGCTTGTGCGTCTTTTGCTACGTCGTCCGGCAGGAACTTGAGGGCGACGAAGCGATGCAGCTTTACATCTTCGGCCTTGAAGACCACACCCATTCCCCCGCCGCCTAGCTTCTCAACGATGCGGTAATGGGATACAACCAGCCCGATGAGTTGGGAGGACGTGGCCATTTGACGAGAATGGTAGGCCGGACAGCAAAGCAGGTCAATTAGACCTCGATGACAGAGGGCAACTTCGCTACGAAGAACTAGCTATCATTAGTGAAGAGTAGGGCGTCTGGCCTAGAGTGCCTGCCGCGAACCTGCGCGTCGGAGAGGCTGAACTGCACAAAGCAAAGCCTAACCCTGGCACTCTTGATGGAACCAAATTCTCAGGATGAGGAAAAGTTGTAAGGGCACTTGTATGCGCGAACGACCGGCACCGTCTGTGTGCCCGCTTCGATGGTCCCGCGCTGGCGAAAGCGGCTGCCTCGAACAAGGGCAGATAGCATTCGATTCGCCGGCGGCTTCGAGGGGCACTGTATCGCATTTTGTACCACACTTGGCTTCCTATGTATCACGGCTGGTTGCTATGCGTGCGGGCCACACTGCGGACGGTGACCGAAGTAACCGCAATAGATGGTAAGAGATAGGAATGGAAAGGTTGGTAGCGCTACCGGGAATCGAACCCGGGTTTGAAGATTGAGAATCTTCCGTCCTCATTATTTCGATGAAAACAAAATACTTAGGTTGCTTACTGTCCGCTCATAGCATAATAGTGGACAGTAAGCCTCCGCCATATGGTGACCATCCATGTACAAAGTTAATCTCCTCCTCTACGCCCGCGGAGACTCCGGCTGGAAGTTTCAGCGGGTGCGTAAAACCCTACGCCGCAAGTTCGTCTGGGATAATCCCGAGCAAGGCGTTTATTATCTCGAATGGTATGAGGATGGCAAACGACGCCGGGCGCGTGCTGGCATCCGTGCTGCCGAAGTCTTGGAAGCCCAGCGCCGCAAGATCCTGGAACTGAAGGGCAGCGCCGTCGAGCGGGGAAGGAAGGTTAATCCCCTTCTTGGCGAAGAAGAAAATCCCGTCCCGCTTACCGCCACCACCGAGGCATACCTCAACCACGTCAAGATCAACCAGAAGCTGAACACGTACCGACGCTACCGCTCGGTCCTCGGTAGCTTCCGCTACTACTTCTCCTCGAAGAAATACCTCAACGAAATTTCCCGCGGCGACATTCTCGAGTTCCGCGACTTCCGGGCAGGCAAAGTCGCTTCGCCGGTCACCCTGAATTCGGAGATCACCATGATCCGCGCGTTTCTTTACTGGTGCGTGGAGTTCAGGGGATTGAAGGAAAATCCAGCCTCCAAGATCAAGCCGCGCCAAGTCCTCGAGAAGCGCCCGGAGGTCTATAGCGACGAGGAACTTACTTCAATGCTCGAGAAGGCCGATCCGGTCGAGCTTGCGATCCTCTTCACGTGCTGCTACACCGGCATGCGCGAACAGGAAATCTGTTTTCTTGAGTGGCCCGATCTCGATTTTAAGAAAAAGCTCTTGCGGGTATCCGCGAAGCCCGAGCTAGGCTTTACTCCGAAAACCTGGGAGGAGCGCGAGATCGAGATGTCCGACCGCCTCGTGGAGGTATTAAAGAATTTGCCGCGGAACTCCCGCTGGGTGTTCCCCACAGTGCGAGGCAAGCGCCATGCCCACATCTACAAGATCGTGGAGCGCGTCGCCGAGCGCGTGAAAGTGTCTGGCGCGCATCCCCACAAATTCCGTGCGACGTTCCTTACGCGCTTGCTGCAATCTGGCTGCGATATCCGCAATGTCCAGACGCTTGCCGGGCATAAGTCGATCAAAACCACCCAGCGTTATTTGGGTGTTTCAACCGAACTTCGTCGCCAAGCTGTGAATCGCTTAAATTTTGCCGACGTTCTGCCTGCAAAGTCATCACAGTCGCTCGACCTGCCAATGAGCCGGAAATCGGTCGGCACACCATCGTGAAGGACTGGGTGGCGAGGTGTGCTCAACCGTCACCCCAGCGCTTCTGCGCGATTTCGCCGAACCATCCAGGATCGGGCCTTTTCAGGGTTGGTTTGTTTTGTAGTTTGAACAGGCTCGAAAATCACGGCGCTTGTGCTTGGGTGGGATGTTTGTGGACACTAACCGTGGCGCTAGGCATAATTGTGTGCGACAAGTCTAATCTCACTAGACTATCTGCACACGTATGAACAGAAAATCCAGCGAGCCTGATCAAGACGAACTATACCGAATAGCCGAGCCTCAGGGAGGATATTTCACTTCGGCCCAGGCGGCGAATAGCGGCTTCTCCCGCAAGCTCCTATGGCATTACCAGAAAACCCACAAGTTGCTTCGGGTGGCGCACGGTATCTACCGGCTGGGTCGCTTTCCGTCGTCTCGCTTTGAAGATCTCTTTGTGGGATGGCTGAAATGCGGCCCGAAGTCTGCCATCTCGCACGAAAGCGCCCTTGCTCTCTATGATCTTTCTGACGTTATGCCGGCTGAAGTTCACGTGACGGTTCCACGAACTGCGTCCCGAAGGCGCGAGGGGATCCGAATGCACACGAATCGTGTTCGTCCTGTGGACATTGTCAAACGCGAAGGGTTGCCGGTTACCTCCGTTCCGCGCAGTATTGCTGACGTGGCTAGGGCAGGGCTTTCCGAAGATCACGTCGCCCGTGCGATAAGGGAAGCGCTGCAACGTGGCCTCACAACCAGGGAAGCACTCTTGGCCGAGGCTAAACGGAGGGGAGGCCGGGCTGAACGTCTGATCCGGGCTTATTCAAACGCATCGAGAACGGAGTCGTGAAATACAAAACGGCAGCGGCGTTTCGGCACGCTTTGGAGGACCGTCTGCGGCAACAAACACTCTCAGGCGGAGCGCCCCTGGTGCGCCTTCGGAAGATGGTCGCCTTTGACCGTTTCTTGGCGCGTATAGCACAGAAGCAGCCCGATGCATGGATAGTCAAAGGCGGGCTTGCTCTTCAGTTACGGCTCGGCGAGCGAGCCCGAACCACGAAGGATATCGACGTTGCAGCGGTTAACCCTTGGAATCGCGAACAGACAATTGAGCATCTTCGCGCAGTAGTACCGGTTGACCTTGGCGATTGGTTTGAGTTCGAAGTTGGCGAGCCAGCAGAGGCGGCGACCGGTGCGCCAGGGCGCGGGTTCCGTTTCCCAATTCGCTGTCTGCTCGATGGCCGCCCCTTTGAAACCTTCCATTTGGACGTTGGATATGGTGATCCCGTCCTTGAGGCTCCGGTCGAATTAACTGCGCCTTGTCTCTTGGCGTTTGCCGAAATTGCCCCGGCGAGGGTGCGCTGTTACCCGCTGACCACACAAATTGCGGAGAAACTGCATACCTACACGCGAACGTATGCGAGTGGGGAGACAAGCCGCTCGAGGGACTTGGCCGATATTCTTCTCGCCGCTTCCCTCGCGCAATTTGATGGCGCAAAGTTGAAGCAGGCCATCGACGCGACATTCAAAGTGAGGGCCTCCCATCCGGTGCCGCCACAAATGCCAGACCCGCCGCAACGCATCGCCTCCTCCTACGCACAAGTGGCCCGTGAACTCGATCTGCCCTGGCGAACAATCGAAGAGGCCGCCGCAGCAGCGGCACAATTCTTAAATCCCGTCTTGAAGGGCAATTCGAATGTGACAAAGGCGAAGTGGAACCCACTACATTGGAAGTGGGGCTCAGACGGGGTGGACGGGGCTTCGCATTGTTCTTCGAGCGAGTAGATGGCCGCGTCAGACTCTGCGGAATTTTGGGAGGCAGCCTCAAATCGGTCCAAAAATCGGAATACTTGGGGCATCTTTCTTAGCAGGGATTTGCGGAGGTCTGACCTTGCTCCGTGGAAAGCGTACGCAAGCACCGGGACAATAAATCGCATGATTTTTGTACGACAGATAGGACCTCACAAAAGAAGTGGGGCGTTAGGATCACCTCAGACCTTCTCTACGGCGCCGCCTCCCCGTTTTAAAAAGATGGCATCCTCTATCGCGCGTGGGCACGGTGAGCTTTTTTCGGGCGTCCACCAAGTTTGCCATTTTCCCGCACAGCGGCGGTCTTGGCCGACGACGTTGCGCTACCGCCTACTCTGCCAAGCTGCGCGGCCATCCAGCGGCGCGAACCCAGAAAACCTTCCAGCAAACCGGGCAGATAAATATCCGCGTCAATGGCCGGGAAATGCAGCCCCAGCCCTGACGGGGAAATTTCGATTTGCCTCAGCTGTTCCGGCTCCGCGGTTTCAAAGCCCTGCGCGTCTTGCGGCCTGAACCCAATGAATGTGCCATTGCTCAGGTCTATGACCACAACGCCCTTACCGGGGTCGTACCGCGCCGCGGTGACCGTGGGTGTCCTTGCCAAACGGGCGGCAGCCCGCTTATTCGCGGCTTCGATTTGTTGCCTAGTGTTAGCCATGAATCCTTCTCCATTCCGCGCACAAAACTGCCAGTTGCGCCATGAGCGCCGCCTTTATCGCTAAAAGCCTGCCCGGTGCAAAACCATAATTTTCGCGCAGCTCGGGAGGGCCTTTCGGACAGTTCGGGTCAAACACAGCCTCACAGCCCCCTCCAATGACATGAACATGGGCCGGTCTATGGTCGTTGAAGTAAATCACGACACGCAGGCCGTCTATCCTGTCACCAACAGAAGGCATTGTAGCATAAACCTAATCGCTTTGGTTATTCTGGTTCGATTTGTAAGCCCTTGTTAACCCGCGTGTTACGGCCAGTTCTCAGGATACCCCTTACATAAGGTGATCCACGATCCCAAGGACGGATTTGTCCTCATCGAGATCGATTCGAGCTTGTGCAAAATGCCAGCTGATAAGTAGGCGGCAAGTTTGTTTGATTTCTCCGATCCGACACTCGTCTCTCGGTTTTTGAAAGCCAGAGAAGCACATGCTTTTCATAGATGGATCAGGCCCGCAGCGGAGCGGCAGTCGAGGACGCGCGTTTTTCTTGGCGCCGCGTCAGCGGTCGTGATCCTTGACGGCTGCGAGGGCGGAGGGCACTAGCTGGTTATCTCTTGCCCTGCGGCTCCGTTACTGGCTCGATTTTGAGCGGCGTTGGCTCCGGCCCCTGGCTTGGGATCGCCGTACGCCAGGTTAGATCACGGCTCAGATCGTGCGCCGGTTGGCTAAGCTTTGGCGCAGTCGATGCTCTTAGATCGAGATGGTGTGGCTGTTCAGACTGACTGCCTTTCCATCCTTCACCCCCATGAACTCACAGCTCAGGGTGCGTGCCTTGGCATCAATGGTGACCTTCAGGTAACCGAAATTGCCGCCAGTGAGATCGTCGTTAAAATATTTAACCTTGGTTGAGTCACCGTTCGGGAACTGGAACGAACCCGGTAGAACGGCCGGGAACGACCTGGTGGGGGCCTTCTGCGGTGGTGGTGTCCCATCACAACCTTCGAAAAGCTTTTCCAGCGGCGAGTGGCCTCCACAACCTACAATCAGGCAAGGCATAGCGGTTTTATCGTCGAACTTGTAGCTCAGGCGCTCAAAGAGGTGGGCGTGAGCGGAGAAGATCGCATCAGGGCGCTGCTTGCTGTCTTTGAACGCCTGTTGTAATGCCACCGCCAGGTAGGGAGCATCGTAGTTGTTCGGGTACGCAGGGCGTTTTCCCTTGGCGGCCGGGCCGCCCTTAGACGGGTCTCCGCGAACGTTGAAGTTGGTTGCGCCCGAGTAGGGAGGATAGTGAATCGTCAGCAGCACAGCCTTCCTGTGCTTGCCAGCGGTTCTGTTCCTCGCGGCCACGTTGGTGAGTTCTTTGACCAGCCACTTGTACTGCGGGCCGTCGGTGAAGTTGGCAGTCTTATATTGGGTGGGCTTGTCCAAAATGCCGCCATTGGCAATGTTTGAGTACAAGCCAATGATGTAGGCGTAGGGAGCGTCTAGGCTCCAGTAAACATAAGGCTGGATCATTTGGCGCCTGCTCTTCGCCCCTGTGGGTGGTTCCAGCTTATCGGCGCAGAAGAAACGGAAAAAGTCACTCAGGGCCCGGATCTTCTCCTTGTACTTGCCATCATGGTTGCCGGCGATGGCGAAGATCTTCTTGGGGAACTTGGCGTAGGGGCCGAAGAACTGGGAGTCCCAGAGTGATAACGAATAGGGCTTGACCGGTCCGCTTCCCTCCGTGTCGCTGCCCGAGCGCGTGTAGATGATGTCGCCCAGGTGGTAGAAGAACGAGAGGTCTGGATCGACTGAGATGGCAGCGGCGACGGCCTGAGTGTTGGTCCCCGTCGTGGGATCGCCGGAACAACCCACCGTGGCGAAGCTCATCCTGCCGGAAGAGAGAATCCGCTGGTTCTCCTCCGGATCGACGGTGCTGAATTCCAGCGCAGGGTGGTGGCCTGGGGGATGCTTCACCTGCGTGACGTCGGTCCACACACCGTGTTCCGCACACGCAGTGGGGCCGGCTGGCTGCTTGGCAGCCATCATGTCAGCTTTCTTGGAAGCCGTGCCCGTGGGGGTCTGTGCGGACGCGTCCTTTTTGTGTTTCTTCCCTGATTTGTCCTTCTTGTGAGCCTCCTTAGTTAGTTTGTTCCTCTTATTCTCTTTCTTTTGGGACTTGTCTTTGTGGGATTTCTTGTCAGCCTTGTCTTTCGCAGCTTTCATCTTTCTTCCCCTATCCTCGCTCGCTTTTCCCTGCCATCGCTGGTCCACCATGTAATCAAGTCGAGGGTTGTAACTCTGACTCAGGGTATCCCTGTGCTCGCCGCGCCTCAAGGGTGCTCACGGATCAAGTTGCAAAACCTCCTAGGCCACGTGCTGTCCATGGGGGGCCGGGAGGGGGATTTCCCGTCGCTGAGATAGACGAGCTGGTACATACCGGTTGGGCGAAAGAGGCCTGCTGTTGCAGTTCGGAGGTCGTAGGGTAGGTAATATGCTCGAGTGGCGAAAGGCCGAAACGGAACCGACAGTATGGCCGAAAACCGCTCTTCCGGGTTTTTAGTGGGTAGGCACAGACCGTACCGGGGCACGATTCTCGGGCCTGCCGTTCCGAGAGAGCTCATTCCTTGATAGCGGAGAGATTTGCAGAGCGGCCCGGAGCAGTCAAGGCCGCGGTTGGCGCGGCGAAGCGGAGCCTTGACGGCGAGGACCGCTCTGGGACAATTCCGCGAGAAGGAATGGTTCGATGTACCGTCGTTTTTCGGCCTATCGCCTTTACCCACTACCAACCCGGAATACCCAAAAAGAAGTGATGATCAGTACCCAAAAACATCGCGCCATCGTTATGGTAAAAGGATCGTGGCTGCTAGATGATGGACGCTTTCCTGCCCAACTGTTGCGCCGTGGTCATGCGGTCCGCTCCTCGGTATTGAGCCGCTTGCTCAACAGCTCTTGGGCCTTCCGAGCCTTGATGGATTGCACTTGCCGCAGTACTGCGTTGAGATGTTCCGGAGTCATTCGTTCACCGCGAATCAACGGCCCCAGCGTATTCATCACGAGCAATTGAATCCCCACAAGCTCGGTGAAGAGATGGAAGGTTGTGGCACCATTACGCTGGCTTCGAACTTCGGCGAGTAGTGTCTGGCGAATCCATTCACTGACGCTTTGGCCGTGCTGGGAGGCAAAAGCTTCCAGTTCAGCGAACTCACCATCCGTAACCTTGGTGCTTGCGGTCTTGACGCGCATTTCCGCTCTCTCGCCCTCGCATTGAGATTTGGTTGGATTTGCTAACACAGCGTCTCCTTTCAAGTAAACCCAGAGCGCCGCAGAGCGCTCTCGGTTTTGGAAGTGGTTGAAACTCAATAAGTAGACCCAGAGCGCCCGCGGCGCTCTGCAGCGCCCTTCCCAGGGGTGGAGTGTCGAAAATACTCCCGGCGCAAAGCGCCGCCTCTCCTACACCTCTCCATATTCCAGCGCCAAAGTCTCCCACGCTTGCATCACATCCGGCGATTGCCACGAGCGCCGAAACAGGTTCTGAATGGACTTCCAGTGCTCCAAGGGGAAGATGAAACTAATTCCGTTCTCACGGGCCCAGAAATTCACACTGAAGTCTTGGTTCTCCATGATTCCAACGTGGGCGTAGAAATAGTGACCTTGCCATTGAGCCAGCGGGCGAGCCAAATCGAGCCCTTCCAGCATCCTTCGGAATTCTGCAATTCTCGGGTACCCACTCACCGGATAGCGAGGCGCGAGCGGACCAGGGAAATGCAAGTACGGACAGAATTCATTCCCCTCTCCTCGTACCAGATCGAGGCGATATCCGCCCTCTTCCTGGGACGGCAATCCACGCTGCATTGCGACTTCAAAGTCATCCTCGTCAGCAACCGGTTTCGCCCGTAAAGGGTTGCGGTGAACCGCGTAATGGCCTCGCGCACACACCCGCCAGAGGGTGTTCCAATATGGCAAAAGTACCTCGTTAAGCTTCTCGATATTCGAAAACTTTTCCTCATCCAAGAGCGTGTAGAGATTGCGAACGGCGAGTAGCGGCTTGCGACGCTTCTGAGCCGGGTCTCTTAGCATCCGAATCGTGCGCGTAACAACTCGACGCAGGTCCTCGCTATCGACATCATCAGGTTCTTTGGCATCGACCTGTTTGTCGACTGGAAGAACCCGCAAATAGAAAGAATCGCGGGAGTACTTCTTCGATCTGCGCGCGATGGCGTAAGCGGCGAGAAATGCCTCAAGAATTTCGGCCAGAGACTCATAGGAAAGCTGGTTCTGTTCGGTGCTCATAAACGTCTCCGCACCCTTGGCGCAATAGTAGGCAATCAGGGTCCATTCGGCCTGCGTCAGCGGCAGATGTGCCTCCGCTTTCCCCCGAATATTAAGCAAAGAATCTGTCGGCTCAGTGAGCAGATTTGCCAACTCAAGGCGGTCGTCTCTGGCGGACTCAAGCAGTTGCTTTGCTGCCTCGGATGTGGAAACGGTTTGCCCCGTATTATGGGCAATGACTTCCTTCAGTGTTTCGAGCCTTGAACGGAGCGCTTCGGAAATACGGATGGAAATCACGGGCTGATGGGCCATCGCTACTTTCACTGCCATGAGCGTCCTCGCGTCAAAAAATGTAACGTTACATATTGACTGTATTGGTGCACCTGGGTTAGTGTCAAGGGCAATGCCAGCCAGGAGTAGATGAACCATGCCCCAGCCAACGGCAATGAAGCAAGCCGCCACATCCCAGATGGTGAACACGAATAGGACGACTGAGATCTTTGATCGCTCACATACCATGGCCGCTACAGATTTGAATCCCTCCGAACGCAAACATGGCGACATTCCTGAGCTGCTCACGGCCCGTGAGCTTGAAGGACTGCTCAGAATTGACGTTAAGACGATCTATTCGTATGTACAACGCGGCCTGATACCCTATGTTCGAATTCAGTCCAATCTGCGGTTCGTGAGATCGCAAATCTTTCACTGGATCACGGAGCACAACTATCGACCGGGGTCGGCAATCACGAGGCGTTCGAGGCGATAAAGTTTCCTCCTCCGCTCACCTACTGTGCTCAAATTTGCTACTTTGAGCTCCTTAAGCCCAACAGGAGCTTTCGAGCAATTCAACTCCTACGCTTTCGTATAGGGGCGGTTCCGGTCCGAAGATTCTCCCGCGAGAAACCAAGGTCGTGGCGAAGGCATGAGAACCTAGGCTCCTCACCCCTATACTGTCCATTTACTGTCCATTCCTGGAGAGAACCAGAGAGACATCAGGGGATCGAAAAGACAGGAGAGACACCGAGCGCCTGATGGCTAAACTAGGCGTTAATACAGGGGATTACAGCGAAGTGGAGGGTTTGGTAGCGCTACCGGGAATCGAACCCGGGTTTGAAGATTGAGAATCTTCCGTCCTAACCCCTAGACGATAGCGCCAACGGCCAACGCGATTATAACAAAAGGGGATACTGCCCTCGTTG
>Ga0187783_10000982_pt1 | contig 20984 bp, 14 predicted proteins | sample 1015_SJ02_MP02_2_FD_132471 | JGI IMG/M metagenome (GOLD analysis project Ga0187783, IMG submission 132471) | Tropical peat soil microbial communities from peatlands in Department of Meta, Colombia - 1015_SJ02_MP02_20_MG | ecosystem: Environmental > Terrestrial > Soil > Wetlands > Peat | place...
CTACCGTCCAGGATCCGAGCGCCGCATTCGTGCCCGGCGCACGACGGCGCTTGGTGGGCCAAAGCCACCCAAGGCTTCAACTTCAAAGGCCCTGACCTCAACCATGCCGCCTGGCTCAATCGCATTTTGTGGAAAGGGATCATGGGAGAGGACAAACCCTATCCCATATTTCCGGTTCAGCAGTCGAAGAGCAAATCGACCGCGAACGTGACCGTCTTCCAACAACCGTGTAGGAGGGCCGGCAGTGGCAGGCTGCCGGCCCTCTTTTTGGCCACAATCCAGGTAAGATCGATGGTTGGCCATGAGGCTTGATCGGCTACGCGATTGCGATCGGAACCGATACCAAGCCAAAGCCAAGGAACCGCAGCGTCTTGGCAAGCCTCAACCGATCCTCCCCGATACGCTTGAACCGCAAGAAGCAGAGCGCGGCCCGCTGACGCAGGCCGTACACTAGCTCCAGGGGATGATGCATGGATACGCAAGAATTTCGCGATTTGGGCCACCGGCTCGTGGACCTGCTGTCCGACTACTTTGATCAGATCGAGACGAAAAGGGTGTTTCCTGCCGCGGATCCGCGGGCGGTGAATCAGCTGTTTGCCGAACCGCTGCCCCAGGACCCCAGTTCAGCGGACCGTGTGTTGGGCGAACTAGAGGACAAATTATTTCCCTATTGCACCCATGTTGGCCATCCTGGCTATATGGGTCTGATCACGCCCTCTCCCAATCCCATGGGCGTCATCGCGGACTTCATCTGTTCGGCAATCAACCAGAACGTGGGCGCCTATTCCATCGGCCCGTCCGCGGTCGCCATGGAGCGGCGGGTGGTGCGCTGGCTGACCGAGCTCTGCGGCTACGACGAAAAGGCAGGAGGCAACCTCACCAGCGGCGGCATGATGGCAAACTTCATCGCCCTGAAGGTGGGACGGGACGCGGTGACGCGCGATCAAGGACAGCACGACGGGATCAAGGATCGCTGGGCGGTGTACGCCTCGGAAGAGCGCCATGTTTCGATCGACAAAGCTGTCGATTGCATCGGTCTCGGCCGCAAGGCGCTACGCCGGCTGCCAACCGACAGGAATTTTCAGGTTCGGCTGGATGCGCTCGAGGAGGCGATTACCCGCGACAAGGTAAATGGCATCCGCCCCATGGGCATCGTGGGCGTGTTCGGCACGACGAATACGGGCGCCGTCGATGACGTTCGCGCCCTGCGGCGCATTGCCGATCGCGAAGGTATGTGGCTGCATGTGGACGCCGCTTACGGCGGAGGCATGCTGCTCTCGCGCCAATGGCCGATGCGCGACCGCGGGCTCGAGCTCGCGGACTCGATTACCATCGATCCTCATAAATGGTTCTATGCTCCACTCGACGCCGGTGCCGTGCTCGTCAGGGATCAACGTCGGCTCACCGCATCCTTCGGTATAAAACCTTCCTATCTCACCGACGAGCTCGACCAAGACCATGAGCGCTATCAGTACTATGTCCACGGATTCGAACAATCGCGGCGTTTCCGCGGCTTGAAAGTGTGGATGAGCTTCAAACGATACGGGGCTCGCCAGATCGGGGAGTGGATTGATAACAATGTGCGCCAGGCAAAGCACCTTTACAGCCTGACTGCCCAGGATGCGGAGTTCGAGCCCGCCTGTGCTCCACCGATGTCGGCGATCTGCATCCGTTATAAACATCCGGGGCTCGGGGAAGCCGAATCTAAGAATCTGCATGCCGAAGTGGCGCAGCGGGTGGAGCAGGGAGGCCGTTTTTGGATTTCAACCACCGAACTCAAGGGAAAGGCGTGGTTTCGAATCAATCCCGTGAACTTCCGCACACGCCAGGAGCACATGGAGGAGCTGTTTAGGCTTCTGCAACAGGAATGTCGCGCGATCGGTAACCGGAGCCCGACGACCGGCGCAACCGCCAGTTCCTAGTTCGGATCTCGCCTGGGCGGTCGAACTGTCCTGACATCATCGCGCGAGCGAAGAGCCGGCTAACCAAACCAAGGACCGGCTGGGGAAAGCTGGCGGAACCGAGGATCGGGACATGCTCTCACCAGGCGTAGTGCACTTGGTAAGTCAGCACTTTCTCGCTATCCGGCGGAAGTTGCACCGGGAACGCCACCGTCTTAGCGTCCGCCTTGGTAAATGGATCCGATCTTTTGCTGATGTCCCAGGTCGACCAACGGCACAAATCGTGCCGATCCCGAATACAGGAACAAATGGAATTCCGGGTACAACGAGCTCGAACGCATTCTCTCCACCGATTTTGCCAATTCCGGAGACACACCAGAGAATTCTGCCTATTGCAAACAAGCCCTGGATCTTTGCCTTACGGATTTCTGCCGCAACACTCTTCAGCAGCGTATCGCCCGCAGCAAGTTTTGACGGCCGCGCGTGACGGCGGTGATCCTTTCCGGAATCACCCCCGCTTCGGCCAGCCCTACTCAGGTGTGCCGAGGACGGGCGTCACTTTGCCTGATACACGGTCTTGCCCGCCACCATCGTCCACAAGACTTTGGTGTCCCGCATTTCCTCCGGAGCGATCGTCAAAACGTCGCGGTCTAGTAAGACCAGATCCGCACGTTTGCCGGGGGCGATGGTTCCAAGGGAATCAAGATTCATGGCCCGCGCCGAATTACGAGTGTAGGCGTAGAACATGGCCTGCCGCGGCATCGCCTGGGTTGGGTCGAGCACGCCTTCCGATCCCTTGCGCGTCTCTGCCTGATAAATCGCCCAGAACACGTTCGCGCTCGAGACCGGCCAGTCGCTCGCTCCGGAGATCACTCCGCCGTTGTCAAGGATCGACCGCGCTGGATATTGCCACTTGTAGATCTCAGGGTCCAGATAAGGCTTCACAATTTCAATCGTGTCTGGACTCGCCTCCGCCCACAAGAGCTGCAATGCGCTCAGCACACCCAGCTGGCGAAACCGCGGAAAATCCTCCGGTTGGACGAACTGTTCATGCGTCAGCGTATGCGGCAATCCGCTGTCGCCGTTGGCCCTGCGCGCCGCAGCAATCCCATCCAGCGCGGCCCTCACCGCCGCATCGCCAATGGCGTGTACATGGATGATCAAACCTTCTTTGTCTGCCGCTACACACAACTCGGCAAATTTCTTGGGATCAAACAAGAGATCCCCGTAGCGCCCCGTGTTCTTGTAAGGCTTGCTGAGATGCGCCGTCTGCGAGGGATACTCCACCACGCCATCGGCGAACACTTTGATTCCGCTCACATGCAGATTGGGAACATCCTTATAAGCCCCGCGGATCTTCTCGACCCCGGCAAGCTCCGCCGCCGGATCCTTGGCAAACACCTGGGGAAAGGCCGCCACCTGGGAGGTCAGCTCCCCTTGATCCGCCAGCAGCTTGTAGGCTGTCAACACGTCGTCGGTGGCCAAGGGATCGAGCCACGCCGTGATGCCCAGGCTGTAGTTATATTTGAGGGCGGCGCGCCCTGCCGCCAGCAACCGCTCGGCTGTGGGCGGAGGCAGCAGCGGCTCGATCTTCTCAACCCCGGCGTCGACCAGGAATCCGTTCAGCTGCAGGTCGTTGTCCACCCCGTAATAACTCCGTTCCGCGGCGGAAAGCTTCTTTAGAAAGTCGGCCGTGATGCCGGCCCGCTGCAAGAGCGCGCGGTTGGCCCACGCCGTGTGCCCGTCCATGCCGCGCAAAAGAACGCTTTGCTTCGCGTAAGCCCCGGTGCTGAACTGGGTATTGAGGACATCGCAATGCGACCAGAACTCCAGCGGCAGACCAAGGATCTCCAGAATGTCGCCACGCATGCCCTTGCCGGTCCTTTCTGCCTCCTCGGCAAACGCCGGCAGTGCGGCGAGGGACTGCACTTTCTCGCTGGCGTCGGCAGAAATCAGATTGAGTCCGCCGTCGATCGAGTGGCTGTGCGAATCGATGAACCCAGGGAAGAGACTCCCACCCTCAAGGTCAATGCGTTCGGCGTTGGCGGACGCCACCTTTTGGACCTCGGGAAGGTCGCCGACGGCGAGGATCTTGTCACCGCGAATCGCAACCGCCTCGGCGTAAGGATTCTGCGGATCGCCGGTGAAGACCTTCGTATCGAAGAAAATGCGCTCGCTCGAACTTCCCTGCGCCCAAAGCAGGGGATGGGTCGGAACCAGCAAGAAGGGTGTCAGCAAGCAAACAACCCAATCACTGCGGGAGAAGCGCTTCATCACACTACCCTTTCCCGAAAGCGGCCTCAGCCGGTAAGGGGACCACTATACACAAGTTTTTCTAGATTGGCAGGCCCTCCCGGGGGACAGAGGTGAGTCCGGTCGATCCCGTGCCCGTGCGCGCGAAGAGGAACTCGCCGCAAAGCAGGGATGACGCGCGCCGGGACTCAGAGGATCCAAGCGAAGGAACGTACTCCGCACTTTCCATTTTTCACGTAGCCATCCACCCTTAGGCTTAAAATTGGTGTATGGCCAAGAAAACCGGATTCAGCGATTCGTCTCTTTGGATCGTCGCGCTTGTCTTGTTGGTACTCGCCGCATGGACGTATTTCAAGCGATGAGCGCAGGGCGACTGGGGCTGCGCTGCAGGCAAACCCCAGGTTGCGAGGGGGGCGTGCCGATCGGCCGTTGAAAAATTGAGATCCGAGCCATCCCCGAAAGCTGATGCCGTCAGAGTGTGGGCAAAGGATTCCCGCAGCGGGGCATACTAATACGGAACACCCCTCACCGCCTCCGTACGCTGCCTCGGAGGTCGAAATCTTGCGGAGTGCCCACGGGTCTTCCTAGCGAGCGTGCCTTCATCCATCTTGCCACTAGCACACTGAAGGCAGGGTCATTGTTCACGAACTCGATCCCCAGGTTGCCGCGAATGTCTTTCCACACCAATTCGGCAGCCGTGGTGATCGTGTCTTGTTCTCCGGGAAGGCTGAAACTCAGATTCAGGGGCTTGACGCTGGGAAATGGGCGCTGCAGGGATAATGCAGCGCCGCCTTCGCTGATGTCCAAAAGTTTGGCGGAAAACTTTTCCGTCTCGTTCAGCGTAAGGCTCGCCGTGATATTCAACTTGATGCGAGGAGACGAGCGCTGCTGCCGCCGCCCCATCAAGATACGAATCGCCCGCAGCCCGTTTCGTAATCGGTCGTGTGTAAGTGGCTTGTAGATAACAAGATGAGTACCCGCGCCGAACACCGCATCGAGCGGGGCATCGGTTTGGGCCAGTGCAACAATCAACGCCTTGCGGCCACTCGTGCGGGCTTGAATGTCACTCAAGAGCGAGGCCGCACTCCGACCGTCCTGATCGTCGACGATCACCGCGTGGAACCTTTGTAAGGTGAACTTTTCGAGCGCCGCTTTCGCGGTGGAACAAGGTTGCAACTCGACCCCCAACTCGCGACAGACGCGCGCAACCATCGCCACGGTGTCGGATTGCCGACATAACATTATGGAACGAAGTCGCACAAGGTTTCAGCTTAGGAAGTTTGCCGAGCCAGGTGCAAGTTACCAAGGAGAATCGGCGCTGGGGCGACCAAATCGGCAGGTTTGTCGCGAGCAGCCAGTCCGCTATTCCGACGGATGTGGGATGCCCGGCAGCTGGTGAAAGAAGGCTAAGATCTGCCCGGTCGTCTGCGTCCTGGACCGTTCCATTTCCGGCCTCTGCCATGACTCGGCTTCCCCCAGGGGGAGGAGGGAATGCGAACCCCGGGCGGCGGAACAACCTGAATCTGTCAGACTAAGCCCCTCGGCGTTGCCGTTCTAAGCGCGACAATGCCATGCGTGCGGCATGGAAGCCGCACATTCCGTGGACAGAACCGCCGGGCGGGGTGGAAGCCGAACAGAGGTAAAGATTCCTCGCCGATGTCGCGTAATGCCGCCAAGTTGGGCGGAAGCAGAATTGCTTGATATCGAGCCCGCCGCCGATGATGTCGCCTCCTACCAGGTTGGCATCCATGCTTTCAAGATCGGCAGGAAAGAACACCCTTCGCGCCAGAATACCGTCGCGAAATCCTGGGGCGAAGCGCTCGATCTGACCTTCAAGTTTTCCCAGCATGTCAACCCCAGATCCATTGGGAACATGACAATACGCCCAGGCAATGTGCTTCCCGGCAGGAGCGCGAGTCGGATCAAACAAGCTGGGCTGAACCAGCAGCACAAAAGGCCGCTCGCAAGGACGACCCTGACGCATCTCCGCTTCCGAGGCTGCGATTTCCTCGAATGTTCCCCCCAGGTGAACCGTGGCGGCTCGCAAGCATTCTGCCGCCTTCCACGGAATCGGGCCATGCAACGCGTAATCCACTTTGAACACTCCCGGTCCGTAGCGGAAGCGGGCCAGTCGTCCCCTCTCGGACGGTGACAGGCGATGGCCTGCCACCCGAAGCAGCTGGCGGGGAGTCAGGTCACATAAGGTCAGGTCGTTGGCGGGCAGGGTCGCCACATCGTCAATCCGAGCCGAGGTGTAGATGTTTCCGCCGAGCTTCCGCAGGTAAGCGCACAGGGCGTTGGTAATCGATTGCGACCCGCCCCGGGGAATCGGCCATCCGACGGCATGGGCGGGCGCTGCCATCATCATGCCAAAGGCCGCACTCAGCGGGTCGTCAAGGCTGAGGAAAGAATGTGCCGCCAATCCGGCAAACAGCGCGCGAGCACGCCCCTGACGAAGCCGGCGGAACGCCAGGGTTCTGGCGGAGACAACCCCATTCCAGCCGAAGCGCGCCATCAACCAGGGATGTCGTGGAATGGACGGCAGAGGACGCAGCACATCCCTGGCGAAATCGCTCCAACGCTCCGCGAATGGCAGCATAAGGTTGCGCCAGGCTCTGCCATCCGAACCGAGCCAGGACTCCGCCTGCTCGAGATCGCGTTCCAGGGCGACCGCCGTGCCGTCATGCAAGGGGTGTACCAGGGGAGCTGGCGAGTGAATCCACTCGAGCCCGTGTTCGCGCAATGGCAAGGAGGAAAAGAAAGGCGAGCCCGCTCCCATGGGATGCACGGCCGCGCCGAAGTCATGGAGAAAGCCCGGCAGCGTCAGTTCGAGGGTTCGCACCGCTCCCCCGACCGTCGACTCCGCCTCGAACACATCCACGGCTAGGCCGGCTTGAGCGAGGACGATGGCAGCCGCAAGCCCGTTGGGGCCGGCGCCGATCACGCAAGCCTTACCGGTCATGACCTATCCCCGAAAGTAGGCGAATCTCTATCATGCCCTCCGGCCACCGACCAATTCAACCTTCACCGCCGGGATGGGAGATTCGGCAGCTCGATCATCACAATCCTCCCGTCCGGGGCGCGCGCCAAGGTCGGCGCGTAGAGACCTAGGAACTGACGGCGCCACCACAAGCCCGTGGCTCGTTTTTCCGCCATGCTGGTGAACCAGTATTGCCAGAGCACGGCACGGACTTCATGCGGCGGGGCGGAGGGAAATGGGTTCCCGGCAAACAGCGCCAGCACATCCTTGGCACCCTGGAGCAGCCGCACCTCCGTGTTGGGCACGATCGGATACTCTCGCCAGGATCCGAGCGATGCGAACCATAAATTCCAATCCAGTCGCGGCTGATAGGGAGCATAGATGCCGGGCGGCTGGTTTAGATCCTGGGGTTTATAGCGGAAGGGATATGCGACCCACTGTTGCCCGTCCTCGGAACCCTCGAATTCGACTTCATATCGACCGCGCGTCATCACGGCGAACAAACCATATTGGTTCGCGATCCGAAACGGTTCGAGCGCAAGCACCGGAGATGTGGGCAGGGGCGCTCGGCCGAAAATCCAGATCAATTCTGCCGTGCTCACGTAGAAAATCCAGCTCAGCACGCCTGCCGCGACCAAACCTTTGAGCGCATGCGCGGCCCAGCGAACCGGCTGAACGGCCGCTTTTTCTGTAAGCGTCGCCGGCGTCGCGGCTGGCGAGGGGCAGGAACCGCTCTCTCGCAGAGCGGCTCGGCGAAAATCCCTGATGCGACTGGCCCAATCAGAAAAAAAGCGATCATCCAACAGCAAGAACCCCAGGGCAAGAACGAGATAATTCAAGAACGTATAGTTCGCGGTAAGAATCACCCCAATCTGCCAAGGCGTCACGATGAAGAAGCAGAGGGTTTTGAAGCGGCGAGGCAGGAAGCACATCCAGACTAAGCCCAACTCCAGGGCGAGCGTGGCATAGACCGTGGCGGCGTGAAACCTGTGGGGCAGATGCTGTACGTACCAGCCGATCCAGGTCGGCAAGGGGCTATTTTGATAGTACTCGTCGATCGCGGTGAAGTTCCGCCACTGGGGATCGTGGCTTGCGAGCTTTACCACACCCGACTCGAAATAGATGCGAAACCACTCCCACAGCAGCAGAAACCAGCTGGCGTGCGAAGGCGGGTGGAATCGTCCCAGATGAGGTCGAAAACCGGGAGGGGCAAAGAACAGCGAGAGAAAGCCGGCTTCGAGCAACATGCCGTCCGATTGATAACCGGAGAAGTCCTGCGCGGCGCTGACGAAAGAAAGAAAGCACAAGAAGCAGACGACCAGCATCCCGCGTGGCCAAAGGTTCAGAAGCAGAGTGATCGAAGCTGCCATGCCTATGCAGCAAAGGGCCAGAAGCATCCTGGAGCCGCTCGAGAACCACAGCAATGTCGGCGCATACCACACGCGTGTGGTATGCGGGAAACTTGCGGCCACGGCTTCGAGATAACCCGCGGCCGGCAGAATCCCCTCGGGACCGATCAGGCCGCGAATCTGAAAAGCCAACGGAAAGAAGGCGGAGAAGTAAATGAGACCGAGGGCCCGCAGGAAGAGCCAGCGGGCAATGAGACGCTCCGAAGCGCCATGCCGAGAATCAAAGCACAGGCGGATGGCGGATAGAGGAGCCCAATCCATGACCGCGGCAATTATACCGATGGTGGGCCGACTGGGCCCGCCCCCCGCTGAACCACGAAGCTCAGCGCGAGCGCGACCAATCGCACCTGGGCCTGTACGCTGGCATGACGAAGCGCTGGCGCATCCATCCCTCCTACGAAAGCCGAGGAGGCAGGACCCTTCTTAGATTTTCTACAACGCCGGTGTGCACGCGCACTGGCACACCGGCGTCGTCATCGCAGCCCATCTTCCGGCTGGCGAAGGTCTGCTACTGAATGGTTCAAAACGGAAGTGGCGGTTCTAGCAACCGGCGTCGAGCTCGCGCAGCACAAGAAAGTGACGCCCCTAGAGTCGGCTCTCTAGGTTTGCTCGGCATCGGACGCCGGCACGGGAGCTTTCAGTTCGGCAACGGTCAAAGGCTGGTCTCTTTGACGAAACCACTCTCCTGGTTCTTTCTACGAAGCCTTCTTCGCGAGCGGCTGAGCCTGGCTCGATTTTGAGTCCTCCCGAACCTGCTCTAAGTGCGCGCGCATGGCAGCGCGAGCCTTCTCGACATTGCGACTCTCAATCGCCTCGAGAATGCGCGTATGGTGCAACTGCCCCCTCTCCGGCCCACCTTCCACGTGGAAGATCCTGATCCGCTGTTCTCGAAGCAGGTCCACAATCGAGTCGATCAAAGACAAGATGAGGGGATTGGCCGCAGCCTCGGCCAGTGCCAGATGGAAATCAAGGTCGGCTTCGATGAATGCGGCAGGATCCTCCCGGGAGCGGTCCATCACGCTGAAGGCTTCTCGCATGGCCGCCAGGTGGCATTCCTCGACGCGGATCGCGGCCAGGGCGGCAATCTCAGGTTCCAAGATGGCTCGCATTTCTGCCAGGCAGGCCAGTCCGTCCTGCTGACCCCGCAACAGCCAATGCAGCGATTGCCGTATGCCTTGAGAGGTACCCTTGGTGATAAACGTCCCGCGCCCTGAGTATGCTTCGACCAATCCTTTTTCATGCAGTGCTTTCACCGCCTCGCGGACGGCGGTGCGACTGACCGCAAAGGTCAGCGCCAACTCTCGCTCGGCGGGCAACTGGTCCCCTGGCTTGAGTGCACCTTTGACGATCGATTCCTCGATTTGCTCGACAATCTGCTGGTAGAGCCGAGAAGTTCGAACCGCCTTGTACATAGATATCAACGCCACCCCGGACCAGCACTATACCATGAGGAGGTATAGTGGTCTAACCACAATCGAGGAGAGGTATGCTTTCAGCTGATAGAAACCGTCTTTATGTTTGTGAATTCGCGTATTCCAAAATGACCCAATTCCCTTCCGTAGCCGGATTGCTTCACCCCGCCAAAGGGCAAGCGCGGATCCGAGGCCACCATGCGATTGATGAACACCATCCCGGCTTCAAGTTCATTGATGAGCTGCTCGCGTTCGTGCGCGTCATTCGTCCAAGCGCTCGCACCCAGCCCGAAGCGGCTCTCGTTCGCGATTCGAATCGCATCCTCGGCATCCCGCGCGCGAAACAGCGACGCCACCGGACCAAACAACTCCTCCCGATCGGCGGGGGAGTTCTTAGGAATGTTGGTCAGCACGGTTGGCGCGTAGAAGTTTCCCGGCCGCTCGAGGCGTTTCCCACCTGTAAGCAGGCGTGCGCCGGCCGCCACCGTCTTTTGCACTTCCCGGTCTAGTTCTTCGACCCCCTGAGGCGTAGCCAGCGGACCCAGTTCGGTGCTCTCGTCAAACGGATCCCCGATCTTGAGCGCCTCCATGGTTCTCACAAACTTCTGTTCAAACTCGCCGGCAATCGCCTCCGCGATGATAAACCTCTTGGCGGCAATACAGGACTGCCCATTATTAATGATGCGCGCCTTCACCCCGGTCGAGACAGCTTCTTCGAGGTTTGCGCTAGGCAGAACGATAAATGGATCGCTGCCGCCGAGTTCGAGAACGACTTTCTTGATGCGCTTGGCCGCTCCGGTACCGACCTCAATGCCCGCCTGCTCGCTGCCGGTTAGCGTTGCCGCCACAATGCGCGGGTCGCCGAGGATCGCGTCCACCTGCCGCGAGCTTACCAGAAGCGTTTGGAAGACGCCTGGGGGAAAGCCGGCTCGAGCAAAAATCTCTTCCAGTCGGAGAGCGCATTGGGGAACATTCGAGGCGTGCTTCAGCAGACCAACGTTGCCTGCCATTAGCGCCGGGGCGGCGAAGCGCACCACCTGCCAGAAAGGGAAATTCCAAGGCATTACTGCCAGGATTGGCCCGAGCGGTTGGTACCGAATATAGCTGCGCTTGACCCCGGTCTCGACGAACTCGTCCGCCAAGAACCGCTCCGCGTTCTCCGCATAGTAGCGGCACGCCCAGGCACACTTCATCGCTTCATCCACGGCTGAGCGCAATGTCTTGCCCATTTCCGCGGTCATGAGCCGGGCATGCGATTCCCTTTCGTTCTCCAGGATCTCGGCTGCTCTCAGCATCATGCGAGCCCGCTCGGAAAATGGCACCGTGCGATATTCGCGGAACGCGCAGGCCGCGCGCTCGAGTCGCTCTTCGATGTGCGAATCGGAGAGGGGCTCAAAAGTCTTTAGCAGCTGCTCCGTGGTGGGGTTGATGCTCGCAATCGCCACGATGACCTCAATCTATCTGGTTTCGTCTGCCCTCATGGTCCAACCACCCTACCACACGCCCAATCTAGGTAGCAAAGCCGTCCCCGAACGGCGGCTTTGACCCTAAACAAAGCGTACTGACTGTCTCTACAGCGGATCCAGGGCTCACCAACGAGCGCCGCTAGGAGGCCTGCCTTTACGGCGGTTTGACTGCGCCCATAGCACGCCCCTATTGGGTCAGGTTCTTGATGCCAGGGCCCGGACTTCGGATCTTCCGGCTACGCCGGATGGAAGGGCAGGTGGCGCCAGAGTGAAAGTACCAAAGTAAGCACCGGCGGCGTTTTCTGCTTTCCCTGAGGCAAACTCTAGGACTAAGGTAGCAGCGTCTATTTATTTGAATTATCAGCGAGTTAGGGCTTATCGTTCGACTTTTTGGATGAAATGGAAGCAACAGGCGCGCCAAGATTTTGATTGACTTTTCCGGCGGATCCCGTAGACTGAGGAACTTCCTGTCAGCCTATCTGTGCTGGCGACCGTTCCCACGGGGGTCGAAAACTGGCGTGAGAGGGTGTGAATCCCTAGCTAGACCGGAAGAATCTAACACTTTGCGTAGAGTTTTCATCTAAATGAAGAGGACGTCATCGTATGGCTAAGCGACGTGGAAATCCCAACTGGGGGAAACCAGAGCCGATCGGTCCGATTACCCCAACCATCACTGAGTTCGAACAAGTGGTGCGCGAGTACAAGCTCACGCCGGATCAATATCTCCGATCCACTCGGTTGCGCGAGTGGGCGCGCCGCAACAAGAATTCGAAGTACATTCCCGAGCCCCTGCTCGAGGCGTGGGGATTTGAGATTGAATCTACGCTTTAGTGGTTCTTGTGCTAGCGTAAAGGTCGCCGGCCGGCGACCTTTTGCTTTTCGGGCACCCACGACAACCCGCCTACTGTAGGGGGGACACCGAGCCCCTGACCAAGAGTAACCTAGGGAGTGCTAGAATTGCCTCGTATGACGCCAGTTTCGCCCTTTGCTGATGTTCCCACCGCAATTGAACAGATCCGAGGCGGTCGCATGATTGTCGTCGTCGACGACGAGGACCGTGAAAATGAGGGTGATCTAACCCTGGCGGCGGAGAAGGTCACTCCCGAAGCCATCAATTTCATGGCGAGGCATGGCCGGGGCTTGATTTGTCTGGCCATGACCGAAGAGCGGCTGCATCACCTGCGCATCGGGCCCATGACAGCGGAGAACACCTCGAGTTACGGAACTGCCTTCTGTGAGGCGATCGATGCGCGGGAAGGAGTGACCACAGGGATTTCCGCCTATGACCGCGCCCGTACGATTGCCGTGGCCATCGATCCGGCCACCCGTCCCTCGGACTTGGCCCGTCCCGGCCACGTCTTTCCCCTTCGCGCCCGGAAGGGGGGTGTGCTGGTGCGGGCCGGACAAACCGAAGCCTCGGTCGACCTCGCCCGCCTCGCGGGGCTCATCCCCAGCGCTGTGATCTGTGAAATCATGCGCGACGACGGAACCATGGCCCGCGTTCCCGACCTTTTGGAGTTCTGCGCCACCCACCAGTTGAAGATGCTCACGATCGCGGAGCTCATTCGCTACCGCATGCAACACGAGCGCTATGTGCACCGGGTCGGAGAGGCCATGATCGGCACTTCCTATGGGGAGTTCCGGCTGATCGCCTATGAAAGTGAAATCGACGGCGGGGAGTCTCACATCGCCTTGGTTCGCGGCACCATCGAACGTGGCCAAGAGCCGGTGCTGGTCCGCATGCATTCCCACTGCCTCATGGGCGATGTGTTCGGCTCGACGGCGTGCGATTGCCACTCGACCATCGAAGGTGCGATGCAGGCCATCGCGCGCGAAGGCAGGGGTGCCCTTATCTACCTGCATCAGACTTCCAAGGGGTTTTCGACCGAGCGAATCGAAGGCCGCGGTGCGCTGACGTTCCACCGTGACAAGCGCCTCCCTGCCCTGCCCGAAAGCGAGCGCAAGACGCAGCGCGAGATCGGCATCGGCGCACAAATCCTCTCCGACCTGAACCTGCGGCGGATTCGGCTCCTCACCAATCATCCGCGCAAGGTTCCGGCGCTCGAAGGATTCGATATCGAAATTGTGGAACAGGTGCCCCTGTCGCTCGATAATGTGCCGCTTCGCCTTCGCTGACGCTCAAGGACGGATGCGGAAGACGACCCAGCAGGCACGAACCACACTGCGCAGTTGGAATCCCCACCACTCGGCGATCAGATCGCAGAGTCGGGATGAAGGAAAGCCGTTTTCCTCAACCCAGAACAATTGGCAATTCTCCTTCCGCGATAAACCAGGGAGAAACCTCTACTCTCGGTCGTTCGCAGGGCGCAACCCTTCAGCATGTTTTGCGAGCGACGACTCGGCTGTCGTGGATAAAGAACTGGGCGGAACAGCACTGTGAGCCGCAGATGACTGGCAACAAGCCCGCGATTTGCTTGCGCGTGACCAGGCCCAGCGTGCCACACTCCGGGCACGACAACACTGCCCAAAAAGGATCGTCCCTCTCGCCTACGCGGCCTGCATTCTCCAGCACAAAAATGGTGCCCGGCTGCATTTGTTCCGGGATCCATTCGCTCAGGATGTCCAGTTCACCCACCATCTTGCCTCCTCTCAGGCCAACGTATGTGGAACCAAACTTCCCTGCTCTATGAAGCCAGTCCTAACCTTGTTGAAGGAGCGAGATTTCCAATGGCTGCCGTGCTTCCCGCAAATTTCGCGCGGGCCCCCCGCCGAATCGCATCATCAACCGCAAACGGTAAGGTTGGGATCAGCGTCCGCGCTGCCTTACTTTGGACACATTCTAGGCCGAGTCCTCGAAGTTTCAGGCAAACAATTCATAGAAAGGGGGTTACTAAGCGAGTTCTCCGCGATCGAACCGGTGGGCAGAAAATGGGACGGGCAATTCAGAGGCGCGCAGGGAGGGTCGGTGAGAAACGAGCGGGCGGACAAGGCGCATCACCGACCCGGTTGGATGTCGCCTCCCCCGACGAAATGCACGATTTCCAGACGGTCGCCCTCGTTCAAGACCGTACTCGCCCACTCTTCGCGGGGAACAATCCTTCGATTCAACTCCACGGCCACGCGATCGGCTTTCATCTCCAACTGCGCCAGCAGTGCCTCGAGCGATAGCGGAACCGAGCAATCGCGCTCTTCGCCGTTGATTTGAACTTTCATCTTCTGTTGTCATCTTATCAGCGCTTCCTCGGCTGGGCACCAAGGGCCCGGCGGAGCGGAAGGCACGTTCGGCAGCGTTCTTCGCCGCGAGGCGGTCGACTTGTCCGCCCCCAGGACCAACCCAACGGACGACCTTTTACCCTCCGCTGTCCGCCGGCTTTTTTGGAGTACAATGGGGCCCATTTCTGATGACTGAGGCGCACGATATCACGCTGCTACTGTCACAGCTCTCCCGCGGCGACCCCCAAGCGGCCTCCAAGCTGATTCCGGTTGTATACGACGAATTGCGGCATCTGGCGGCTGGCTACATGCGTCGCGAGCGTCCCGACCATACCTTGCAGCCAACCGCCCTGGTGCACGAAGCCTTTCTCAAGTTGCTGGCACAGCGCTCCGTGGACTGGCAGGGGCGCGCCCATTTCTTTGGGGTGGCAGCGCAATTGATGCGGCGTATTCTCATCGACCACGCCCGAAGTCACCTCCGGCAAAAGCGCGGAGGAGCCCAGCAAAAGCTATCTCTCGATGAGGCACTGGTGTTTTCCGAGCAGCAGTCGGCCGAAATACTGGCGGTAGACGAGTCGCTCCAGCGTTTGGCGAAGGTCGACGCTCGGCAAGCTCGCGTCGTGGAGTTGCGGTTTTTCGGAGGGCTGAATGTCGAGGAGACCGCCGAGGTGCTCAAGGTTTCCTCAAAGACGGTCAAACGCGACTGGAGCGTAGCTCGGGCTTGGTTGTACGCAGACATCAAGAAGTGCCATGGAACTGACGTCAGCACAGTGGGAGAGGGTTAAGGCTATCTTTGAGGCCGCCCTCGAAAAGCCCCCGTCGGATCGAACGTCGTTCCTCCGGCTGTGCCGGGATGAGCCCCTGGTTTTACAGGAAGTGGAGCGACTGCTCGCCAGCCATAGCGAAGCAGGCAATTTCCTCTCTTCCCCGCTGCCCCGGCTGCTTGATTCCGGTTCGACGGTTCAGTCTCTGTCCGAGGGAATGCTGCTATCGGACCGCTTTCGCATTCTAGGTTTCCTGGCCCGCGGGGGTATGGGAGAAGTCTATGTCGCGGAAGACATGGAATTGCGCGAACGAGTGGCGCTCAAGACCATTCGCCCCGAGCTTGTCCAAGACGACCGTATCCTCGAGCGCTTCAAGCGGGAGGTTCATCTTGCCAAGCAGGTGACTCACCCCAATGTCTGCCGGATCTTTGACCTGTTTCGCCATCAAGTCAGCAGGGCCGAAAGCGGGAGCCGCAGCCTGGTGTTCGTCGTCATGGAGCTCCTCGAGGGAGAGACCCTCGCCGAGCGGCTGCGCCGCAGCCCACGCATGTCCGCCGTAGAGGTGTTTCCCATCGCCCTGCAAATGGCGTCTGCGCTCGGGGCTGCGCACGACGCCGGCGTGCTGCATCGCGATTTCAAGCCTGGCAACGTTGTCCTGGTTCCCGCCGCGAAAGGACTGCGCGCCGTGGTCACCGATTTTGGGTTGGCGCTGCGGGCCGCTACCGATACCAGTGTAAGTACCATGCTCACGGAGCCCGGACAATGGTTCGGGACGCCCGCCTATCTGTCTCCCGAGCAAGTGGAGAGCAAGCCGCTCGCGCCGGCTTCTGATGTTTATTCCCTAGGACTGGTCTTCTACGAGATGGTAACGGGCACGCAGCCGTTTGCAGACGCCACGCCCCTGGCGATGGCCGTGCAACGTCTGCAGGTCGACCCGATGCGGCCGCGGAAATTGGTGCCCGATCTCGACCGTCATTGGGAGCAGATCATCCTGCGCTGTCTGGAGCGCGAACCCGGCCATCGTTTCAAGAACGGGGGCGAAGTTGCCAGGGCACTGAAAGGTGAGATCGAAGCTTCGAGCCGGGAACGACACGTGGCTCGATGGCTGGCCGCCATCGTGGCCGGAATCGTCGTCGTAGCCGGCCTGGGCTGGCTGGCCCCCGCCATCCGCCACCGCTTCCTGCCACCCCGAATGCTCGCGGAACGGCCCATCAAAGTGCGTCCCTCCCTGGCCGTGCTGCCCTTCCGAAATCTTTCCGGACGCAGCGAAGCCGAATGGGTATCGACCGCCCTGCCCGAGATGTTAACCACGGAACTGGCCGTAGGCGAAAAACTGCGGATGGTGCCAGGTGAGACAATTGCGCGGGCGGCTGCTGATCTCGCTCTCGCCGGAAAAGACACGCTGGCCCCCGATACTCTGGGACGGTTGCGGCAGTATCTCGGCAGCGACTACGTTGTGCTGGGATCGTACTTAGACCTGGGCAACACATCCGGAAACCTGATACGAGTCGACCTGCGCCTGCAGGACACAAAGTCGGGCGAGACCATCGCCAACGTTTCCGAGAAGGGTAACGAGCGTGCTCTTGATGAGGTTGTAACCCGCGCGGGCACAGACCTCAGAGCAAGACTGGGTTTACAACCCGAGACGCAGGAAGAGATGACCCTCGCCCGGGCTTCGCTCTCCTCGACGCCGGAGGCGGTCCGCCTCTATTCGCAAGGCTTGGCGAGGTTCCGGGTGCTGGATGCTCGGGCGGCGACTGGTCTGCTGTTGCGGGCCATTGCCCTGGACCCCGGTTTCGCACTGGCTCACTCTGCCCTCGCCGACGCCTGGAGCGTCCAGGGATACGATGAAAAGGCACAGGCCGAATCGAAGCGGGCGCTCGAGCTCTCGGGGGCACTTCCTCGGGAATCGAGGCTTTGGATCGAAGGCCGGTACTGGGCGCTGAATCACAACTGGAACAAGGCGGTTGAGCTTTACCGCACGTTATTTGATTTCTTTCCCGATAACCTCGACTATGGCCTACGCCTGGTGAATGCGCAAACCCGTGCCCGGACTGTCGATGAGGCCCTGGCCACGCTCGCCCAACTACGCCGTCTTCCACCCCCGGCCGGGAACGACCCTCGCATCGATTTAGAGCAAGCGGATGTGTTTGACGTGAAGGGAGCCTATTCGGAGCAGCAGGCTGCGGCCACGGCCGCGGGCGATCGGGCACAAACGATCGGAGCGCAGTGGCTCCTGATCGGTGCTCTGAATCGAGTTGCCAGGTCGCTCGAGAAACAGGGAAAGCTCGACGAGGCTGCGGCCACGGCGCAAGAGGCCAGCAAAATTGCTTCCGCCACAGGGGAGCGCAGGGGGGTGGCCGAGGCCCTGACCATGCTGGGAATCGTGCGCTTCGATCAGGGGAACCTCTCCGGGGCCCGGGAGGCTTACGAGCAAGCGCTTGCCCTGCAGCGTGAAACGGGGAACAAGCGAGGGGAAGCGACAACGCTTAACGACTTGGGAAACGTGGTGGGTGAGCAAGGAGACTTGGCCGGCAGCATCAAGATGTTTCAAGGATCGCTCAAAACTTTTCGCGAGCTCGGAGACAAACACAGTGCCGCGGCCGTGCTAGGGAATATCGGAACCTGGGCTGTCCGGCTGGGTGATCTGGCGGGGGCGAAACAAACGCTGCAGGAGGCGCTGGCAGCCTCTCGCGAGATCGGTGACCAGGAACGGACGGCCACCGCCATCTACAACTTGGGCGAGACCCTGCGGATGCTAGGGGATTTGAAGGCGGCTGCTCGCATGTACCAGCAGGCGTTCGACTTGTCGAAATCGATAGGCGATGTGAGCGGAACGGCATACGCGATTGCCGGCTTGGGCGACGTGCTCACCCTGCAGGGCGAACTGTCCGCCGCCAAGGGGAAATATGAGGAAGCTCTGGCGATTCGCAAGCAAATTGGGGAGAACGGAACGGTAGCGGAGACCCAACTCGCGGTGGCCAATCTGTCGCTCGAAGAGAATCGCCTGGCGGAAGCTGAGGCTCTCCTTCGTCAGGTGCAGGAAGAGTTCCGCAAGGAAGGCAGCACGGATGATGAAATCTTGGCGACGATGCTTTTGGCCAGGGTTCTGCTGGAGGGCGGAAAACCTGCCGACGCCGGGCAACAACTCGCGTCAGCCCGCGACGCTGTGGCGAAGAGTCAGGATTTCAGTGTGCGGCTGAAGTCTTTGATCGTAAATTCCGAGGTCACAGCTCGCTTGGGCAAACCCGAGGATGGCCTGCGGGGCCTCAAAAAAGCGATTGAGCTGGGGCAAAGCCGTGGCTACCTTGGGTTCACGCTCGAGGCCGAAATCAGTCTCGGTCGAGTTCAGCTTGCCGCAGGCCAAAGCTCTTCTGCGAAGGCAACTTTGGCAAAAGCAAGGTCCTTAGCGCAAGAAGCCGGTTACCTTCTGCTGGTTTCGAAGGTTGACCGGATCGTTGCGCAGGACGCCTTGGAGAATGGCCGCCGCGCCGGGTGAGCGGCGGCCGCCGGTCGGTGCAGCTCAGTATCTTTGGTTCGAAGCTGCATTTTCCAGGTGGCTAAAAATCTGTCCCCACAAGCGGCCTTTCTTCTTGTCATGGTTCGGCGCAGTTTCCGTAGGGGAGAGCGCATTCTTCGCCGCCTCCGCCAGCAGATCTGTTGCCCTGCTCCTCGCCATGCCCGACAAATCGGGCAGAAAGATCGGATGCGAAGTTGTCCCCTCCACCTTGAAGGGAATATCATTCGGCATCATCCGACAGAGTTTGCAAACCGGTGCCACCACGCGGGTCAGGGGGGTGAGGTGAGCCACCATTTCGAACTGAAGCCGGTTGGCCGCGTCGATGTCTCCCCCACCGGTCACGCTCCCGATGCCCGAAAGTTCACTCTTCAGATTGCTGATCTGAGTAGCTTCGGGCGAGATCCGGAATTGGCTGCTAAGGGTCGCGATCCCTAAGTTGGTGCCGGCTTGCAGTCGGCTGAGACCGGGGATGGAAGCCAGCTTGGAACCCAAGTCAAACCCTTCCAGACGAGCGTTGTCGACTTCCGCCTTACCGGTCGTCAGCAGGCGATCCGCCCGTCCGTCGATTGACAGGTTGGCACTCAAGGTGCCGCCACGGAAAGCTGAGCCGGCCGGAAGCTGGACCCCGAAGGCCGCCAGAACTGCCTCAACGCTTTCCAACGGGATCTGAGAACCGCTCACTTTCAGGTGAGTAGCCACGGTGGCGCCCTGGAGGTTATAGCTCCCTGAAAGCTGAGCTTTGCCCTTGCCCACGGATATTTCGCCGGCGCGAATTACGCCGGTTTGCTTTGCCAGGGAATAATCGGTTGCATAGGAGAAGGAAACCCGCTGGCTGAGCGCAGTTCCTGCCCGGACCAAGCGCAACTTCTCGACGTGGCCATGGCCTTCACTGTGCGCCCCGGAGCCGTCGGATGCGATGGAAGCGTCCATGCTCAAAAGTCCGCTCGGCCCGGAGGAAGCATGGCTCAGCGCCAAGTTTGCCCCAGCTACATGAATCGCGGCATGAAACGGGGTCTTCTCCGGAGTAGCACGGCTGACCGGCCCTGCCTCGCCCCGCACTTCGATACTGCCACCGTCCCCGTTACGACCGGACACCACGAAGGACATGACCCGGTCCAAGGCTACGTTTCGGAGATCGACGTCGACGTGTTGCAGCGCTAACGGAGTCGATTCCTTTGTCTCGGTCGTCCCCGTCGCCGGCAACACTAGGAGGCCATCGCTGATCTTGATCTGATCGAAGGTAAATGCCTGGGTAGACCCGGGAACGCTCGGTGCGAATACATCCTCAGTAATCACTGAGGCCGTGTCCGCGGAATGGCCGATCGTGGAGAAGTTCCACTCGCCTGCGGGGGAACGCACAAGGTTCACGCGTGGCTCGCTCAGAGTCAGGGAAGTCACGTGCAGCTGGTGTGAAAATACAAGCTCCTTCAGACTTACGCCGATACCCAACGACTTGCAATCCAGAAACCGAACCGGGCTGAATGTGGGATCGTCCGCGATGGAGAAATTTTCCGCTCGCAGTCCACCCGCGAGCAGGGACAGCTCCAGTCGCCCGATGTGGACTTCTCGGGCAAGCGCAGAACCGAGTAGGGATTCCACCTTAGGACGCCAGTAATCCAGGCTAATCAGGTGGGGAAGGACAAAAACCACCAGAGCCAACAGCACAGCCAGAGCGGTTGCGACCTTTCTAAGTTTGCCTTTTCCTATTGCGCGATTCATGGTGACCTCCTCTAGAAGCTGGGAGCCGTATCTCGGCATCCACTTGTTAACGCGAGGAAAAACGCAGAAAGGGGTCAAAGATTTCCCCCTCCGAAGGGCTCAGCTGGCTCGAGGCCGGTTCTGGTAGCCGCAGCAAGTGCAGAACATCCTGATTTCCCCGATGGCTCACTGGCTGACCAGGAGCCGGAAACGACTTGGGTTGGAGCCTCGCAAAGCTTAGAAATCGCTCATCTGCGATGGGCTCATCCTGAGGGTAAGAGGTCCGTCCAGCTTGCACATGCGAGGTGATCTTGGCCGTGCGCGTCCCTTCGCCCTGTAACACCCGACCTGTCAACGAGGTTGAATCTGGTGTTCGCTGCGGTTGAGCGTGAAGGCAGTTCAGGGGC
>Ga0187783_10000983_pt1 | contig 20977 bp, 17 predicted proteins | sample 1015_SJ02_MP02_2_FD_132471 | JGI IMG/M metagenome (GOLD analysis project Ga0187783, IMG submission 132471) | Tropical peat soil microbial communities from peatlands in Department of Meta, Colombia - 1015_SJ02_MP02_20_MG | ecosystem: Environmental > Terrestrial > Soil > Wetlands > Peat | place...
CGCGTTGCCCGGGCACAGATAGCAGCCGGGATCATAGCTGGGCGGGATCGGAGCAGCGATGGTTTCGACTTGGCCTTGCCAGGGACGTTGAACTCGATGCGGCGACACCAGCACCCACTCCCGGGTTAGGGGGTTGAAGCGCCGATGCGGCATCCCGTCGAGAATTTCGAGGTCCATACACCTATGTCTGGGAGAGGCAGGAGCAAACGCACCGAGCTAGCCGGCATCGCTCGCACCTGGAACCTTCGCTGGACCGTCTCGAACGACCATTTTCCAGGCTCCCGCCCCATCCGCCGCCGAGCACACATACACAGCCGGGATCATCCCCGTGACTCTCTTGTATCCGTCCGTAATCTGTGATTGGAACCGCTCGACCGCATCCGCATGGATCAGGTTCACGGTGCATCCTCCGAATCCTCCTCCAGTCATGCGCGCGCCGTAGACCCCCGGGCAAGCCGAAGCCAGTTCGACCAGGCTATCGAGTTCGCGGGAACTGACTTGGTAATCGCACCGCAAGCTGCGGTGCGACTCGTACATGAGGTACCCAAAGCGACCCAGGTCCCCCGCCTGGAGCGCCTGCGCGGCAGCCAGTACACGCTGGTTCTCGCTAATCACGTGACGGCAGCGACGATATACCTGGTCGGGCAACTCACTCTTGTACAGCTCCAGATCAGCGGAGGTGACATCGCGCAAGGCAAGCACACTCGGCAGATGCCGTCGCAGCGTGCTCACGCCGGTTTCGCAGTCTGCCCGGCGGCGGTTGTACTCGCCGGCTGCCAGTTCGTGTCTCACCATAGTGTTCAAGATCACGATGCGAACGTCGCTAGGAATCGGAAGCGGCTTGGACTCGAGGGAACGGCAATCGAGCATCAGAGCATGACGCAAACGGCCGAAAGTAGAGACGAATTGGTCCATAATTCCACAACGCGTGCCGACGTACTCGTGCTCCGCGCGCTGGCAGGCTGTGACCACCGCGAGAGGAGGCAGCTCGAAATTGGAGGTCCACATCACGGCCAACGCAGTCGAGACCTCGAGCGATGCCGATGAACTCAATCCGGCCCCGAGCGGTACCTGACCGTAAATGACCAGATTCGTTCCCGATAACTTCTGTCCACCGTCCGCGAGCACAGCCGCCACGCCGCGGATGTAGTCGCTCCAGTGCTTGCGTGGAGATCCCGTGAGCGCATCCAAGGACAACTCAATCGTTTCCCCAAAATGGTCCGAATGCACGTGCAAAATATGATCGTGCCGTTTGCTCGCCGCCACCCAGGTATAGAGGTCAATGGCAACAGGCAGTACGTAGCCGTCATTGTAGTCGGTGTGTTCGCCGATCAGATTGGCACGGCCCGGAGCCCGAAAAATCTTGGGACGCGTCCCGTGCAAGTGCTGGAACCGCTCGCTCAACGTATCAGCAATCGATTCGAAACTAAGGAGAGGGTTAGACATCAGGCCACAGTCCACGCCTCTCTTGCCCCATTGCCGTGAGCTTGACTAGGCACTGACAGGCTCTCGGAAGGTATTCCCTGCGACGGTCGAGAGGGATTCCTAGCTGGCGTCGAGCGGATACGGCTGGCGATATCGAATGGGCGACGCATGAATAGGAGCTTGGGAATTTTGCCGTACCCCGACCTGCGGTTGCCGTGACGTCGGAATACCGGCTGCAAAACCTTAGTCTACAGTCAAAAGCCCTGGCCTGGTATCGTCGCCGTCCGCGAAGCCCCCGCGAGCGGCCGCCGGGTACAATGACAGCACGCAAATGACTGGCACCGATTACACGGCAATGCTCTCGGTGGCCCTAGCCGAGGCGCGCAAAGGGTTGTCAGAAGGTGGTATCCCCGTCGGTGCGGCAATTTTTGATCGAGACGGCCGACTGCTCAGCGCGGGTCACAACCGCCGCGTGCAGGCTGGCGATCCTTCGATCCACGGGGAAACCGACGCTTTTCGAAATGCCGGACGTCAGCCCAGTTATCGCAACCTCATTATGGTCACTACACTTGCTCCCTGCTGGTATTGCAGCGGGCTGGTGCGTCAGTTCGGATTCCGCACGGTGGTGGTTGGCGAAAGCCGCAATTTTCAGGGAGGGCTCGAATGGCTTCGCTCGCTCGGGGTGCGGGTGGTCGATCTTGATTCCGAAGAGTGCGTCACACTCCTAGGCGACTACATTCGTGTCCACCCCGATATTTGGAACGAGGACATTGGGGAAGAATAAACCAGCTCTGGCTGGTTGCGTGGGCGATCCATCGAGGTCGAAGGCGTGCCCCTCGGCACACGACCCGCAATCACAATCAGGACTCCCTGCCCACGATCCCCGCTAGTTCCTCCTGTGCCTACGCGCGGCGTTTTCCTCACGCGTCGGCAGCCCACCCGGTTCGAGCACTTCTCGATGGTCTTCGAGGCTGCCATGCGCGGGCTTGTTCCGCCGGAGCGTTTGTGGCAAGCTAACCGATACGCAAGGAATAATAATAAAACGAAATAACTCGAAAACCTGGGTGCAGCACATTGGAGGCCCCGATGCGGAAAGCCGACGCTCACACTTGGATTGTCCTGGGTTGGATGGTGGTCTTGACCAACAGCGGTTGCAGCCGGCAGGAAACAAAACCATCGCCCGTGCAGGCACCGCCCTCGGCCATCAAAGTAGAACTGAATCCCGGTGGACCCCTCATCCTGACGACCCCCACGGCCGAGTTTCAAGTTCTTCCTTCCGGCTACGTGCAGGGCTCTCTCCTGAAGGCGGGAAAGAAGCTCACCCTCGATGAAGCGCCTATGGAAAAGGCGACCGGCAGCGATTATCTGCGATCGCAGAACCGAGAGCTTGGCTTCAAGCCGGAGTTTGCCCAGGCTAAGGTTTCCGATGCCACCGGCAAGCTCGGTCGCGGCGAACAAGTACAAATCCCCTTCCACCTGCCCGGGACTGCGGGTGCAAGTCTTGAAGGCATACTGCAAATTGAGTGCTACGAGGATTTTCCCAACCTGCTGCTCACGAGTGTCCAGTATAAGAACAGCGGAACTGCAGATTTTGAAATGGAGCATGTCATCGCCCAGCAACATCGCTTCAACGCCAAACTGGCAGACCCGAAGGCGCAGCCCTATGAGATGTGGTCGTATCAGGGCTCGAGCTACGACTGGGGAAGCGATGACGTGATGAAGCTGTCGCATGGGTTTCGACAGCCGAATGTGATGGGCGAGATCGTCAAAGGGGGCTACGGCGGGGGCATACCTATCGTGGCGTTCTGGACGGCATCTGTGGGTGAGGCTATTGGACACGTCGAGACTGTGCCTCTGGTTCTTTCGATACCCGTCGCAGTCGGATCGGACCAGGATGTCAACGCCTCTCTGGAGATCCCCGCCAAGACAACGCTCAAGCCGGGGGAAACCTATTCCACTCCCCGCAGTTTCCTGGCCGTGTACTCTGGGGATTTTTATGAACCTTTGCACTTGTGGTCGAGCGTGCTCGAAAGAGAGGGATGGCAGCTGCCCAAACCTTCCGCAGAGGCCTACCAAGTGAGCTGGTGCGGCTGGGGATATGAGTTCAACGTGACGCCGGCTAAGATGTTAGGCACGATTCCCAAGCTGAAAGAGTTTGGCATCAAGTGGGCGACGCTCGATGACCGCTGGTTCGATACCTATGGCGACTGGAACCCGCGCTCCGACACCTTTCCCGGCGATTCCATCCAGCAAATGACGGATAGTTTTCACCAGCAGGGCGAACTGGTTCAGCTCTGGTGGCTGCCTTTGGGGGTGGAAGATGGGAAGGGTCGATGGGAGTCCCACCGCTACATCGTTTCCAAAGTCGCGCGCGAGCATCCCGACTGGCTCATCCTGGCCAAGGATGGCAGCCACGCACGCATGACGCGCAACCTAGCCGCCCTGTGTCCCGCGTTGCCCGAAGTCCAGGCCTATTACAAGCAGCTTACCGAAAAATTCATTCGCGACTGGGGATTCGACGGTTCCAAGTTGGATAACATTTATACCGTACCGGCCTGCTACAACCCTGCTCATCACCACAAGTCGCCTCAAGACTCGATCAACGCCATGAGTGAGGTGTACAAGACGATCTTCCAGACCACCCGGGCGCTAAAGCCCGAAAGTGTGACCCAGGCATGTCCCTGCGGTACACCGCCTTCTCTCGCCTGGTTGCCCTACATCGACCAAGCGGTGACCGCCGATCCCGTGGGTGCAGTTCAAGTGCGTCGGCGAATCAAGATGTACAAAGCTCTGCTCGGGCCCGAATCGGCTGTGTACGGCGATCATGTGGAGCTCTCTGCCATGACGCGGGTCGGCAACGACTGGAGTGAACACGGAGATGACTTCGCGTCGACCATTGGGGCGGGGGGAGTGGTTGGAACCAAATTCGTGTGGCCGGATCCCGGCCCGAAATTCAAACCTGTCCTGCTCACCGCGGCCAAAGAAGAACACTGGAAGAAGTGGATCGGGATCTACAACCAGAAGATGCTTTCCAAAGGAACTTTCCTTGATCTTTACACCTATGGCTACGATGTCCCCGAAGCCTATGCGATCGAGAAGGACGGCAAGATGTATTACGCCTTTTTCGCTCCTGACGAGACCACGGCTTGGAAGGGAGAGGTGGAACTGCGAGGATTGAAGCCTGGTAGCTACGAGGTGTTCGACTATGCCAACGGCATCGATCTCGGATCCGTCGAGGCCACCCCGGCCGAGCCCGCCCGGCTGAAGACCGAATTCAAGCAGCACTTACTGTTGGAAGTAGCTTCCCGATAAGAAGGGTTGGACAGGGGCCCCATCAGGGGTTGAAAACTGAACCTGTGTGGGCCGGGAGCGCGCCGTGTTGGCGAAAGAAGCGTTCTCGGTGGGCGGAATCGCGGAAAGCTTCGGTCCCGCCGGGGGCGGTGGTGGACAGAGCGCCGGCCAAGTTGCCCGCGGCCAGACAGGCCGCGAGATCAGCGCCCTGGAGAAACTGGTGCAAGAAGCCTGCATCAAAACTATCCCCCGCCCCCACCGGATCGACTGCGGTCACGCGTAAGGCGGGACTGACAACTCTCTCTTTGCCCCGCTGGGCCATAGCGCCATCAGGCCCGAGTTTTACCACCACTAAAGGAATCAGCTCGGCCAACCTGCTCACGGCACGCTCGAGATCGTGAGTCTCGACAATCCTGCAGGCCTCGCGCGCATTCGGCAGGAAAACGTCGACATCCGCGAGCACGTCGTGCAGGCCGCCCTGCCAGAGGTCATCCGGATCATCATTGGTATCCAGCGAAATCGTCAGCCCCGCGGCTTTGAGTTCGCGGAATAGTTTCTCCACCTGTGGTCGGAGCCCTTTTTGCAGATAAAACGAAGACAGATGGAAGTGGCGCGAATCGCGTAGGTATTCCAAGTCGAGATCCGCCAGGGTTAGTTCGGCGATGCTGCCGGGGTAGGTCAAAATATTCCGTTCGACAGGGTGCTGCAGAATGACGGTCATCCCCGTTTGGGTTGGCCAGGGGATGCGGCGCACACGCGAGATATCAACCCCAACGCGCTCCAGCCGCTCGAGCGCCATCTGTCCCAGTTGATCGTCGCCAATCCGCGACTGAAACCCTACTCGGCTCCCCAGACAGGCCAGGTTATGAGCCACGATCGCCGATGAGCTGCCGAGGGTGAGCACCATCCGCTCGGCCAAAAGTTCCCGTTCGGCAGGCATGTTGTCGGGGAGACCATAAAGGATCAGGTCGAGATTCAGTTCGCCCGCGATCGTGACATCAAAGCGTGGCATGTTTGGTTGTCACCGAGGTGGTGTCGTTCTCAAGGGTCACCACCCGGCTCAGATTCCGCGGCGTATCGGGGTCGAGACCCTTGTGCAACCCAGTGTACAAGCCGAGCAGCTGCCCGGGGACCAAGGCAAGCGGCAAGCGTGCCAGTTCCGGCAGGTCGAGCGCAAGCTCCACCACCAGGTCGGCGGCGCCCCGCACCCGAGCGTCCGCCCGATTGGCAACCGCCAGGATGGTGGCCCCTAGAGATTTCATCTCACCGAGGAGCTCGCTCTCAGCTTCATACCCACCCTCGGAAAGGAGGAACACCAGCAATGTTTCCCGATTGACAATCGCCTTGGGCCCATGGCGAAACTCGAGCGTGTGGAACGACTGGGCGTAGGAGAGCGACATCTCCGTAACTTTCAGGGCATACTCACAGGCCAAACCGTAGAAGGGGCCTTGGCCCAAGCAGACATAATCGTCGAAGGAGTGAGCGTGAACGAACTCTCGAATTCTCATCGGCAATTCCACTACGCTCGCCTGTGCCGCCCCCGGCATCTGATCGAGCGCAGCGGAAAAGTTCGCGTCTGCGGCGAGCATGGCCGCCAATGCTTGCAGGGTTAGGAGCATCGAGCTGAAGGACCGCGTCATCACCGTGCTTTGTTCGTCGGCGGAAGGCAAAGAAACGGTCAGGGTGGCTATTTTCTCCAGCCGCTGATTCGGAGCACAGGTAATCGCCAGGGTTGGAAACTTTCGCGATGCCAGCAACTCGGTGGCCTGGAGAACCTCCGAAGTTCGTCCCGAACGCGAGATCAGAACCGGTACCCAATCCTTTGCCGCAGCCAGCGCCAGTTCTGGGTACAGAAGGATTTCCGAAGCCGGAATCGCTTGGGCGGGGAGTTTAGTCAAGCTGCTGATCGCAGCCGCCGCGGCAAGGGCAACGTAGTAGCTGGAACCGCAGCCAATCAGGAGCCAACCTTGAGCATCGCCAAATCGGTTGCGAACTCGCTCGAGCGCCCTACTCTCGTGAAGCGTCGCCAGAGATGCCTTCCAGCACTCGGGCTGGGAGAGAATCTCGGCCAGAGAATGCGCCCCCGCGGCTTTGCCCGGCCTGTGGCCCTCGTTCGATGGGTGAGACGCGAACTGGGTTTGATTAGACAAGGGTAACCTCGATTCCGGCTTTCTTGAGCGCGCGCAGGTCAGACTTCGAGATGCCATGATCGGTGATGATTTGTTGCACCGCCGACGGCGGAGCGATCAAGGAAAGACTGCGTTTGCCGAACTTGCTCGAATCGCACACCACGACGGTTCGCTTCGCCACTTCGACCATGACCCGGTTTACATTCGATTCCAGCAGGTTGGGCGTGCTCAGACCATACTGGACATCGAATCCGTCGACGCCGAGGAAGAGAAGATCGGCGTTCAGATGTCGTAGCGTTTCTTCGGCAATCGGGCCCACCAACGAGAAAGAATTCTTGCGCAAGGTTCCCCCGGTCAGAATGACGTCGACCGGAGCTCCGGCAAGTTCGGCTGCGATGTTCACGGCATTCGTTACCACCGTAAGCTGTTTCGAATGACGCAGCGACCTCGCGATCGCCGTAGTCGTCGTGCCGGAATCCAAGATCACCACCTGGCCTTCATTCACCATTTGGGCCGCGGCCGCGGCAATGTGCAGCTTTTCCTTGCGATGGAGTTGCTCCTTCTCATAAAGGGAGGGATCCTCGAGCGCGCCGTCGCGCGCGGGCAAAGCCCCGCCGTGGGTACGATAGAGATGCCCGTGCTCATGCAGCGCTTCCAAGTCCTTACGAATCGTGACCTGAGAGGTATGAAACTGGTTCGCGAGTTCTGCCACCAAAACTCGCCGGTCCCGGTTTAAGGTCTCGAGAATAGCCCGCCGCCGCTCTTCGCTTAGCACGCGATGCTCCGCCGACCACCCATGCGCAAGGCAGATTCGTCCCAATGACCGCTTTTGTTTCTATTTCTTTTTATAACGGTTTATTTCGTTTTGTCCAGCCCGGGAATTCGCGGCTGAGGAAAGCGATAGGCCACCCGCTTAGCCGGCGACCGAGCGTCGCTTGCGCGACCTTGCCGCTGGGTGGCCTTGCCGGTGGCGTGGAGGCGCACCGCCGAGGATCAACCACGGGACTAACGGGGCGAGGGATATCTGGGAAGTCTTGGCGGGAAGCGACGATCTCGTCCCAACTGCTCCACGATCGAGCCATTCCGGAGACTTCCGGCCAAGTCGATGACAGTGTTGGTGTCTCTCGAGGAGTCACCCCTCGAGCCGACACTCCTGTGCCATGGAGCACGGCACACTAAGGCTATTCCCTCGGTTCAACAACAGACTTAGCTTTTGAAATGCTGACGGGCTAGGTGCGTGCGAAACCGTTCGTCCTTTCTCCGACGGCAGTTTCGCTTGGGAGACCAAAACCCGTCAGCGTTGGTCCGTGGAAGCCCAGCCGGAGGACTGGGTTCATGGTTCGCCGCAGATCCGGGCTTTCAGCCAGAAGTGCCAAACTGTTCCGCCTGAACATTACAATGAAGGTCCTAGACCGCGGCAGAAAAAGAACTTCTTGGACTCAACTTAGTTATTAGAACGGACAAGGCCATTTTCTGCCTCCCGCTCCTTTTCGGGGACGTCAAGGGGGAGAGCATCGGTGGCAGCTAAGATCCCGCCCAGGTGCGGGCTGGGGTGGGGAGGGAAGTCACTGCGGCGTAGATCGGGAATCAGAGCCCTGGCATTAAGACTTACGGCCCAAAGGACGGCCTGGTGCGATCTTCCCCGGCGCTTGTCGAGGCACAAAGCGGATGGGTGAGCTTGTTGCCGAGGGACCGCAGACGGCAATCTCACGATCCGTTGTGCGGTCCGTGGTGAACAGCCTGCAATTGGAAGGAGTAGCCAAACCCAACGAAGTGGCCCACGGCTGCCGAAGAAAGACCAAAGCCAACATGAAAGTCGAGCTGCTGGTTGGGTGTGATCTTAAAGGCCGTTCCGACGTGCAACAGGTTTTGCGGACCTCCGCGTTCGGGAAACTCTCCGCTATACTCGATGAAGGCATCCCATCGATCGGTGATCTGTCGATCGAGGAGAAAACTTGCCTGACCCGTGAGATTGCGAGTCTTGCCCTGGGTTGGCCAGAGAAGCGAAACCATACCCGCGGCGGTCCAGTTCTTGGAGATCGAATGCGACCAGGGCAGCAAGAACTGCGGGTCGTATCCATGACTGGATACGGCGTTCGCTCCGGTCGGGAAACTCAGGGAGACAATCAACGAGGCATCAAGGCCCGCCGAGCCTGCCACCAGCTGCTGCTTGATCCCTAGGCTGAGGTCACCCCACCCGGATCCAAAGCCGGTTCCGTTGTTGAAATTGTTGTAATAATCGGGCACGCCAAAACGGAACTCCGTGTGCGGAGTGACTCCGAAGCGGGCGAAAGTTTCTGGAACATCAAAGCTCTGCTGTCCGTGGCTGCCCGTTTCGGTGAAACCGTTTTCGAAAACCAAGTCGCCGTTGGGCACGACGGTACTTGCATCCGTAATGGCCGGGCGATCGGTCGTGATCATGGGTTGCGTGCTGGTCGCGACCGGCTGATTTTGGCCGTAGAGCGAAGTGGTGCATACGAGGATCCAAAACAGTGAAAAGCGCGAGATGACTAGTTGGCTGTGCAACTTACCAATACCCGTGCTAAGGTGCGGCGGGCAAGACACCAGCGGGATTCCACTTGTCCCCTGCCCATGCTCGCTGTCCGCCTGTGCCGTTCCAGAATTAAAACACCGTCACTGCTATTGGAGAAGCAGATTTGGTGACTGTTTTCGAGTCTAGCTGGGTTCGACAGAACCTCCCCGTCTGCGACCTCCTTCAAGTCCGCAAGTGATAAGGAATGGACACGACTGCGATTCGCTGGTTGCCGTTGAACAGCAACAGAGCACGAATAGCCTCCGGTCGGTTGTTGTGCAGCAAGTAGTGATACCAGTGGCTTTCCACCAGTTCCGGGATCAGCACGGTGATGTTACGATCCGGCTGCGCGAGCTGCTGCTGCATCGCGTAGGCCACGATCGGCTTCACAATGAAGCGATAGGGCGAATCGAGCACGACCAGCTGCGGCACGGGTAGGCCCGCAATTTTGGCCGGTTTCTCCACAGCTTCGCTCCATTGGCCACACAGGGTGTCCGTTTTTTCTCCGCATTGAACGTGCAGCACATGAATCTCCCGCGATAAGGTCCAGGCATAGCGCAGCGCTTTCTCCGCTACCAGACTCCAACCATCAATCGGCAGGAGGACGACCGGTTCAGAGAGACTGTCCGTGTGCACCGGACGATTCGTGCCGATCTCCTGTGCCACCTGAGAATAGTGGTGCGCTACCGCACGCATGATCAGAATCAGAGCCGGAATCAACAGGACCGTGATCCAAGCGCCATCCACAAACTTCGCGACCAACACCACCGCTGTGGTGATTCCGGTAGCCACGGCACCGAGACCGTTCACGAACATGCTGCGGGTTGCGCCCGGTCCACCGGTTCGCTTCCAGTGCATCACCATGCCCGCTTGGGACAGCGTAAACGCCAGAAAGGCGCCGACCGCATAGAGAGGAATCAGGCGATCGGTGACACCGCCGAAGATAATCAGCAGGGCGCCAGTAAGCAGGGCGAGCGCATAGACACCTTGGGCAAAGATCAGCCGTCGTCCGCGGATAACGAACGCGTGCGGCAAATATCCGTTTTCCGCAATCGCGCGGGCTAGTCGCGGAAAGTCCGCAAACGCCGTGTTAGCTGAAAGCGAGAGCACGAGCAGGATGGAACCAATGCTGACCCAGTAGAAAGTGCCCCGACCCGTGACCGCAGCCAGCAACTGCGAGAGCACGCTGTCGTACCCGGGCATTCCAGGATCGGTGGCCGCGATTCCGTAGGCGGGAACCAGAAACGCGATTCCCAACAACATCACCATGAGGATGGCAATGATGATCGTCAGGGTGAGCTTGGCGTATTTATCCGTAGGTTCGCGAAAGGCCATGACACCATTGCTCACGGCTTCGACTCCGGTCATGGCGGTGCAACCGCTGGAGAAAGTGCGCAATAAGAGCCAGGCGCTGACGGATCCGGTGACTCCGGCTAACTTGGGAGGGGCAATCACCGGAACCGGATGCCCTCCCGCCAGAAGTGTCTGAACTAAGCCAACCCCGATGAGACCCAGAAGGCAAGCGATGAAAACATAGGTAGGTAGGAGGAATACTCCACCTGTCTCCTGCACGCCACGCAAATTCACAATCGTGATGAGGATCAGAATCCCCAGGCACAGGAAAAGCGTGCGACTCTGCAGCGATGGCACGGCCGACACCAGAGCTCCTACTCCGGCGGAGATGCCGACGGCCGCGGTGAGCACGTAATCGATCATGAGGGCAGCTGCGGCCAGCAGGCCAATTCCCGCACCTAGGTTCTCGCTGGCGACCGTGTATGAACCGCCGCCTTGCGGATAGGCCGAGATGGTCTGCCGATAGGAGAAATAGACGATGCCGAGCAAGATAACGATCCCGATGGTGATCGGCCATACATAGGCGGAGCCTGCCATGCCCAAAGGAATGAGCAAGGTAAGAGCAGCTTCCGGACCATACGCCGCCGAGCTGAGTGCATCCAGGCCAAAGATCGGAATACCCTTGAACGGCCCGATTCGCTCTGCTTTCTCCTCTTCCGTGGCCAAAGGTCGGCCGAACAATGCATCGACAAGGTTCACGTGGTTTCCTCTCCTGCCGCAGCAGCAGGCGTCCTACAATTGCTCCGGCGTGCCAGATATCATAAACGCTGATCGAGAAAGTCTGGTTAAAGATTTGCCAATTGCGGGCTGCGCCGGACAGCGACAGGGACTTGCCGCGTCGCGTGAGCCTGAGGCAGTGGGGATTAGATCACATCGACGGAGTAGGAGCGTTTTTTCAACACTATGTTCCTCAAACCACTGGTAGGGGTCGCAGTCTTGTTCTTCTGCGCCGGCCTAGGCAGCGCCCAAAGCAACTCCCTCGCGGAAGCCATGGGCGCATATCTCGAGCCGTACGTCGACAGCGGCAACTTTGCCGGGGATATTCTGGTCGAGAGGAACGGGAGGATTGTGTTCGAGAGAAGCTACGGCTTTGCCGACCGGGAACGTCGCATTCACAACACCCCTGCGACCCGGTTCCACATTGCTTCCATGTCGATGCAATTCACGGCAGGGGCTGTTTTGCGCCTCGTGGATGCGGGCTCAATTCGTCTGGATGAACTGGTTGGAACTATCGTTCCCGGAATTTCCGGCGCGGACAGAATCACCATTCGCGACCTTCTCACCGAGCGTTCCGGGTTGCCCGACATCAACAGCTTTCCCAACTACGATGATATTCTCCAGCATCATCAGACCCCGGCCAGCCTGATTGCCAAGATTAAAGGGCAACCTCTGCTCTTCCCACCGGGTTCGAAATTCCAACATGAAGAGCATTCCGCCTACAATCTTCTCGCCCTGATCGTCGAGAAAAGGACCGGCCTTTCCTTTCGTGCTGCCGTCGATCACTTGATCTTTCGGCCGGTAGGTTTAACGGCATCGGGTATCGACGATGATTCTGCGGCGGATAGTCTACAGGACGCCAAGGGGTATGAGCCGTTCGGCACCTACGCATTAAAGCCCGCGGCCCTCATCCATTGGTCGGCCAAGACGGGGAACGCGTCGGCGTTTACCACTGCGCGCGACGAGGCACGATGGGTACAAGCCTTGTTTCGCGGCCATGTCCTGCGCGCGTCATCGCGCGAAGCGGTGCTCGACACTTCCATGAGTGTAGGGTATGGCTGGTTCAAGGGCCAGAACAAGCGGTTTAATGAAACTGCGTACTACATGAATGGTCGCGCGCCAGGCTTCGCGTCATTCGTCCTCTACTTGCCGCGCTCGGAGACGACCGTCGTGGTTCTGAGCAATATCTACTCGTCGGTGACCACAACAATCGGCAATGATATTGCGGCTTTGTCGGTCGGTCTGTCGTACCAGCCCTTTCAATTCCAACACTCTGCTCCCAGTCCGTCGGAGCTGAAGAACTTCACCGGCACATTTCAGTTTGGCGCAGACTTTTACCAGCCTAACGCGAAGGTGGTCTTGATTCCGAATGGTCGGGATTTGTCGCTGCGCTGGCCGTCAGGTACGGTTTCATGGCTGATCCCCTTGGACCGGGATCGCTTCCTCGATCGTTCGTACTGGGAAGAGGTCATGATTGGACGAGACGCATCGGGACGCGCCAGCACACTGGTTTATGGTGTTCAAAAGGGAACTCGAGTGGCCGAGTGAACTCCAGTTCCTAGTATCCAGTGTAAACTCGAGAGGCAGCGCTCGTTATGTGGAAAGGACAGGTCAGGCGTCGTACCTCGAACGCTCCGCAGACATTGACGGTGCCCGGGTTCGCCAGACTGTGACAGAAAGAAAATGGGAAACACAGTCCTATTCATCCTGGGATATTTCATTTTCTGTTCCTCCGTACCAGCGCAGGAGCAGCCACGGGAGTTGAAGGGCGATGGCCACTTACTCGGCGAGACCGCCGAGCAGTTTTTCTCCGAAGGTCATGTTGGGGATATGGCGCGAGCATGCCAAGGGAGGGACTGGAAAACTGTGAAACAGTTGTCCAAGAACCTAGACTATGCGTCCCAAACCAACGCAAAAGAGATTTGCGTTCAAGAAAAGCTTGCCAAGCAGCAAGCCACCAGCGGGGCACGTTTGGAATATAACGGCAGCGGCGATGGGGAGACGATGAGGACAGACAGGTTCACCTTCGACCGCGACCATTTGGTTAAGATCGACATGGTCTATAGCGCCCCCATCGCAAACGTTGAAGGATTTCATCCCAAGTCCTTTGGCGAGCTCTTTTCTGGATTGCAAGAAGCCTACGGGCCACCGTCGCGAAGCTACAGCGAACCCAAGCTAGATATTTATGGAGTAAAGTACGACGCGCGCCGCGCCGTTTGGCTCGGAGAGCAGGACGTAATCAGCATTAGCGAGGAGCCCGGCACGGAGGGTCGGACCGAAATAGTCGCGGAAACACTGGCGGAGTACAATCGCACCGGAAAGCCTGCAAATCCTCTTCAATAACCAGACTTCTTCTCGCCAGATCAAGAGGCCGGAACCGCTTTTCGAGCAGAACTTCGCGAACCGAATAAGGCCTAAGCCCTGGTTATTGGACCCTGGCCGAAACGGTGGGAGTCTGGGCCACCCTTCTGAGAAGTTCCTGCTCCTCGGGAGAGAAGTCACGGTAGCGACCCGACTCGATTTGACGCCGCCGAGCATCGGGCGGCATGGCCTGCAAGGCTTGGATCACATTCCGCACTTCTTGCCGGGGCACTGTGCTGATAGCCGTGACGGTCCGGTAGTTTGCAAACCGCGTCGGCACGGTCGGAGCCTTGATGGTCACGACGTCCCTATCAGAACTGCTCACCGGATGGCGAGGGTCGGAATCCTGCTGCAGCGAGTTGTCGCGAGGGTCTCCTCTGTTCCCCTGGTCACGACCAGGATCCTGGGGTGGGTAACCATACGGGCCGTAATACGGGCCATAATAGGGATAGTAGGGGTAGTAGTACGGATAAACGTATACATATGGATACGTGGGCCAATACCAACCCCAGCCCCAGCCGAAGCCGACACGAAATCCCCAGCCCCAGCTGGGATAGCCCCATCCCCGCCACCCGTAGCCGCCACGCCAGCCAACACCGCCGTAGCCGCCACGCCAGCCAACGCCGCCGTAGCCGCCACGCCAGCCAATGCCGCCGTAGCTACGCCAGCCACCCCCTCCATGAAACCCTCCGCCGAAACCTCCACCGCCTCCGTGGAAGCCTCCGCCGCCACCATGGCCGCTACCGGCAAAGGAAGCCTGCGGAACACAAAGGAGCGCGATGGTCGTGATCAGGAGGCAAAGACTTTTAAAAAGGGGAGTTCTCATTTCAGCGCCTCCACCCAAGGCAGGCCGTTGAGCTACCAATCTACGTCAATGATACTCCCGTTTTAGAGAGGGAACGCAGAAAATCCAACCTGCCAATCTTTGAAATGCGGCTGGCCAATACGGCAGGTGAGCGGTCGCGGATGCGGCGGAAGAGCCGATTTCGTAGCCCGGAGCGGAGGTCAGGGGTTTCTTGTGGTGTACGTCCAACCGATTCCGTCCGTAAAGCTTACGGTTGGTGGCGACGGCGGTTTTGGTGTTTCCTCCACTCGCGCTCTGCGGGGTTACTGGGCGCGGGGGCCGTTGGCGATTCTCGCAAACTTCATGGGCCACACCATGGCGGTGGCCACATCAAAACTGATGCTTGATCGCACCGCTTTCGAGGCGCCTCATCGGTGACCAGCATCGGATTCGGCGACGGGTTTTGCCAACCATCCTGTTGTATTGGTTACAATGAAGCCCTGAAGGTTCAGCGAGGAGGTGAAAGATGCACCGCGTGAAAGCACTCGCATCGATCCTGCTGTGGGTTTGCGTTTTATGCGGCATTCCTGCATGGGCCCTGGACGATGAAATGCATGCCCATCATCACGATCCTGACGAACAACTCGGCAAGGTCTCGTTTCCGATCTCCTGCGCGCCTGCCTCCCAGAGTGCCTTCGAGCGAGGTGTCGCGCTGCTGCATTCCTTCGGATACGAGGAGGCGGAGGAACAGTTCACCGCAATCACCCAAACCGATCCGCAGTGTGCCATGGCGCACTGGGGGATTGCCATGAGCCTGTTTCACCAGATCTGGGAGCGGCCCGAGGACTCAACTCTTCAGCGAGGCCATGACGAAATTGGAAAGGGGCAGAAGATCGGGGGAAAAACCGAGCGTGAGCGCGGTTATCTCTCCGCTCTAGCCGTGTTCTACCAGGATCCCGCCAAGAAAGACTACCTGCCGCAAGCGACGGCATACTCGAATGCGATGGCGAAGCTCGACCAGCAATACCCCGCCGATGTGGAAGTAGGGGCATTCTACGCATTATCGTTGCTGGCGGCCAAGCCCCCGGACGACACATCGCACGCCGCTGAGAAAAAAGCGGTTGCGATTCTTGAGCCGCTATTCCAGCAGCAGCCCAATCACCCCGGCCTCGCCCACTACATCATCCATGCCTGCGATTCACCTGAATTGGCGCCGATGGGACTTGCCGCTGCCCGCCGCTACGCGGAGATTGCTCCGTCGTCCGCGCACGCTGTCCACATGCCATCGCACATCTTTGCTCGCCTCGGACTCTGGCCGGAGGATATTCAGGCCAACCTCAAATCGGTGGCCCTGACCCAGAAATCCGACGCAATGTACATGCGCGGGCACGAATTGCATGCCAGGCATTTTCTACTCTATGCCTACCTGCAAACCGGACAGGACGACGCCGCCAGGCAAATGCTGGAGCAAGCGAAGCAGATTCTGGCGGTACCTACCAGCGGCGGGGACACGGGAATGCTCGAATATTACGGCTTTGCAGCGGCACATTTCCCGGCACTCTACCACTTGGAGATGCGAAACTGGCGGGATGCAGGGACACTCCAGCCTGCCGCTAACGCATCCCCCTATTTACAGATGATCACCTATTGGGCGCAGACCATCGCCTCAGCACACATGGGCGATGTGGAAGCGACCCGGCGCAATGCCCAGAAATTCGACGAGGCGGAAGAGGCGACTCGCAAATCAAAGTACGCTTATGCACTGGAGGGACCGCAGTCGTCGCACGGTGAGGTTGCCGCGTGGCTCGCCTTCGCCGAGAAAAGGAATGACGAGGCGCTCCAGCAGATGCGTCAGGTCGCCGACACGCAAGACAGAGTGGGAAAAGCAGAAGTCGACATTCCCGCGCGCGAGATGCTGGCGGATATGCTGCTCGAACTCCATCAACCCGAGAACGCCTTATTGGAATATGAAAGGTCGATGAAGATTGATCCTGGCCGCTTTAACGGGCTGGCGGGCGCTGCCCGAGCCGCCCAGTTGGCTCATCAGGCGGCAAAAGCGAATTTCTACAACGCGCAATTGCTAAAGAACTGCGACGACGGAAAGCATTCCGATCGCCCCGAATTACGCAGCGCCAAAACGGAGCTGGCAGAAAACGGGCAATAGCCCCAACCCAAAGTCGGGTAGTGTCGATTGCCACCCCACTCGCGGAAACGAACAAGGGGAAGGGTTGCGACCGCCCGCTGCAGGGTACGCTCTGCGTCGACTCCGGGAAACGAGTCTTCCCTCCGTCCGTGTGCGCAGCGAAGACAGCCTATTTCAGCTTGGCGAGCTTTCGCAGCGGCCAACGAAGGGTCGGTTCACTCAGGTCCAGTGGTCGGCCTCGACGGCGATTGCTTCCACAATGTCTGGGTGAACGCCGATGCGGTGATTTGGTAAACCAAGGAGTTCCTGCCAGATCCATCGCGCCTGGAGCCATTGCGAACTCCACCAATCTTTTCCAATGCCTTCTGCGACCGCAGGTTCTCGGGGCCAACCAGAAAGACAACCCGATCCACGAAGGTAAAAGCATGCCGGAGCATGAGTTCTTTCATCTCGCGATTGTAGGTTCCACCCCAGTGGGAACGAGCCAAGAACGTCCAGCCGATTTCGATTTCGCTTTTGTGTTCGTCGTAGGCGTGAAATCGCGACGTCCCGATCACTTTGCCGTCTTTCGAATCAACGGCGATCAGTGCACCGCCAGAATCGAGTGACGCCTGAAAGAACTTCTTGAAGACATCCTCCTTCCAACGATCTTTGTCCGGGTGCTGCTCCCAAATCCGTGGATCCGAGGCCACCGCATACAGATCCCCGAAATCGCTGGCCCGAAGAGGCCTGAGTTCCAAAAGCCTGCCCTTCAGCATGGGTTGAAGATCATAGGTCATGCGCTTTTTCATTATCGCTCATTGACATTGTTCAGCATCTCAGCCTCGACCCGACTTAATTCCGACCTTTGGTTGTCTGCGGATTCAGACACTCGGAGGTGCCGAACGCCAAGGGCTCAGCGAGAAGGAGGGCGAAATGTTTCTATAACTGATAACTGGCTGGTTTGGTTAGCGATTCGTCTTAACGGTCAGTTGAGACCGTACGACGTCTCCCAAGAGAAACAGATCCGTAAGCAGTGCGCGCAGATGGATCGAAGCATTGAGATTGTCGACTAACTGAGAGCTAATCGAGGGCTGAGCACGAACCAGTTCAATGGCTGCGAGCGAGTTTTGGGCATCACGGTCGAGCACCTCAAGAAATGCCTTATATGTTTCCGCGGGCTCAAACTTTCCTTCTCGTAGCGTCAAGGCGCAACTCTCCGCGAGTCCGCTGATCGCGCTGGCTGCGCGATCGAGGAATTGGCGGATGGGCGAGCCCGCACCGCCCACTTCTTCACGCGGAAGACCTTTTGCAGCGTAGGCGAGCATGAACTCATAGCATTCTTCGATCGCAGTACAGCGTTCCAAGATCCCTGTTTCTATTCCCTCGGACATGTCCTGGCTGTCAGGCCTCCGTTTGGGCGGAATGGGGTGACGCCGCTGTCGAATCGACCATCCAGCGGTGAGGATCGTGCTCCTCCAGGTAAAAATCACGGCTCATCCAACCGAAGATCATCGACTTTGTAATCGGGATTTTTTCCGGGCGAATCGCAAAATAGATGTGCACTGTGACCATCGCGATCAGTCCTACCCCCGCCAGCCCGTGCAGGACGTACATCATGCCCCAAGTCATGTCGCTGAAAAGGTAAGGATTTCGCGGAAAGAAGACCGTGCGTACGCGAAACATCATCAATACGCCGGTTCCGATGGCGGAAAGCCCGGTGGCGAGGATGGCGCCGTGGTAGAGCTTGTTCTCGAGTGGATATTTGGCGAACTTTCGCGGGGGCGCCGCGTCGCGGCCCACGAACCGCAAAAATCTGTGACAGGCGTCGGTGATGTCGATTTTGTCAGGCCAGATCGACCAGAAGTCGAGCCAAAAGGAGGCATGCAAAATGTGGAAGAGGATCGATGCGGTCAGCACAACCCCTGCGATCCAGTGATAGGTCACCCAGGGAAACTGGAAGCCAACTTTCGGAAGAAAGGCCGTGAAGAGCAGCGTTAGCATGGCAAGCGCCATGACCCAGTGGAAAAGGCGCGCAGCCAGGGAATGCCGGGGGACGCGTGAGGGAATCGCCGAAGCGGGCAGACCCGAACCTTCCACCGCAAACTGGCGAGGCTTGGCGAAGTAGCGCACGTACGTAGCATGAATCACAAGGAAAAGCAGGCCGGCAATCGCCGATACCCAGATGAGGAACCACGCAATGTGAATGGGCACCAACTTCCCCCACGGATCGGTGGCCCACTGTAAGGGCGACGCTAGGAAGCCCATTTTGCCTCCTCCACTCCGCCGATGGCCCGCTTCACCAGATTTCGCATCAGGGGAATTTTATAGGCGTTGAATTGCAAAGGCACCGCTCCCTTGACCGCCACTTTCCCGGCCATTTCGCCGGTGGCAGCGTTGGCTGGCATACCGCGCACCGCGTTTTCGACCGCTGTAAGCCGCAGCGGGCGGGCAGCGGCGGCGTTGACCGCGATGCGAAGCCGCTCGATTTTGCCCTCGGCTAAAAGCAGGGCTGATGCGACGTTTAACAACGGAAAGTCCCACACATTCCGGTCCCGCACTTTCTCAAAATAAAATTTCGCTCCCGCCCACCGAGACGGAAGTTGAATCGACGTCAGCAAATCTCCGGCTTCGAGGATGTGCAGCCGGGTAATGTCAATGTCTGGGCCGATGAAATAGTCTTCCGCATTCACGACTCGTTCGCCCTGGCGCGTGCGAATCACGAACTTGGCCTCGAGCGCAATGAGTGCGGGTGCGGTATCGGAAGGATTCACGGCGACGCAGCGGTCTGCGTGCAAAATCGCATGCTCGCGGTTGCGTCCCTCTGGAGTGTCGGCATAGCAAATGTTTCCGCCCGCACGGTAGCAAGGCCAACCGGCGCGATAATACCAGCAACGCGCGTCTTGGGAGACGTTCCCGCCGATCGTGGCCTGATTCCGAATCTGCGGTGAAGCGACGACGGACGCAGCCTCTGACAGCAGCGAGTACTGTTGTTGAATCACGGGATGCTGCATCACTTCCGTAAGGGTCGTCATCGCGCCGATCTCGACGCCGTCGCTCGTGGAGCGGATTCCCCTGAGTTCTTCAATCCCGCTCAGGTCAACAACGGTTTGCGGCCGCTTGATGCGGTCTTTGAGCCAGTCAAAGGTGTCGAGTCCGCCCGCCAGCACCCACACGCCGCCTGCGTGTTGCTGAAGAACACGGTGTGCCTCGTCTACCGAGCTGGGCTGAAGCAGCTCAAAGGCCGGCATGACATCTCGAATCACTGCCATAACTTGCTCCTCTCAACCCGCTTCTATATATGAGCCATGAGTGGATGCTGCATCGGCCTCCCGGCTTCGAGCGCAGTCAAGATGGTATCGGCATTGACGGGTGCGCGGCGAAAGATCTCGTCGCCCAGCGCATCCGAAAGTGCGGTCAAGATTGCGGCACAGCCGCCGCCCACCGGCGGCTCGCCAACTCCCCGCGCTCCTACCGGGGTCTCGGGATCGGGAATGTCCAGCGCCTCCCATCGCATGTCGAGGGGCACATCGAGAATGGTCGGGGGTTTGCTGTGGTAAAAGCGTGTGGAAAGCATGGCGCCGTAGTGAGGGTCGTAAACCCATTTCTGACCGAGCGCGTGACCCATGCCTAAAACTGAGCGGCCAAGTACCTGCCCTCCGAGCGCGCGCGGATGAATTACCGTGCCGGTGTCCGCGCAGGCGAGAAAATCGGTGATGTAATACTTGCCGGTCTCGACATCGACTTCCACTTCGGCAAAGCTCGCGACAAAGGAAAACGTTTGTCCGTCGCGAGGGTAGGTATCTTTGGCAGCGGCCACCAGCCCTTGGCCGGCCAGGGCTGCCGCCGACGCCTTGGTCAACTTGTTCAGATCCGGTGCCGTATCGTGGCCGTCGTAGATACCGCCCAGCTGAATCGCGCGTTGCGCGGCCTGCGCCAGGGTCATGCCGGTTCCGCCCTTCCGGAAAACGCGTTCCCGGGCGATCTGGTACTGTTCGGGTTTGCCGCCGAGTGTTTTAGCGGCGATTTCCTGCAGCCTTTTCTTGGCCTCCATGGCGGCTGCGTACGCGGCACGCGTCATCGCATGCGTGGTCTGGCTGCCGCCGGAGACGCAAGTGAAAGGAAGATTCTTGGCTGTATCACCCCAAATGACGTCGCACTTTTCCCAGGGGACGCCTAGAAGTTCGGCGCCTGCGCGGTGAACGTCGATCACCGACTCGGTTCCCAGGTTGCCGATTCCAGACTGAAATCGAACACGCCCC
>Ga0187783_10000984_pt1 | contig 20971 bp, 18 predicted proteins | sample 1015_SJ02_MP02_2_FD_132471 | JGI IMG/M metagenome (GOLD analysis project Ga0187783, IMG submission 132471) | Tropical peat soil microbial communities from peatlands in Department of Meta, Colombia - 1015_SJ02_MP02_20_MG | ecosystem: Environmental > Terrestrial > Soil > Wetlands > Peat | place...
AAGAGCTCGGGGTGCAAAACCACTTCTCGCTGGGTGTTCGGAGCGCCAAGGCGGCCATCGCACTGATCCATGCACGCGGGCTGACGAAGACGGACGAGCCGGAGATTGGCCGCGACGGCAAGTGGGCGGTCGACATCTACGATCCGGACGCCACGCGCGTCGAGTTCATGGAATTCGCACCTGCACAAAAGCCGTGCTGTAACCCCTACACGGCACCACATCCGAAGCCGTGAACCCCTCTTGCTGCCGTCGAGGTGCTCTTGTCGGACGCGCAGACGGTCAAGTCGCGATCAAACTGTAGTTCCGGGTTGGTCGCAAGTGTCGGGTCGCGGCGGTGGCAACAGGGAGATTAATGTCCCGGGCGGGTAGGCCTACGACGCCGCCCGTTCCAGCTTATTGGCCAAGGGCAGGCTGAACAAGAACACGGAGCCGTGGTTTAATTCGCTCTCGGCGCGAATGCTGCCCCCGTGGGCCAGGACAATATGTTTCGCGATGGCAAGCCCCAGGCCCGTGCCGCCGGACTCGCGCGAACGGGCTTTATCGACCCGGTAGAACCGCTCGAAGAGCCGGGGCAAATGCTCGGACGAGATGCCCGGGCCGAAATCACGAACATAGAACTCCAGTCCCCGGTCAATGGGCCGCGCCCCTAAAATCAAGCGTCGACCACCAGTCGCATACTTCACGGCGTTATCCATGAGATTCGAAAAGACCTGGTGGATGGCCTCACGGTCGGCGCTCACCAGGTCCCGGGGAAAATCCTCCACCAAGAGCTCGATGTCATGCGCCCGGGCCACCTCCTGAAAACTCTCGACCGCGTCGCGCAAAAGCTCCGCCGACGGTACCGGCTGAATATCAAAACGCTGCTCGCCCGATTCCACGCGGGCCAGCGTTAGCAGATCCTCGGTCAAGCGCGACATTCGGCTGGCATTTTTGCGGATGATTTCCAGGAACTCGCGCGCATGATTTTCCGAGGAGCCGTCGAGCAGGGTTTCGGCATAGCCCTGGATCGAGGTCAACGGGGTTCGCAGTTCGTGGGATACATTGGCGATGAAGTCACGCCGGGTTTTTTCCATGCGCTCGGTTTCCGTGAGATCGCGGAGCACTGCCACCGCACCGCCTTCCGGCATGGGGGCCGCGGTCACATCAAACGTCCGCCCGGGGACGATCGAGGTAGCCCGGGCAGTCAGGACCTTTCGCAATTCGTTGGCGCCGCGGATGGCCCGAAGAAAGTCGGGGTCGCGAACCGTTTCGACCACGGGAGTCCGGAAGCGGGTGCGCACCAGGCTGTCCATCCTCTGATTGGTCCATTGCAAGCGGTTGTCCGGAGAAATGGCAATGACCGCATCCTCCATACTGTTGAGCAGCGTTTCCAGTTGTCGGCGGCTGGTATGCAAAGCGGAGAAGTCCTGTGCCAAGCGACCTGCCATGCGGTCGAGCGCGGCTGCCACTTCCCCAATTTCGCCGCCCATCGGTTGGGAAATTCGCGCGTTCAAATCGCCGTTCGCCAGCCGCTCCGCAGTTTCGAGAATGCGAGCAAAATCCTGCGCAATTCTGAATGCAGCAAGAGAAGAGATCACGATCGCCAGCAGGAGACCGATGGCCAAGCTGGCAATGACGGCATTTCCCGCTGCCCATCCCTGGCGCAGGAGAAAGATGGCCGAGCCCACAGAGATCACAATCAACGGCAGGAAAGCGCCCAGCAGCTTGACGAAAATCCGCTCCTTCACTTCACAGCCTCAAAGCGGTAGCCGGCTCCACGCACGGTTTTCAGGTAGCGCGGGTTCTCGGGGTCGGGCTCGATCTTTTCCCGAATCCGGCGTACGTACACATCGACGGAACGCGGCGTCACGTAGGCGGTATCGCGCCACACCGAATCGAGAAGTTGGTCTCGGGTGAAGACCCTGCCGAGGTGGCGCGCAAAATGGTCCAGCAAGCGGAACTCGGTCGCGGTGGTGGTCACCCTCTGGCCGCGTACGGTAAGCGTCATCGCTCCAGGGTCAACTTCGATGTCTCCCACCCGGATGGGTGATTGCGAGAGCGGGCGTTCGAAGCGCCGCAGCACGGCTTTGACGCGAGCCACCAGTTCCCGCGGGCTGAATGGCTTGGCGATGTAATCATCCGCCCCGAGTTCGAGGCCCAGGATGCGGTCCGCTTCCCCGCTTTTTGCGGTCAAGAAAATTACCGGGATCGAAACCAGCAAAGGCATCTGTCGGATTTGCCGGCATAGCTCCAACCCATCCTTGCCCGGCACCATAATATCGAGGACAAACAACCCTGGCCGCTGTTTTTCTGCCTCGGCAATCACCATGTGCGCCGTGGGGAACAGTTTGACTCCGAATCCCGCCACCTCCAAATGATGCCGCACCAGACGGGAAATGTCGGGATCGTCTTCTACCACAAAGATGCTTGGTTTCACACCGGTATTGTAGCCGCAGGCCGGCAATTCTGCTGCCATTGTAACCTGGCTGAAACAATTGTTTTCAGGGGCGCCGCGGAGGCCGGATCTCGATGATTAGGTTGCCCCTCGCATCCAGCCAAAAATGTCTACCCTCTGGGATCAGGCTGGTCGCGGTGTATTCGGTAACAATGGCAGGGCCCTTCCGCCGGACGCCCGGTTGGAGAGCATCCCGGTCATAGATGATCGTGGGAATCCTCTTCGTGCCAATGACCACCCGAACCCTCTCGGGGCGAATCGAGGAAGACCGGAGACCCGCACCGGTGTAAGCCATGCCGGTCCCAGGCTGGCCGAGCGAAGATCGGATACGTGCCCGCAATCGCAGGGTCACGATTTCGATTTCTCGTTGCGGATAACCGTAACCATAGCGCCGTTCATGCTCATGCTGAAAAGCTTCGGGCAGTCTCCGGCTGTAGGGGACGTTCAGTTCGTAGCCTTGGCCTCGGTACCGGACATCGACACTGCGCCCCTCCTGCATTTTTCCTTGCCAGCCTTCCCGACGAAATTCTTCCTTCGCCTGCGCACCGAGCCCGGCGAATTCCTGGTCCAGACGGTTGAACGGAACCTTGACCCCGGCGGTCCAGAGCACGGTCTTCGAATAATCTTTCACCACATCGCTCACCAGAATCCCGAACGCCGAGAGCGCTCCCGGAAAGGCGGGAACGATCACCCGTGGAATGCCCAAGGCTTCGGCCAGATCGCAAGCGTGCAGGCCTCCTGCTCCTCCAAAAGCCACCAGCGCGAACTCCCGGGGATCATGGCCACGCTCGATTGAAACCACCCGAATGGCTTTTTCCATCGTGGCGTTCACCACGCGGATGATTCCGCTCGAGACCTGTTCGAGCGAGAGCCGGGCTCCGCTTCGCCTTAGCCATTCCCGCAGAATTCTGCGGGTGCGTTCGAGGTCAGGCATGAAGCTCCCGCCTAGAAAACGGTCCGCTCGCAATCGTCCCAGAATCAAGTGGGCATCGGTGACCGTCGGTTGCGTGCCTCGCCCATAACAGATCGGGCCAGGGTCCGCGCCGGCCGATTCCGGGCCCACGCGAAGCGCGCCGGCAGCGTCAAAGCGCGCAATCGAGCCTCCACCGGCTCCAACCGTGTGAATGTCGAGCATAGGAACACCGACTGGAAAACCGGCTATCTCGGATTGACTGCTGGGCCTGGCTTCGCGATCCACTAAGGCCACATCGGTGGAAGTGCCCCCCATATCGAGGGTGATGATGCGATCGTAGCCGCTGGATCTCGCCATGGCGGCTGCCCCGACGACGCCTCCCGCCGGCCCGGATAGTACGGTTCTCACGGGCTGACGAACCGCAGCCTCGAGAGCGGTGATGCCACCGCTCGATTGCATCAGAAAGATGCGACAGGGGACGGGGTGGCTGCGGGGTGAAAAACGACGCCTCAGCAGGGCCTGCCTGGAGCCCAGGTGGGGTGCGCCACCCAGCCGTCGTATCTCGCCCGGCCCCTCGGACCGCCGAGCGGGTTGCGCTCGCCGAAGCGTCCCGTCGCGCTGCTCTAGGCGCCGTGCAAGGTTCTCGAGGTAGTTGTCCATCACCGGCTGCAGATAGGCATTGACCACAACCGTGCTGGTTCTCTCATACTCGCGAAACTCGGGCAGAATCCGGTGGGAAAGGGAAAGCGGCACTTCCAGGCTCTCAAGGGTCTGGCCAATCCGTCGTTCGTTCTCAGGATTGGCGAAGGAGAACAGCAACGAAATGGCGATTGCCTCGGGACGACTCTGGCGCAGCTTCCCGACGAGTCTCGCCAACTCAGCCTTGGACGGTTTGCGCAAGATCTTCCCTTCGACGACAGTGCGTTCGGCCACCCCGAAGCGCCGATCACGCGGGACCAGAGGCTCAACCCGGTCAAAGAAGAAGTCATAGAGCTTCGCCCGAGCCTGCCGCCCGATTTCGATCACATCTTCGAATCCCTGGGTTGTGACCAAGGCCACGCGCCCGCCCTTACGCTCGAGCAATGTGTTGGTGCCGACGGTGGTGCCGTGAAGCAGTACCACCGGCCCAGCCACTCCCATGGTTTCCAGTGCCGCCACAATCGCGCGAGACGGATCCTCCGGGGTGGAGAACACTTTGAGCACGGAAAGCCGGCCTCGGTCTACCCAGAGGCAGTCCGTGAAGGTACCGCCGCTGTCGATGGCCACACAGATTGGGTCCGACGGTCTCATGGAGTTCGAATCGGAACGTTAGGGTACCACTCTGAGGCCAGCTTGTGGCGAGCCAGGAGGGAAGAATTGGGTCAGTTTCTGACCTTGGAGGCAAGGCCACGACTCAACCTTGTGGTTTCCAGCGCAACACCGGATTTCGAGCAGCCGTCACCTCGTCAAGTCGCGACACCCGGGTGGTGTGGGGAGCAGACAAAACCATTTCCGGATCCTCCTCCACTTCCTCGGCGATCGAGCGCATGGCTTCGATGAACAGGTCCAGCTCTTCTCTCGGCTCGCTCTCACTCGGCTCAATCATCAGAGCACCGGGCACGATCAGGGGAAATGCGGTGGTGTAGGGGTGGAAACCATAATCGATGAGGCGCTTGGCAATATCCATCGTGCGCACGCCTTTTTTCGCCTGCAGCTTGTCACTGAAAACGACCTCATGCATGCTCGGCGTAGGGTACGGAAGATCGTATGCACCTTCGAGCCCTTTGCGAATGTAGTTGGCATTGAGCACGGCGTCTTCCGTCGTCTGCCGCAAGCCGTCCGGCCCATTGGCGAAGATGTACGCCAGGGCCCGAACAAACATGCCGAAGTTTCCATAGAACGCGCGCACGCGCCCGACCGAGCGAGGCCGATTGTAATCTAATCCCAGCGTCCCATCGGCTTTGGTAATGACAACGGGCCACGGCAGGAAGGGCTCCAGAAACTGCTTCACCGCAACCGGACCGGAACCGGGTCCACCGCCACCGTGGGGAGTAGAAAAGGTCTTGTGCAGGTTCAGGTGCATCAGGTCTACGCCAAAGTCTCCGGGCCGTACTTTGCCGACTAAGGCATTCATGTTGGCGCCATCCATGTAGAGCAGGCCGCCTTTGGCGTGCATGATGTCGGCGATTTTGTGGATTTCTTGCTCAAAAACCCCCAGCGTATTGGGGTTAGTGAGCATCAGGGCCGCTACCTCCTGGTTCATTTGAGCGGAGAGGGCGGAGACATCGACCATGCCCTGAGCGTTGGATTTCAAATTCTCGACAGCATAGCCAACGGTGGCTGCAGTCGCCGGATTGGTGCCATGGGCCGAGTCCGGGATCAGAATTTTCTTGCGCGGATCGCCCTTGGTTTGATGATGTGCCCGTACCATGAGCAAACCGGTCAACTCGCCTTGCGCCCCGGCGGCGGGTTGCAGAGTGATTGCATCCATCCCGGTAATTTCAAGCAGGCATTCGCTCAACGTCTTGAGGATGCGCAAGGCCCCCTGGGAAACCTTCTCCGGCTGGTAGGGGTGTCCGTTGGCCAGTCCCTCCAAGCGGGCAACCACTTCGTTCACCCGCGGGTTGTACTTCATGGTGCAGGAACCCAGGGGATACATACCTAGATCAATGGCGTAGTTCCAGGTGGAAAGCCGGGTGAAGTGCCGGATGATTTCGATTTCGCTTACTTCCGGCAACTGGCCGAGAGCTGTTCTTTGAGAGTCGCCGAGCAGCCTCTTGGTATCCACTTCCGGTACGTCGAGCGGGGGAAGCTTCCAGGCCATTTTGCCGGGGGAGGATTTTTCAAAGAGCAGGCCTTCGTTCTGGCTGACATGCCGCGTCGCTTTCCGGGTCGGGTGTTTCATCGCGCCACTTCCTCGACATCCGTCTCCGGAGCAGACTTCCCCGAACGCTCACTTTCCGAGATGAAGCCAGCGGCGGTGTCAATCGCCGTCCTCGTCGTCATTTCCGTGCAGCACCAAAGCGCTGCATTGCCTAGCTCGGGATAGAATTTTTTCAGCGGCAACCCGCCCACAATCTTATGGCCTAACAGCCGATTGTTAATGGCATGGGGATCCTCGCCGGTTTGAACCACGAATTCATGGAAGCGGGGCGCGCCCGGAAACAGTACTTTCGCATGTTTGCCGAATTGCTCGGCGGCATACGCCGCCTTGGCCAGGTTCTGCTTCGCCAGCTCCGCCAGTCCCTGTTTGCCGTAAATCGTCATGAATATGGTCGCCATCAAAGCCATCAGCGCCTGATTGGTGCAGATGTTCGAGGTTGCTTTCTCTCGCCGAATGTGCTGCTCCCGCGTTGCCAGCGTCAGCACAAAGCCCCGTTTGCCGTTTCGGTCGGTAGTCTGTCCGACCAGCCGGCCGGGCATTTGCCGAACGTACTGCTGCCGGGTTGCGATGACTCCGCAATAAGGGCCGCCGAATCCCAGGGGCACCCCGAGAGATTGCACTTCCAGGGCGACAATGTCAGCTTGGCGAGGCGGCTCGAGAATGCCGAGAGACACCGCTTCCGCGATAGATACGACGAGCAGTGCTCCCTGCCGGTGCGCCAGCTCCGCCACCGCGCCCACATCTTCAATCGTGCCCAAGAAATTCGGCGATTGAATCAGCACGCAGGCCGTTTCTTGGGTGATCGCCCGCTCCAATTCCTTAAGGTCAAGCCGACCGCTCTCGCTATAGGGCAGCGTCAGCAGCGACATTCCCTGATGCGTGGCGTAGGTAGAGAGCACTTCTCGATATTCCGGGTGCACGCTGCGAGCGACGACCACGGATCGCCGTTGCGAAAGGCGGGCTGCCATCATGACAGCTTCCGTCGCGGCGGTCGAGCCGTCATACATGGAAGCGTTCGCTACTTCCATGCCGGTCAGCTCCGAGATCATGGTTTGAAATTCGAAGATCGCTTGCAGAGTACCTTGGGAAACCTCTGCCTGATAGGGAGTGTAAGCGGTGAAGAACTCGCCCCGCGAGACCAACGCATCGATCAGCACCGGGCGATAGTGATAGTAGGCACCCGCGCCGAGAAACGTAGCCGCGTAGTTGTCTCCGTTTTCCCGCGAACGCTCCCGAAACCAGTCGACAATTTCTGCCTCCGCCATTTGGCGTGGAACTTTCAAGTCGCGGGTGAGGCGGTACTCAGCGGGAATTGGCGCGAATAGGTCATCGATGGAGCCGACACCAATCGACTCGAGCATAGCTCCACGGTCAGCCGGAGATTTCGGTAAGTAACGCATACCAGCCTTGGATGTAATTAGGAATGCACTTGATTTTTGATAACCCACCCACACCGAGTTCGCACAGGCTTTTCCTGCTGCTTCCGGCCTCGGGCTTGGGAGATCGCATCGAATGCCGAGTCAGTGGCTATCCTCCTCCGCCACGAACTTTTCGTAATCCGCAGCTGAGAGTAGCGCGTTCAACTCGGCCGGATTTTTAATCGCGATCTTGATCATCCAGGCGGAATGGGCATCCTGATTAATTTTCTCAGGTGCGCTGGTGAGTTCGCTATTGACTTCGGTCACGCTACCAGAAATCGGGGCGTACACGTCGGACACCGCCTTCACCGATTCGACAGTGCCAAACGCCTTCCCCGCCGTGATCTCCGTTCCAACCTTCGGTAGGTCGACAAATACAATGTCCCCCAGCAACTCCTGGGCATGGTTGGTGATCCCAATGGCGGCACTTTTCCCGTCCGCTTTAATCCACTCATGTTCTTTGGTGTACTTCAGATCGCCCGGATACGGCATGGGTGCTGGCTCCTGATTTCGTGATCTCCGCAAACCACCGCTAGCGCAAATGCTCTCTGCGTATTAAGCCTTCTTTGGCCGCTGATAAAAAGGAGTCGCCACCACCTTTGCTTTCACCGCCTGGCCGCGGATTGCCACCTTCACCGTGGATCCTGGATCGCGGAATTGAGGCGGCAGGTACGCCAGCGCAATGTTTTTCTTCAAAAACGGCGCATACGATCCACTCGTGACCCACCCGATCTCTCTACCACTCTCGTCGAGAACCTTGTAACCGTCACGGGCAATGCCCCGTTCCACCATCTCCAGACCCACCAGCGTCCGCTTCAGCCCCGCGGCTTTGGCCTCGGCAAGGAGCGCGCGCCCGATAAACTCAGGCTTTTCCATCTTGCAGAAACGATCCAGACCCGCTTCCCAGACATTGATGGTATCAGTAATCTCGTGACCATACAGGGGCAGTTTGCCTTCGAGACGCAGGGTGTTGCGAGCCCCTAAGCCACAGGGCACACAACCCAATTCTTTGCCTGCCTGGAACAGTTTTTCCCAAACCATCGCACTGGTGTTCTCGTCGCCGGGGACGTAGATCTCAAACCCATCTTCCGCGGTGTAGCCGGTGCGGGTTATCAGGATGTCCTTGAGCCCGCAGACTGTCCCTCGGGCCAGCCAATAGAACTTCACCCCTGAAAGGTCTACATCGGTCAACTTCTGGAGTAAGTCGACGGCTTGAGGGCCCTGGACCGCGATTTGGGTGAAATCGTCCGACAGGTTTGTGACCCTGCAATGGAACTGCCGGGTATTTTCACGCACCCAGTCGAAATCCTTTTCCCGCGTGCCCGCGTTAATAACCAGCAGGTAGTCATCCTCGCCCAGTCGGTGCACGATCATATCGTCGACGAAGGTGCCTGCAGGATAAAGCAACGCCGAATATTGAGCCTGCCCAATCGCCAGACGGGAAGCCGCATTCATCGAGATATGCTCGACGGCTGCCAAGGCTTCGCGCCCGTCGAGGCGGATGTCCCCCATGTGGCTGACATCGAAGATGCCAACCCGGGTGCGCACCGTATTGTGCTCGGCAATGATTCCCCCTGTGGCGGGGTATTCGAGCGGCATGTCCCAACCGTTGAAGTCGACCATCTTCGCACCCATCTGACGGTGAACGGTATTCAGCGCCGTCTTACGAGTTGCGGGCGTGGTGATTTCAGCCGCGGACACTTGCTCCTCAGGCAACAGCCGTGCTGGGCTGCCAGCAATGATGTGGCTCACAATGAGACTCACTACCGTACCATGCAGGCTGGGACTGCAGCAACCAGCGGCCGGCAAGGTCAGTCATCGGGGGAACAGCGCAGTTCGGCTCGGGTGCAGGGGAAGCTCAGCCAGGTTTCAGGTATCAGGACCAGGGGGGCCAGGGGACCAGGCTTGAGCAACCAATCAGTTTGTGGTATTAACCATAGCCAACACTTCACAACCCACTTATTCATGCCTGCCGACAAAAGCTCGACTCACTGTGCACAGTGCGACCAATCAGAGCGGAACTGCGAATGCGAGCGGTACTGTATTCTCTGTCAGTCGCAATTAGATATCCGGCTCTGTACCGACGGCCGCTACTATTGCGCGTCCTGCCGTGAGGCGTGCGAATACCAAACCGCCAATTGATTCTTGCCGTTTACAAGCCCGGATCGATTCCCGTTTTCTCGTCGTGGGCCAGAAATCCGAGGCCTTCCGATGGCCCTCGAGGCGGGTAGCAAACCGGCGAAACCTTTTTGATCGGATGGGATGCCCTTAAAACACCACCGCCTCCTTATATTCCCCGAACACCTTCCTTAATGTGTCGGCGATTTCGCCGACGGTGGCATAGGCCTCGACGGCGGCAAGGATAGTCGGCATCAGATTGGCGCCTGAGCGGGCAGCGTCTTCGACTCCCAGCAGGGAATCCTGCCACGGCCGAGGATCGCGCCGCCTGCGAAGCGCCCGCAGCTGCTGGACCTGCTTGGTCTCGAGCGCCTCGTCAATGTGCTGGATGGGAATTGGCTTTTCCTCCTCCACCAGGAACCGGTTCACGCCGACCACGGTGGTTTCTCCGCGGTCGACCTGCTGCTGGTACTCGTAGGCGGCGTTTTGAATTTCCTGTTGCACGAAGCCTCGTTCGATGGCCTTGGGCATTCCGCCGAGGGCTTCGATTCTGTCTACATACTCGCGCGCCCGCTTTTCCATTTCGTTGGTCAGCGATTCGACGTAGTAGGAACCAGCCAGAGGATCGATCGTCTGTGGAGCACCCGATTCGTAGGCGATAATCTGTTGAGTTCGGAGGGCAATCCGCGCTGCTTGCTCGGTGGGGAGCGCCAAGGCCTCGTCGTAGGAGTTGGTATGCAGGGACTGGGTTCCGCCTAGAACGGCAGCCATGGCTTGCATGGCGGTTCGCACAATGTTGTTCTCCGGTTGCTGTGCGGTCAAAGTGGACCCCGCCGTCTGGGTATGAAATCGCAACATCCAGGACCTAGGATACCTCGCCTTGAACCGCTCCTGCATGATGTGGGCCCACAGGCGGCGGGCCGCCCGGAACTTGGCTACCTCTTCCAAGAAATTGTTGTGTGCATTGAAAAAGAAGGAGAGCCGGGGAGCGAACTTGTCGACATCAAGCCCGGCATGGATCGCAGCTTCAACATAGGCAATGCCGTTGGCCAGCGTGAACGCCAGCTCCTGCACGGCGGTCGAACCCGCCTCCCGCATGTGATAGCCAGAGATCGAAATCGGATTCCAGTCAGGCACATTCTGGTTCGTCCAGGCGAACATGTCGGTGACAATCCGCATCGCCTGCTGGATCGGATAAATATAGGTACCCCGGGCAACGTATTCTTTCAGGATATCGTTCTGCACCGTGCCGGAGAGTCTGCGGAGATCGGCCCCATGGCGGCGGGCGACGGCTACGTACAGCGCCAGAAGAACCGAAGCCGTAGCATTGATGGTCATGGCGGTAGAGATCTTCGTTAGGTCGATGCCTTCGAACAGGCGCTCCATGTCTTCGATGGAATCAATAGCTACGCCAACTTTGCCCACTTCGCCCAAAGCCAGAGGATGATCGGAGTCCAAGCCGATTTGCGTGGGCAGATCGAAGGCTACCGAAAGCCCAGTGGTGCCATTGGCCAGAAGATACTTGTAGCGCTTGTTCGATTCCTCGGCATCACCCATGCCGGCATACTGGCGCATGGTCCAGAGCCGTCCTCGATACATCGTCGCCTGGACACCACGGGTGAACGGGTACTGCCCCGGATAACCGACTTGCCCGCCATAGTCCCAGCCGTCGAGATCGGATGGGGCGTAGAGAGGACGCACCGGTAAATGGGAGGAAGTTTGCGGTTCGGAAGCCGGGACTTGGCTGCTAGCGGAGGCTTTCCTCTTGACCTTCATAAGACCCTTCTACCACAGAGCCCCGAAGGCAAATCTTTGCAGCCGAGGAGGACCTCCACGACTATCACCGATCGACCTCGCGCGGCCCGTCGGGCAGGACGGAAAGGGATCGAACGCTCCGCCTGGAATGGCTTTGCGCGGATTTCGATTCCTTTAATTACAGTTTCATCCTCTTCTTTTGATCCGCCAGAACGAACTCAATCCAAACCAAGCAAATAAAAGAGTGAAACAAAATGCCATCATCAGGCGACCCGAACCGCCGTGTCCCTGGTGGTACTTGACATACTCTCGGCAGAAGGCCAGAAACCCGATCCCGGCTAACGCCAAGAAAACAAAACCCGTGACCTCGAGCCACAGCTGCCCCAAGACCCGCCCCAGGTGAGCGGCCGTGGTCTGTGCGGCTTTCCCAAGCACGGCCAGAGTGCGGCTTCCTTTCAGCTGCTGACTAGCCACCCGAGCGACGACGCCCAACTTGCGGCCGGTTGAGACTTGCGCCATGACACTGGTGATTTTATCAAGCTTCGGCGGTACAATGAGCCGTCACGAGGAGTTCTGAGCGAAGCGCGGTGACGGACAAGCGCATCTAATAAATCGATTGGGTTGGAAGGGGGACTTGTGGACCAGCAACTGAAGCAGTTGATGAAGGAACTCGGCGAGGCGATCAACGAGTCCCTGGCAGAGTCCGATCAGATTGCTGAGGTGGTTTCCCGAATCAAAGAGGGTGGGTACGACATTTTCCTGGTGCTCGAAGCCACAATTGGAGTGAGCAAGCCCGGCGAAAAGACAAACGATAAGACATCCCTGGTGACTACCCTCACCGGCAACCCCGAGTTTAAAGTGAGCGATCAGGATCTGAAGTTCCTCAAGTCCCTGCGCATCAAAATCGAGGACGACGCCGCGTAGACCGAGCCCGGACGTTGCGATCGATGGGTCGAAATCGGCCGAAGTCGGCATAGCCGTTCCAGCTACCCCAGGGCCAAAGCGCCCGCCGTGGCGCCAATCTAGTTAGCATCCCTATGCTAGTATTTAGCGTCTGCCAGCGTTGTACGAGGCTCGAGTTGCTAACTCCGTTGGCGTATGCGACCAAGGTAAGGCTGATCGAAGCGGGAAGGCCATGAAGGACACGCTCGGAGTCTTACTGGCCGGAGGGGCAGGAGAACGTCTTTATCCCCTCACCCGCGACCGAGCCAAGCCGGCGGTAACCTTCGGCGGCATTTATCGCATCATCGATGTAACCCTCTCGAACTGCATCAACTCTGACCTTCGCCGGGTTTACATCCTCACCCAGTACAAGGCACTCTCCCTCAATCGCCACATCCGCGAAGGCTGGAACATCGTGGCGCGTGAGATCGGAGAGTTCGTTGAAGTGCTGCCTCCGATGAAGAGAGTTAGCGAGGAGTGGTATCAGGGAACCGCCGACGCGGTGTATCAGAATATTTATTCCATCGGTTCGGAGCAGCCGAAACACGTTCTCATACTGTCGGGTGACCATATCTACAAGATGAACTATGGTCTGATGTTGAAGCAGCACGTCGATTCCGAAGCCGACGTCACCTTGGCTACTATTCAGGTGGATCCGGACGAAGTCTATCGCTTCGGCGTGGTGGAGGTGGACCGAGACAGCCGGGTGAATGGCTTTCTCGAAAAGCCGCAGCACACCGATCTGCGCTCGCCGTACAACCCGGAAAAGGTGTCAGCTTCCATGGGCATTTACATCTTCAACACCGACGTGCTCATTCCCGTACTGCTCAAGGACGCCGAGGATCCAGATTCCAGCCACGACTTTGGCAAAGACCTCTTGCCCAAGATGGTAGATGACTACCGGGTGTACTCCTTCGACTTTGTGGACGAGAATAAGAAGGAAGCGTTGTATTGGCGCGACGTGGGCACGCTCGAGGCTTACTACGAGGCCAATATGGACATCGTCTCGGTGTCGCCGGTGTTCAACCTTTATGATGAGGGGTGGCCGATCCGAACTCACCAGCGGCAGTATCCGCCGGCCAAATTCGTCTTCGCTGAGCAAGGACGTACGGGTACGGCGCTCGATTCTATTGTCTCCGCCGGCTGCATTGTTTCCGGAAGCACGGTGAAGAATAGTGTGTTGTCGCCAAACGTGCGGGTGAATTCCTTCAGCGAAGTCGATGCCAGCATTTTATTCTCGCATGTGAATGTCGCGCGCCATTGCCGCATTCGCAAAGCCATCATCGACCGCGACGTACATATTCCTGAAGGCACGACCATCGGCTACGACGTTGAAGCCGACCGGCAACGCTACTTCGTGACCGATAGCGGCATCACGGTAGTGACTCGCGATTACTCGCTGTTTGAGAATCCGGTGACGGTGGATTACTTCACGGCGGAGTGACCACCTCCTGTTTACCTCTTTCCGGGCTGCGCTTGTCCCTCTTGGCTGGCTGGAACCCCCGCTTCGGAATCGTACGGTGACGGGTCCACCACCGGCATGGATATTTCTCGCGGGGCAATACGCGGAGCATGCTATCTGCGCAATTTGTTCGCCCGTTCGTCGCCTGCTACAATGCTCCGTTTTCCCTCGAGTTCCCTCAAAGATGCCTTGTTTCCGGAGGGTGAACCGCGTCGCGGCATGAAATCAGTTCTCAGGGGCTCTATGAAATAAAGGAAACCCTGCTCCTACACATCACAACCCAAAACCTGACCCTATGCGTTGGTTAAATTTCAACACTTGACCATCCTGAAAGTGGACGTAGACGAGTTTCCCTTGCTGGTGGCCACCTTCTGGGCTTCCTTCAGAGCCTGAAATGCGCCTCTTGCTGCTGGTGATGTTTGATACTGGCCTTCGCATTGGTGAGTGCTGCCGGCTGACGTGGGCTGATGTGAAGGGCCTGCAATGATGGCCGGGCCTCGGTTCACGTTCGGCACGGCAAGACCACCAACGCCCGAGGATTCGTACCCCTCACAGACCCCGTCAGAACCGTTTTATGTGAGTTGAAGGACCCAGCTGCCGAGACCGAAGATTTCGTTTTCACCTTTCACGGTCACCCCATCACGGTTGTCTGGGCCTCACATCACTCGACGTTCGCAAGACGCAAGGCCGGACTGCCAGAAGACGCTGTGCTACATTCCTTACGGCACTCTTTTCTGACTCGCCTTGGTGAGGCCGGTGCTGATGCGTTCACGATTCAGAAGCTGGCAGGACACGCGAACATCAACCAGTCCAGTAAGTACGTTCACCCATCCGAGAACCGGCTGGAATCCACCATTGCCCTTCTCAACAAAAAGCCAAACTGAGTGCTTTTATGTGGTGACTGGTGTTGCGACGATATCACCGGCTGGCTTGGGAAATGGGGGCCTCCATGCCGCTAAGTGATTGATTCCACGTAACGGCAACAGATTTGCTTGACCCCATCCACTAAATCACCAGTTCTGCGGAGTTCCGGGTGGAAGATGTCCAAATCGCAGCGCAACTTATCCGTCGCTGCATAGCTGGCGATGCGGCCGCCTGGGAGGAACTCGTCCAGCGCTATCACCGGCGCATTTATAACATCTGCTTTCGCTTCGCCGGATCTGCGGCGGACGCCCAAGACCTTACCCAAGAGGTCTTCACCAAGATGTATCGCACGCTGAATACCTACGATGTTGAACGCGGAGCGTTCATCACTTGGGTCACTGCCATGACCCGCAATCTGCTGGTAGACCACTTTCGTAGGACCAAGCAGGAGAGACTGACGGATTCACTTGACGCCACGCCTTCCGAGCGTGATGATGCCATGCCATTGAGCGAACAAATTCAAGATGGGCGGCCTTCCCCGGATGCGCGAGCCGAGTCCGCGCAACTGGGTGAGGCGGTGCACCGCGCCCTCGGACGGCTTTCGCCCGACCTTCGCGAGGCTGTGATTCTAAGAGACTTACAAGAAATGGACTACAAGCAAATTGCCACAGTGTTAAAAGTACCAGAGGGTACGGTGAAATCTCGAATCAACCGCGGACGTGCGGAACTTGCACGTGTGCTGCAACGTACATATAAACAGGTGATGTAATGGCAGAGAAAGACCATAGCGATCTGCAGTGCAGCGAGTTCGATGCTCTGCTCAGCGATGCCCTGGACAAGGTTCTCACCGGTCCCAAGGCCGAAGCATTCCAGGCTCACGCGAGTACTTGCCCGATCTGCGGGCCTCTGTTGGCCGAAGCGGAAATTGGCAAGCACTGGCTCGAGCAACTGGTAGACGCCGAGCCGCCAGCCCATTTGGTGCATAACATTCTCGCGGCCACCACAGGAATGGACACCGTCGGCCAGCATCAACCGGCGGCGGCCGAAGCTTCCTGGTTGGAGCGTGCGGGGACTTGGGCAAAAGCGTTCGCGCGCCCCATCGTTGCGATCGGCAGGCAGCCGCGACTTGCCATGTCCTTCGGCATGGCATTCTTTTCGCTTTCGATTTCCCTGAGTCTGGCTGGGGTGAGACTGGCGGACCTGCATCGCGTGGATCTTCGCCCCAGCGCGATCCGCAGGAGCTATTACGAAACCTCCGGTAAGGTCGTGAAGTATTACGAGAATATCCGGTTCGTCTATGAGATCGAGTCCCGGTTGCGGGAATTTAAGCGGGTCACCGCTCCCCCCGAACCGGCACCCGCCAAACAAGAGAAGAATCCGAGGAATAACGACACCAGTGAACAACCCGAGCAAAAGCAAGAGCGCAACTATGGTCCGGGAGATAGCCAGATGATCCAGGCTGCACTTTCCGACCATCCGCCTGCAGTGCATTTGGCCTGGGTGAATCTGGCCACACTCAGGAGGAAAGCGTGACTTGTGCCAACCATCCCGGTGCAGCTGCCATCGCGTACTGCCGCACTTGTGGGAAACCCCTTTGTTCAAGCTGCACACGCGAAGTGAAGGGAGTCGTCTATTGCGAGAACTGTTTGGCCGAGCGCCTGGCGAGTGTGCAGCCAGCCTTGCCGTCTCCACCACCGCCAGTGGGATTCGCTGCTCCCGGACCTGTGCCCCCAGCCTCGGGCGGAGGACCGAATCCGGCCGTAGCTGGGATTCTTGCCGGTTTCTTTCCCTTCGGCGTAGGCGCAGTCTATACCGGCCAATACGCCAAAGGCTTGGCTCACCTACTCATTTTCGTCGGACTGATTATTGGCATGGACCAAGGCAGCCCACTCGACACCTTCTGTGCCTTCGCCTTCGCCTTCTTCTATGTGTGGCAAATCATCGATTCCGTACGTACGGCGAAAGCGATCGAATTGGGACAACCTGCGCCCGACCCCTTGGGTCTTGGCCAAGCCTTTGGCATGGGGGAAAAGGTTGATACCTCGAAGATTCCCATCTTCGCAATCGTGCTGATCGGACTGGGCGTGCTGTTCCTGCTCGAAACCCTGGGCGTTTTCACCTACAGCGTAGGAAATCTGTGGCCGATCTTTCTGATCCTGCTCGGTGTCTGGATCTTTGCCCGGCGCGAAGGGCTGGTACCGTCGACTGGTCTGCATAGCTATCCGGGGCGAAGCCGCACCGCCCCCGTGGTGCTGGTCATGGTCGGAGTTCTCTCCCTGATTGAACACATGGGTGGCCCGGGCTGGCATCGTACCTGGCCAATCTTGCTGCTGGCCATCGGAATTACCAAGCTTACGGAACGGCAGATTCCGCCCCCCCCGCCACCGGACTTGGGCACCGGGACAGGATCGATGGGCGCGGTTAGCGGAGAGAGTCAACCGCCGGTGAGCGAGGTGAAAAATGGCTAGTCCAACCCAGGCCCCGCCCCCCCCTCGCCGTCAGCTTTCCTTGTCGGGTCCGATCGTGTTGATCTCCCTCGGAATCGTGTTTCTGCTGAGCACGATGGGATATCTCAATTGGTCGAGGCTGGGCCACTGGTTTGCCCACTACTGGCCCGTACTTTTGATTCTGGCGGGAGTCATAAAATTGATCGAGTATCAGATGGCGCAGCGCCAGGGGGTGCGTCCTTCCGGTCTAAGCGCGGGCGGTATTTTGCTGACCATCCTGGTGATTGTCTGCGGGCTGATCGCGACGCAGGCCTCGCGCTTTGATTGGGGCGGGGTCCGCGACCAGCTCAACCTTGACGAGGGGGACTGGTTCGGCGATAAGTACGAGTACGAAAATCAGCTGAGCGAGGATTTTCCCGCCGGCGCCAGCTTGCACGTGACCAATACGCGCGGCGCCGTCCACGTCAGCGCTTCTACCGACCCTCAGATTCACGTTTCGGTTCGCAAGCGCATTCAGGCTCAAAGCCAGTCGGAAGCCGACAAATACAACACCAAGACCACACCGCAGATCAGCGTGAACGGCAGCCGCGTCACTTTGAATGCCAACAACCAGGGCGCGGGGGATCACTGGGTAGAGGAGGATCTGGATATTTCGCTGCCCCGCAAGGCCGCGATTGACATCTCCACCCGCTTCGGAGACGTCGACGTCGTGGGCCGTGACGGCGACGTCACGGTCTCCGCGCAGCACAACGATGTGTCGGCAACCGAAATCAACGGCAAGGTGGACTTAAACCTTGATCACAGCTCAGCCCGCGTTTCCCAAGTCAGCTCCGATGTCTCCATCGAAGGTCACGCCAACGATGTTTCGCTCGAGGATGTCAAAGGCAGCGTTCATCTAGATGGAGAGTTCATGGAAAGCGTCAAGCTGGCCAACATCGCCCAGTCGGTTCTCTTCAAGTCCTCCCGCACGGAGATGCAGTTTTCGCGCCTGGATGGCGACCTGAATCTGGACTCCGGCGATCTCCAGGCGAACAACATCGTGGGACCGTTGCGGCTTGCGACCCGCGCTAAAGACATCCGCCTTGCCGGGCTCTCGGGCGACGTGCGGCTGGAGGATCAAGACGGATCCGTGGAGCTCCGGGCGAAAAAGCTGGGCAGCATGCAAGTGGACAATCGCAAGGGGGATGTCGAGATTTATCTGCCGCCGAAAGCCGGCTTCCAGGTGGATGCTCGGGCCCGCGGTGGGGATGTGGAAACAGACTTTTCCGAAATCAAAGTAGACAGTTCGGATGACCAGGCCACCGGCACCGGTACCATCGGCTCTGGCGGTCCGCGTTTGATCGTGAACGTGGACCATGGCACGATTGCAATTCGCCAAGGCTCGGCGGAGGCAGGCACGGAGCAGGTCGAGCCACCCAAAAAAGCCGGGAAAACGGTACCCGCACCTTCGCCCACCATCACCGAAAATTGATGGCTCCCTGAGCCAGGGGCGGTCGCAGCCTGGCTCCCAAGCGGCATCTTCCTGGGACCCAATACGGATCCGTCAGGCCGGCGCAGGAAGGCTTCGAGGGTCGCAGGCGAAGGCCGCCACACCCGGATTCGGTTTTCAGCGTGCCTCGAGCCGTGTTATGTTCAAAGTTCTCCTCGAGGCAAAGAGACCCTGAGAAATGATCCGCTCCTATAAGGGTGTGACGCCGACCGTCCCGCCTTCCTGTTATGTGGATGAATCCGCGCAGCTGATCGGCGACGTCGTATTGGCGGAGCACGTCAGTATCTGGATGAATGCCGTGCTTCGCGGTGATGTGCATTCCATACGCATCGGCCCGCATTCGAATGTCCAGGATTGCTGCGTGCTGCATGGTATGAAAGAACAGTACGGCGTATTCGTCGGAGAGTATGTCACCGTCGGACATTCGGTGACGCTGCACGGCTGCGTCATCGAAGACCGCTGCCTTATCGGCATGGGATCGATCATCTTGAATGGCGCTCGCATTGGTACGGGCTCGATCATCGCGGCCGGCACCTTAATACCCGAGAAAACCATCGTGGAGGCAGGCTCGCTCTGGATGGGCTCTCCCGGAAAATTCCGCCGCAGGTTGGAGAAAAAGGATCAGGAAACTATTCTGCGCTATGCCAACAATTACTTGGGGTATAAGGAGTCCTATTTGGGAGAACTCTGACAAGGTGTCGAAGTCCGCGCGATCCTTCTTTCTGCCGGAGATTCCGTTCACGGCATGGGAGGTTGCCAGCCTTCGCTCGAAACCATCAATGCTGGCTGGGATTTGAAACAGAGACGTCGTGATCAAAGCCATTCGTGGAACTCGTGACCTCCTGCCACCGGAAACGGCATTGTGGAATTTTGTCGAAGAGGCGGTGCGGGAGGTCTTCCGCGCCTACAACTTCCAGGAGATTCGTACGCCCATCTTCGAGGAAACCCAACTGTTTGCCCGCAGTGTAGGAGAAGAGACCGACATTGTGGCCAAGGAAATGTATACCTGGCAAGATCGCACCCGACGGGAAGGTGAGCAGGCACAGTCGCTCACCCTCCGCCCCGAGAACACGGCCGGCGTCGTACGGGCCTACATCGAGCACAAACTCTGGGAACGTGGCCTCAACAAGCTTTACTATATCGGGCCGCAGTTCCGCCGAGAGCGGCCACAGAAGGGACGCTACCGTCAGTTCTACCAAATCGGTGCCGAAGTGATCGGTCCGGCGAGCGCTGGAAGTGAATCGCCGGCGCGGGATGCCGAAATACTGGAACTGCTGGCTACCCTGCTCAACCGCCTCGGGATCAAACACTGGCATTTGCAATTGAATTCCATCGGTTGCCCTGCGGATCGCGCGCGCTATGCCGAAGCGCTGAGAGAAGCGCTGGCACCGCTGGCCATGAAGATGTGCGCGGACTGCCAGCGCCGCGCGGTTCGCAATCCTCTGCGGGTGTTCGACTGCAAAGTTCCGGAAGATCAGCCCCTGATCGAAACCCTGCCGCGGATCAGCCAATACCTGGACGAGCCTTGCCGCAAGCACTTCGAGCAAGTACAGGAGATTTTGCGCGCCGTGGGCGTTCCGTTCGCGCTCAATGACCGCCTGGTGCGAGGCCTTGACTACTACACCCGCACCGCATTCGAGTTCACCCATGGGGCGCTCGGCGCACAGAACGCGATTCTCGGAGGAGGCCGCTACGATGGCCTATCAGAATCGCTGGGCGGACCGAAAGCGCCGGGCATCGGATTTGCGATCGGGGAGGATCGACTGGTGCTCGCCCTGGAGCGGGCGGCTGAAGCCGTCGTAGGTAAGCCGGACGTCTACATCGCCCCACTCGGGACGGGCATGGATCGCGAGGCCGCCAGGCTGGCAAGCGAACTGCGCAGCCATCCGATCGTCGCCGAGTTGGGAGACGAATCGTTTCGTCTGAAAAAGTCGTTTGAGATCGCCACCAAGCTTGGGGCACGCTATATCCTGATCGTGGGCGAGAACGAAGTGAAATCAGGAGCCTTCACCCTCAAGAACCTGGAGAGCGGCGAACAGGTCTTGGTTCCCCGTTCCGAGCTGCCTACGAAACTAACGTAAATCTCATCCACTACGGTTTGGACGACCGCGCGAACGGAATCGTGCTCCTCGGGCTGTGGTCGTCTTATGAGCATGTCGATCATCGACTTACCAAGATAGGCCTTAACCATCGGTCTCCCTAAAAGTCGCAGTGCAACCGTAATCGTTGAGTATTGCATCGCACGATACGCTCAGCTCAGTGCAGC
>Ga0187783_10000985_pt1 | contig 20968 bp, 13 predicted proteins | sample 1015_SJ02_MP02_2_FD_132471 | JGI IMG/M metagenome (GOLD analysis project Ga0187783, IMG submission 132471) | Tropical peat soil microbial communities from peatlands in Department of Meta, Colombia - 1015_SJ02_MP02_20_MG | ecosystem: Environmental > Terrestrial > Soil > Wetlands > Peat | place...
TCACGATCGGCGCCGATCATGAGGCCATCGAGCATCTCGACCACATCGATGTGGCTGCCCAGGGTTGAATAGACCGTCGCCATTTCCAGCCCGATGATCCCGCCACCGATCACCAGCATGGACTGAGGAATGTTGGGCAGCGCCAGCGCGCCCGTCGAATCGACGACGCGCGGATCGCTCGGCATGAATGCAAGCTTGATCGACTGTGAGCCGGCCGCAATGATCGCCTTGTCAAACTTCACCACTTTGCGTTCGCCGCCGTTACGTGGCGTGACAGAGAGATGGTGTGGGTCGAGGAACGCCCCAACGCCCTGAATGACGTCGACCTTGCGCATTTTCGCCATTGCGGCGAGGCCACCGGTCAGTTTGCCGACCACTTTCTCCTTGTGACCTCGCAGCTTGCCGATGTCGATCTGTGGCGCGGCAAACGCGATGCCGTGGTCGATCATCGCCTTGACCTCTTCCATCACGGCGGCGGTATGCAACAGCGCCTTGGAAGGGATACAGCCCACATTCAGACAGACACCGCCAAGGGTCGGATAGCGTTCCACGAGAGCCGTCGCCATGCCGATATCCGCCGAACGAAACGCCGCCGAATAACCGCCCGGACCGGCACCGAGCACCAGCATCTCGCATTCGACGTCGGCGCTGCCGACGTGCCTAGCCGCAAGTGGAACCGGTGCTCCTCTCGCGCGAGCTCCCGCCCCGACCGAAGGTGCAGCCGGCGCCGCGGCGATCACGCCTGTCTGCAGCGTCAGGATGAGGCTCCCGGCGCTGACCTTGTCGCCAACCTTCGCCTTAATCTCCTTGACGGTTCCGGCGGCCGGCGATGGCACCTCCATCGAGGCCTTATCGGACTCAAGGGTAATCAGCGGCTGTTCTGGTGTAATCGTATCGCCGCTCTTCACCGCAACTTCGATGACCGGTACGTCCTTGAAATCGCCGATGTCCGGTACTCGCACTTCGATGACTTCATAGACACCGGCTGCAGCGCCATAGTCGGCCATCGGCGCACCCTCGCTCGAAGAGGCGCCACCACCCTTGACATTCTGCTTCGGTGCGACACCCGCGGGCGCAGCATCCGCCTCGGCGATGAGAATGACCGAACCCTGCGAGACTTTGTCGCCGATTTTGACCATCAACTGTTTTACGACGCCGTCCACCGGCGACGGCACATCCATCGATGCCTTATCGGATTCCAGTGTAATCAACGGCTGCTCGGTCTTGAGACGATCGTCTGGACCGACCAGCACGTCGATCACAGGAACGTTGTGGAAATCACCGATGTCGGGAACTTTGATCTCGATAGAGCTAGCCATCGCTCATTTCCCTATACAACGGCGCGCCGCATGTCGGTGAGCAGTGCGCCGAAATAAGTATTGAATCGCGCCGCCGCGGCGCCATCGATGATCCGGTGGTCCCACGATAATGACAGTGGCTGATATAACCGCGGCACGAATTGCTTGCCGTCCCACACCGGCTTCTCGAACGAACGGCAGGCACCCATGATCGCAACCTCAGGCGCGTTGATGATCGGCGTGAAATAGGTGCCGCCGATCCCGCCAAGGCTGGATATTGTGAAGGTACCGCCTTGCATCTGATCCGGTTTGAGCTTGCCATCGCGCGCGAGCTGGGCCAGGTCGCTCATCTCTTTTGCGATCTCAATAACGCCCTTTTTGTCGGCCTCGCGAATGACTGGCACGACGAGCCCCTGCGGCGTGTCGGCGGCGAATCCGATGTGGTAATATTTTTTGATAATCAGATTGTCGCCCTCCAGCGACGAGTTGAACTCTGGAAATTTCTTGAGCGTTGCGACCGCCGCCTTGATCATGAATGCGAGCATGCTGACGCGGACACCGGATTTCTCATTCTCCTTGTTGAGTTGCTTGCGGAAGGCCTCAAGTTCGGTGATGTCGCATTCGTCGTGATTGGTAACGTGTGGAATCATCACCCAATTGCGATGCAGTACTGGGCCTGAGATCTTTTTGATGCGTGACAGCGGTTTGGTTTCGATTGGGCCGAATTTGGCGAAATCGACCTTAGGCCAGGGTAGCAGGCCAAGTTCCGCACCTTGCGCCGCTGGGCCGGCCGGGGCTGCCGCCGGCGCGGTGCCGAAATTGATGACGTCCTCCGGGAGTATTCGGCCGCGCCGCCCGCTGCCATGTACCAGACGCAGGTCGATGCCGTGCTCGCGGGCGAGTTTGCGCACCGAGGGGCCGGCGTAGGGGACGTCGATCCCCACATCGGGCGCGGCCGCAACGACAGCCGGAGGCCGCGCTGGTTCGACCACGTTCGAGGGTAATTCGGGTGGCGCAGCCGCCGCCGGAGCCCGGGACGGCATCGCCGCGGCCTGGGTCGCCAAGGCCAGAATGACGCTGCCCTCGCTGACTCGGTCGCCGACCTTGACCTTAAGGTCCGCTACGGTGCCGCCGAGCGGCGAGGGCACCTCCATGGAAGCCTTGTCGGATTCCAGCGTGATCAGTGGCTGCTCGGGGCGGACGGTGTCGCCCGGCTTTACCAACACCTCGATGACGGGCACATCTTTGAAATCGCCGATGTCGGGAACTCGTACTTCGGCGACGCCACTGGGCGCGCTGGTCGGAGCCGGTGGCGCCGTTACGGCTGGTTTCACCGGTTCGGCGGTGGGGCCAGCCCCGTCGAGTTCTAATGACAGGATCGGCGTCCCCTGCCTGACTCTGTCGCCGATCTGCACCGCCAGCGATTTTACGATGCCGGCTGACGGCGAAGGGACCTCCATCGACGCCTTGTCCGACTCCAACGTTATGAGTGGCGCTTCGGCCTTGACGCGGTCACCGACCTTTACCGCTATTTCGATAATTGGAACGTCCTGGAAATCCCCAATATCGGGAACGGCAACTTCCCTTATCTGACCCATACTCGGTGTCTCCGACTACGTGCAGTTCAATGACCGCTGTCAATCTTGCAGCGGCTGGAATCGCGCCTGTCCGACCTCATGTTCTCCAGGGCGGCTCGCGGTCCGGATCGATTCCGTATTTGGCAATCGCTTCAGACACCGTTTGGATTGGCAGCACACCGTCGTCGACGAGGGCTTTAAGTGCCGCGACCGCCACATGATGGCGATCGACCTCAAAAAATCGGCGCAGTGCCTTGCGATAATCGCTGCGACCGAAGCCGTCGGTCCCCAGACAGACGAAGCGAGCCGTTACATAGGGCCGAATCTGCTCAGCAAATGCTCGCAGATAGTCGGTTGACGCGATCACCGGACCCTTGCGACCAACCAGACATTGCTCGACGTAGCTCCTGCGCGGTGGTTGCGCCGGGTGGAACAGGTTCCAGCGCTCAGCTGTCATGCCATCGCGACGCAGCTCGTTGAAGCTCGGGCAACTCCAAATATCGGCAGCGACGCCGAAATCCTGTTCGAGTAGATCTGCAGCGGCGATTACCTCCCTCAAGATGGTGCCCGAACCCAGCAACTGTACCTTTGGAACAGCACTCTCTGCTGCTGCCTCTCGCAATAGATACATCCCGCGGCGAATACCATCCTCCGCACCGGCAGGCATCGCCGGATGCGGGTAGTTCTCGTTCATCAAAGTGATATAGTAGTAGATGTCCTCCTGATCCTTCATCATTCGGCGCAAACCATCTTGAATAATGACCGCTACTTCATAAGCGAATGTTGGATCATACGATACGCAATTTGGAATAGTTGCCGCTAGCAGATGGCTGTGGCCATCCTCATGCTGCAGGCCTTCGCCGTTGAGCGTGGTGCGGCCGGCGGTGCCACCGAGCAAAAATCCACGGGCTCGCATGTCGCCTGCCGCCCAGGCGAGATCGCCGACTCGTTGCAAGCCGAACATCGAATAATAGATATAAAATGGGATCATCGGCACGTTACTGGTGCTGTAGGAGGTCGCCGCCGCGATCCATGACGACATCGCGCCGGCTTCGTTGATGCCCTCCTGGAGCATCTGTCCGGAACGGTCTTCGCGATAATACATGAGTTGGTCGGCATCCTGCGGTTTGTAGAGCTGGCCGATCTGCGAAAATATTCCGAACTGACGGAACATTCCTTCCATACCAAAGGTACGCGACTCGTCAGGAACGATCGGCACTACGTATTTGCCGACCACCTTGTCGCGAAGCAGGGTGTTGAGGATGCGCACGAACGCCATCGTCGTCGAAATCTCGCGCTGCTCCGTTCCAGCGAGCTGGGCGCTGAAGGCTGAAAGTTCAGGTACGTCCAGTGGTTGGGACTTGGTTCGGCGTTGCGGCAGTGGGCCGCCGAGTATCCGACGACGCTCCTCCAGATATCTCCTTTGCGTGTCGTCGAGCCTAAGGAACGGGACGTCCTCTATTTCGGCGTCGGAAACAGGAATTGAGAAACGATCACGGAACTTGCGCAGCGCCTCAAGCCCCATTTTCTTCTGCTGATGGGTGATCATCTGGCCCTCGCCGGCCTCGCCCATGCCATAACCCTTGACGGTTTTGGCCAGGATGACCGTCGGCTGGCCGGCGTGCTTTACCGCCGCCGCGTAGGCGGCGTACACTTTGTCCGGATCGTGACCGCCACGCCGCAGCGACCAGATTTCGTCATCGCTCATGTCTTTGACGAGCGCCGCAGTCTCTGGATATTTGTTGAAGAATTGCTGCCGTACGTAACTGCCATTTTTCGACTTGAAGTCTTGGTACTCGCCGTCGACGCACTCCTCCATGCGCTTGCGCAACAGGCCGCTGCTATCTTTCGCGAGAAGCTGATCCCAACCGGAACCCCATAACACCTTTATCACGTTCCACCCGGCACCGTGAAACAGGCCCTCGAGCTCCTGCACGATCTTGCCATTACCGCGGACCGGGCCATCGAGTCGTTGTAAATTGCAATTGATGACGAAGATCAGATTGTCCAGTTGCTCGCGGCCGGCAAGCGAGATGGCGCCAAGCGACTCGGGCTCGTCGGTCTCGCCGTCGCCGAGGAACGCCCAGACCTTGCGCGGCCTGGTATCCGCGATGCCGCGGCCATGTAGATATTTGAGGAAGCGCGCCTGATAGATCGCCATCAACGGCCCGAGCCCCATCGACACGGTCGGGAATTGCCAGAAATCCGACATCAACCAAGGATGCGGATAGGACGACAGGCCTCTTCCTCCGGTCTCCTGACGGAAATTCTGCATTTGCTCTTCACTCAGCCGGCCTTCCAGGAAGGCGCGGGCGTAAATGCCCGGTGCGGAGTGGCCCTGGATGTAAATGAGATCACCGCCGTGGTTTTCGGTGGGCGCATGCCAGAAGTGGCCGAAGCCAATATCATAGAGCGTCGCGGCCGACTGAAAGCTGGCAATGTGACCGCCCAGCTCGGAGGATTTCTTGTTGGCGCGCAGAATGATGGCGACTGCATTCCAGCGAATGACCGAGCGAATACGATGCTCGATCGCGCGATCCCAGTTGGCGTGCTCGCTATGCGCCACCGAAAGGGTATTGACGTACGGGGTGTTGAGCGCAAACGGGGCGCCGAGACCAGAGCGCTGCGCCTCGTCGGTAAGCTGATCGATCAGATAGGTGGCGCGCTCAGGGCCTTCGTGCTGCAGAACGGCATGGAGTGAATCAAGCCATTCCTGCGTTTCGAGAGGATCGATATCGACCGATTTTGCCATGGTTCCTCCCAAAAGTTCATTCGATGTATCAGTCGGGGATTGCGGCGAAAGCTTTTGCCTCGGCTCGCACCGGCGCGCTCGCTTTGCGACGTGGACCACGGCGTCGGCCCTCGCTCATGCAAAGCACGGCTGCAGTCAGCATCGTGAGCGACATCCGGACCGACATAGCCTTCCCGTACCTTCTCCGTCTACCCGGATCACCTGGTAACCTGCGATGCGCCGCACTGAATTTATGTGCGGTCGGGCAACCTGGCCGCGACGTTACCCTTCGAGGTTGGCACCCTTGGTTTCCGGCGTGCGGAGGATTGCGAAAATGGCCGCGACCGCGTAGCACATCACCAACAATCCGATATAAAGATACGCATCCTTGGTGCCATAAACACGCAGGATCTGCCCGGCGATGATCGGTATGAGCCCGCCGCCGTAGACCTGCGCGATCTGATAAGCAGCGCTCGCGCCCGAGGCGCGATAGCGGGTAGGAAAATTCTCCGTATAGAATGTCGGGATCGCCCCGTAGCCAAAGCCGAACACAAAACCGAAGCCGATGACCTCGGCGATCGTCGCCAACAGGAAGTTGCCGGTATTGACCAACGCGAAGTACGGCAGTGCGAAAATCAAAAAGACGATTGCCGCAGTCAACAGAATGGTACGACGGTTGATGTAGTCAGCGAGGAACGCGCCGATAATCATGAACACCAGCATGAAGGCCGCCGCGATGAGCCCAATCGCTTCCGGCTGGTCGTCGGCGAACCCGACCGCTTTCATATATCCGGTACCGAATACGAAATAGAGAAAAAACGCACTGCCGAACATCGCGTTTACCAGCGATGTGCGCAGGATCGTCAGCGGCATTTCCCGCCAAACCTGGGCGGCCGGATATTTGAGGATCTGCGACTTCTGCTGTTCGAATACAAAGCTGTCCATTGTGCGCGTGCGAATGATCAAACCGACGATCGCCACCAGAAAACCGATGACGAAAAAAATGCGCCATCCCCAGGCGGCAAACTCTTCCGGAGTCATCAACGATTTTACAAATATCACTGATCCGAAACCGAGCAACAGCCCAATCGGGATCGCGAAGCCGACCCAGGCACCCCAGAAGGCCCGCCACTTCGACCGCGCTGCCTGCTCGACCACCCAGGTCGAGGCGGTGCCGAATTCGGCACCAAAACTGATCCCCTGACACAGCCGGAACACGATCAAGAGGATTGGTGCAGCAACGCCGATGCTGTCATAGGTCGGTGTCAGTCCGATCAGCAGCGTTGCAACGCCCATCAGTACCAGCGCATAGACCATGGCGTCCTTGCGGCCACGCCGGTCGGCGATCTGGCCGAACAGAAAGGCGCCGACCGGGCGGATAATGATGCCGAGGCCGTAGACGCCGATCGCCGCGGCGACTGCGGCAAGGCCAGGCAGCTTGAAGAAAATGTCGCCCCAGACGGTTGCTGCGATTACGCCGGTGACGAGAAAGTCGTATTGCTCGATCACCGAGCCGATGATGCTCGCCAGTGCGACTTTATAGATCTGCTGTGTGGTCGGAGCCGCGGCCGCGTCGAGCATTTTTCCCCACCCTTTAGGGTCATCCCTCTTTACGTCATTTATTACACGACGAACGCACACTGTTCCTGGGGCGTGCGGGTGTCCATGTTTCGCCCGCGATTGAGGTGGTCGTCGATCTCCGCGGCGGCGCCAATCATCCGGCCGTAAAGGAACACATTGAACGCGGCGGTCTCCAGATCCTTCTCAGTGAGTGCACCAGACCTGTAATCCTTCCACAAGACCGCGAGTAGCAATGCGGCAATCACCGCGTCGACATTGACGCAGAAAACATATCGCGAGGCGCCGGTGTCATAGAGCGCCTGGACGAGCTCGCGATAGAAGGCGTGGAACACGTTGTAGTCGCCGCGCTTGTCCATAAAGCCGGCGATGAAGCGCTCGCGCGGATCATAGTTGACTGGTTTGCCCCTAAAGATCGGATGATGAACGCCTGGCAGCGCCCGCGGTCCGTCGAAGCCTGATTCCTTCGACTGCGTTTTCTCCTCCCTATAGGCCTCGGCAAATTTCAGGGCCATCGCCTTGAGGTCGAGGCCATGGGTCGAATCGGTGGGATTCGTCAGGCCGGTATTTCTGAATTGCTCCAGCAGGAAGGCCATGCCCTCAAAGCCGTTGCCGCCGTGGCTGTAGCCGGTGTGAGTCAGGAAGCCGACCATAGCCTTGTTGATCTGGACGCGTCCCGGGGTCTGTGGACCATCGGCAGCGACGGCGCCTTTGGGGCCCTGCGCGCTGATCGAACCCGGACCGTTCGAGATCAGCAGCCCGATTAAGATCTGCAGCGGTCGCGCCTCAGCCTCGGTCGGGCGCTTTCCGGTAAGCGCCAGAAACAGGAAATCCGCCATCGTCCAGCGACCAAAGCGCTCGTCTCGCGGTATACCCCACAGGCTGCCGTGCTCGTGGTGCTTGCCAGGGATCGAGGCACCTATCATGACTCCGTAGAGCCGCAGGTACCACGGCACGGTTTCCGCGGTGAGGCGCGAGATGCGTTTGCGCTTCAGCGGGCCCCAAGCGATCGTGGTGGCGATCGCCGCAAGGACTGCGTCGCGCGACAGTCGCGTGTCGAGCGATTGCAGGAATTTCAGAAACACGGACTTGCCACCCCGCTCTCGGACCGCTTTCAGCATGGCCTCGGGGCGCGGGTCATCTGCCTCATCGGGTCGCGCCGAAAACAGTACGCGCGCCTGGTCGTCGACGTTGATTGTGCTGAAATCGAAGTTCTCATCATGGGCATCGGTAAGCCCGGAATGAGCGAAAAGATCGATGAGCTTGCGCGAGCAGGCCAAGGCACGCTCCACGCGCTTCGGACCGATGATTGCGGCCGCTGCGGCCATCACTGTGTTCGGTGAGTTGCCGGCTTCGCGGGCTGCGTCTGCGGCGGCGAGCGCCGCGTCACCGACGAGGTTGATTTCGGCGGCAATCGCGATGTCGAGCATCGCCCGGTGTTCTTCCGACACGATTTCATGGACGAGCGGCAGGGCGAAATTTGCCTCGAGCGGTAACAGCGCAAGATCGAGCACCTGATGGCCGTGCACGCTGGTAACTTGCGTCTTCCCATCCATCACGGTAGCGCCGGATTTGTCCTTCATGCCCTGACGGGGAATGACGGCGCCGATCTGGTCGCCGAGAGCTTCGATTTGACTGTCGTAAGGCGGTACGGCCCTGGTGGTCGGCAGGACAAGCTCCGACGGCAGGTCCAGTTGCTGATCGTTTGCGATCCAGGGTTTGAGCGCGAGACTCCCGCGCGGAGCGAAGTCGGTGCCGACGCCGTTTTTCTGCATCACGGCGGTCAGGGCCGGCGGGATATGCGCAATGTTTGTCACCACCGCACCTTTGGCGGAATAAATCGGCCGCTCCGGCGTGAAAATGCCATCGACACCGAAGGCCTCCATAAACCAGTGCTCCTTGTCCTCGGCCCTGTCGCCGGATCCGGCCATCGCTCCGGCATGGCCCACCGCGCGGGTAAGTTTGGATTTCCAGCGGCCAACCACGCAGGCCACCGTGGGTTTGCCGAGGTCAAGATTGTGCTCGTAATAGCCGCCCGGTTCAGCATAAAGCACTGCGGATTTGCTGCGTCGGTCGCGCTGCAGCGCATAGGCAAAATCGCGCGCCGCGTAGTGGATATAGACATCTTTGCCAGACGAAATCAGGGTCGTGGTTCCCCACCCTTCGGTCGCCAGATACTGGGCGATCGTGGTGGTGAAGCCGCCGGAATTGGAGAAGATCGCCACCGAGCCCCTGAGCAGCACCTCTTCGGGGTTGTCGCCACCGAGCGCTCCGCCGATACGGACGCGATTCCAGGAGTCGGCGACGCCCAGGCAATTGGCCCCGAAGATATCGATGCCGTTGGCTTGACCCAAAGCCCTGATTTCGCGCGCGTCATGGACCGCAATCTTTTCCGTGATCATCACGATCTTTTCCAGACCGGGATTGACCCGCACGAGCTCGGCCACGCCGTCGCGAACGCCGGAAGGCGGCAGATAGACCACTCCGGTGTTGAAAGAAAAGCCGGCATCGAGGCCTTCGCGCACATTATTGAAGACCGGAATATCGCCGATGGGGGTGGGAAGAATCTGGCCGCGTCGCCCCGGAGAGGTGCCAAATACGACATTGCCGCCTGAAAATGCGTGACTGACCGGCGTCACCTGCCGCGACTCGCCGCCGAGGATATTGAGGACGCAAACTCGGTCGTCGCGCGTGGCTACCTTATCGAGCGTGGCAACTCCCAGGAAATAAGGAAAGTCTTCAATGCCGCGTTTGAACATAATATACTCCCACGCGTGCGGGCGGCCTATGCAACGTTCTTCAGTCCGAGGTGTGCCGCGATTTGCGCGCGGCCGCCTGCCTTCATCCACTCGTCTACTTTCTTGGCGTAATTGACGACCTCAGAGATGGCGCTGTCGAAGCCGAAGAAGCGGTACGGCAGATTGAGCGAGTCGCAGGTGTCGGCGAGCGCGCTCATGCCGCGCACGAGGTTGGGGCCGCCTCGGCCCACCACGACATAGAGCGGGGTCGGCCCATTGGCACTGAAATGCTCACGTAAGGCGTCACCGATGGCGCGAAAGGTTTCATAGATATCGGTGTTGTTCGATTTGCCGCCGATGATGAACAGGACATTGGTCTGGGCAAGCCAGTGTTTGTAGCAGATGCGCGCAACCGACTTCATTTTTTCGTACGGTGGATTGCCACCGAAATCGGAAGAGATGATAGCGGCTTCGCCAAGCACCTCGGTGACCAGTGAATTGGCGCCGCCGCCGAAGGTCGGCGCCAGGATCGTGCCCTTGTCGTTGATAACGAAAACGTCGGATTGACCCTGATGGGTGCGTAACTGATTGACCTCTTGCTCGAACTCCGAGGTATCGGCCGCGAAGATATGGTTGGGCAGACCAAGACGCTGCCAGCGCGGATCGTCGCGATCGAAGCCACATTTGAAATCACAGGCCACCGGTGTCAGGCGCCCGTCCGGTCCGGGCCGCATGCGGATCGGATTTAGTTCGAGGGTCGTCATGCCGTAGTGATGGACCAACTCCCATAGCTTGGGCAGGTGCTGGACTAGCGGCGAAATGATCTCCTTCGGCGCGCCGATGTCTGACAGTGCGTTGGCGACCACGAAGGCCTTGAGTCCGGTCAGTGCCTCGAACGGCACCTGGGCGACGTCGCTCTTGTCGAGCTCCTCGATGTCCATGCCGCCGTGATGCGTCAGCGTCATGGTCGGCGCCCGGAACTCCGTCGAGTCGGTGATGGCGAAATAAACTTCGTGCTCGGCTGGGACGCCGCCCTCGAAGGTGACGCCATTCGCCTTGGCGAAGGTGTTGCCGTGACGATGCTCGACGAAGTAGAGCCGCTCCTTTTCCTTCAGGGCGGTCTTGAGATCGGTTGCTTTGCCTATCAGGCCGGACTTGCCCTTTTTGCCGACGCCGCCGCGAAACAGTGGCTTGATGAAGATGAGCTTGTGCCGATCGATCAGGCCCTGGATTTCGTCCTCGCTGGCGCCCGGGCCCAAAACCTCCGCGGCTGGAAACTCGACATAGTCGAGCAGCCGCGCGCCATATAACATTCCGGTAATTTGCATCGCTGCCTCCCCGCAGGGCCACGTTTATGTGCGCTCAAATCGCGCTTGTGCCGGCCGCCACAGGCATCGGGGAAAGGGCGGTCGGTAGGCCCCAGGACTCTCCAGATTAGACCCCGTCCTATCGAGTGGGCAAGAGAATCTTAAAGTCGCATCGCCGGCCCGAACCGCCTGGTGCCTGGCACTTGTTCCGACAGGTAGCGACGGGTTACTGATCTATATCTCAATTGTCCAAACTGGAGCTTGGCCGCAGGCGTTAGCGCACGAACAACAAGTCAGTGGGCAAGGGCGTGGCTGCTAAGCCGCGTGGCATTTTTTCGATTCAATGACCAGGATATCCTGCACAACCATGTGGTCTGTCCCGGAATCTGGTGCACCGTCGCGTGAACCGCGTACCCCCTATGAGGTGGGTAAATCCGCCTCGCGAGCGCAGGAAGGCTGCCGCGTCCAATCGCTTGGCAAATCCCAAACTGGTCATTGGCCAAGTAGGCGCCAACTCCGGGCCCTCGCGAAAACGCATGAAACTCCACACCGCCCGGAGCCGGCACAGATGTTACATACTTACGGACTGCCGGGTGCTTGCTGTCGGCGTTCACCAAGCGCCCGTGTTGCCATGTGTAGCGCGTCTTCATAGAGCTTGAGTTGCTGTTGCAGCGAGTTCTGCATTACCGCAAGTTCTCCTGGTGACTTATCTTTCAAATAAGCGAAGCGGGGCATCGTCAACGTATCATCGTCTGACGTTACGTCGCGGTCCGTAGTCTCGAGTCTTCGCTCAATATAAGTCAGAGCCAGACGACAGCGGTCGACGCCTTTCCTCCCGTGATCCACATAGTGCGCAAGCTCTTCAGTCGACATCGACTGAGCGCCTTCAACGTTGCCTTGCAGGAAGCGCAAGAGTTGCTCGCGATCAACGTCACCGACGATATCGGTGCACAAGTCGACGCACTCATCGCAAATATACACGTGCGGTCCGGCGATCAGCTTGCGGACATCATGCTGGCTTTTGCGGCAGAACGAGCAATAGAGGATCTTTTGCGGCGCCGGTGCCGGAGCCCCGATGCGCGGCTCAGCCGCCTCGAGCTTGGCGGACAGAACATTCCAGTTCTCATAGCCGAACGCCTTCGCGATCAACTCAAGGCATTCGCTGTGGGTTGTGTCAACGGCCTTGGCCTTTAGGGCATGACGGAGCGAATGCGCCATGGCCTTCGCATCGCGGAAATCGCGCATGAGAGCACCTCTTCATCGACGAACGGAAAAAATCGGGGCCTGCCTTGCCGACCCGTTCGCCAATGGCGAGGGCACAATAATGAAGTGATACGTTCACCAACCCCGAAGGGCGCAGGCGGCGGGTGTATCGACCCTGCCAAAATTCTGACGCACGGCCGCGCGTTCTGTCAACCCGAAATCCCAGCGTAGCGAAGCCAGCCTGCGGACGCGGAAAGGGTAGCCCGCGTGGCCCGTGTTTGGACCCTACATGGATTTGAGACGCGGCTGACAGCGAATTCCAGACCCCGTCCGTCATTCGCGCCGTACAGTCATGCGCTGGCTGACGAGTACGGTCGCGACGACACCGGCCGCGTAGGCGAGGGTACTCAACTCAATTGGCTCACTGTTGATGAATGCCGCAAGGACAACGATCACGAACGGCTGCAACAGCATCAGCTGGCCGACGCGCGCGACACCGCTCATCGCCATGGCCGCGTTGAATACAAAAAAGGCCAGGAACTGACTGACCAATCCGACATACGCGAGACCGGACCAAGCCTTCGCTGGTACACTTGTAATGTCGTGCGGCCAAAGAACAAAAGCCGTCACGGCCGAAAATGGCAGAAACGTCGCGACCTGCCAGGATACCACCTCCCAGCCGGGTATCATCATGCTCAGCCGCCCAGATAGTGCATAGCCGAAGGCACCGGCCACCACGGTGACAAACAGCAAAAGGTCGCCGATTGCGAAGGCTCGCGCTTCGGAGCGGCTCAGCACGAAGGCGACCACGATTGTCGTGCCCACGAGGCTGACGACCCAAAAGCCGGGACTGGGTCGCTCGCGCGCGACGATAGCGGCCGCAGCGGCAGTCGCGAGCGGAACAATCCCAAGGACGACACCACCGTGGGCAGCCGGGACGCTGACCATCGCTACGGCCATCAGCGCAGGAAAGCCAACAATGGTGCACAGTCCGCCGAGGGCTATTTCGTGCCACAGCGGCCTCGGTGGTATCCGTCGGCGCAGGATAAGAAGGAGGCTAAGGCCGGTTACACCGGCGATGGTCGCGCGAGCCGCTGTCAAAAACAACGGATTGATCGTTGCGACGCTAAGTCGTGTCGCGGGCAGCGTGCCGCCGAACAGGAAGACACCCGCAATTCCCAGCGCGAGGCCAATTTTGTTGTGGCGGTCGGTCATATCCGGGCGGGGTCAGCCCACACCGAGGAGGTGACTTTTGCCATTATCGCGCGGCCGGAGATCCCGGCGACATTGTCGCCTCGGCCGGCCTTCGCTTTGACGTCCGCATTTGCTCGAATCGCTGGCTCAGGTCGGGCATGACTGCAGCCAAGCCAATCATGGTGCCTGACTTATTTGTCGGGGGCACAACGGTAAACTCGACCGAGATCGTCGCGCCGCTTCGGTGAAGGGCAGGAACCGAACGGACGTCGCCGTCGCCGTAACGGCTTCGCCCAGTCGCGACTCTGGCTCGACACCATCCCAATGACGCTGTCGCAGTCTTTCAGGAATGATCAGATCGAGGGAGCGGCCGACCGCGTCGTCACGATGGTGGTCGAAAATGCGCTGCGCGCCAGGATTCCAGAAGCAAATGATGCCATCGCGGTCCACTGCGATGATCGCGTCGGAGCGCGCTGCGAGCAGCGACTGCGCAATGGCATTGGGAATGTTCACGACCTCGGGTCCGACATATGCATCCATCCCCGCGTGCCGCCAGCAACAAAAACTGGCCTGCGTCCTTGCCTACAGCGTTATCAGCAAACCTCGCAGCATGTAAATACACGAAGGGGTGGGCCGGACTTGGCAAGGTGACGCTGACGCCTGCCTGCCAGGGCCGCAACCCCGTAACCGCCAACCCACCGGGGCGTGGCATATTTTTCTTTGTTCGCTAGATCCGATTCCAGATTGAAGGCAGCGCCGACCCCAGCAGCGCGGCGCCCGAAGCAGTCAGGAGCGTAAGTACGATCTTGCGGAAGGTCGCTTCGCTGATACCGATGTAGAGGCGAGTGCCGAATAATGTGGGAATCAGCATAGCGGGTGCGACGACGCCGAACATCGGCAGCATATCGCGCGTGACTGTTCCGGTCGCGACATAGGCAGCCATCGTGAAGGCCAAGGTTGCCAGATTGAAATTCTGGACGATGCTGCGTTGCGTGTCCTTTTCCATTCCGCGCAGGTTGCACCACAAGGTGGGGATGGCGCCACTAAATCCACCGAGCCCGCCACAAACTCCGCCGATAAGGCCAATTGTCCCGTCAGCAAAACGGCCGCCGTACGAAATCCGGGGCAAGTGGCGAGCAAACAGCATAAACGGACACCATATGATCAATAACGTGCCGAGGGTGCCTTTAAACAAAACCACATCGAGCAGGGGTAGAAGACCAATCCCGATTGGAATACCAACCAATCCACCGACCAGAAACGGCAGCAGAAGTCTGAGGTCCAACCCCCTTCTTACGGAGATGGCAGCGATGATCTGTCCACTCAGTCCCCCAAATACAGCCAGCACAGCAGCGAGTTTGGGCTCCACCGTCCATGCCCAGAAGGACATTGCGACAAGACTGAAGGCAAAGCCTGACAAACCTTGGACGAATCCCGCCACGACGGCGCCTAGAGCGACAGCATAGACAGGACCGATCATCGAGAAACCTGCTCCGGTTGAAGGGATGGTGGATTATCGGTTCAGAACCGAGCTTTGCACCAGCCCAAGGTCGATTGCGTACACTTATGAGCCACACTGTATCGGGCATGAGCAACTAACCACGCCGATTGGCGAGTACCGGACATAGGCGTTCAAGCGAAGCGAAAGCTGGCGTCAAAGCCGAGTTGGCGTTGCGCCTTTTCTGTCGACAGGTAACCGTTGGGTTCGGCGATATTGTAGATGCCGCGACGCGCCTTCTCGATTGCCAGCAGGGCTGCTGAGGCTGCTGCATCCACATGAATTGCCGGCGCCGGTGCAGCCGCATCGGTTCCGGTACCGGGTCCATAAAGATGGCCGTATCGAAGGACGATCCCATCGACTGGCGGCGAGGAGACTGTCAGCAGCTCCAGGGCGGCGACGCCGGCGACCGTAATGGATCGCGCGCCACTAGCGTTAAGATCCAGTGGATCAGTCTCGGAGTGCGGTTCTGTCCCGGGCGCGTAAACCCAAGCAATGCTTTGGGCAACAACTCGGTGCACGCCCGAGGCGAGGGCCGTGGTGATCAGATTGCGGGTTCCCTCCTGGCGGATCCGGGCGTTTTTCTGCGTTGCGTCGGCCATCTTGCTGGGATCGAGGCCCGGTGGCAGATCAGTCAGCTGATGGACCACAATATCCGGACGAGCCGCGGAAACCGCCCCTGATAAGGCTTCCAAGTCGAAGACATCGACGACCGCTGGTTCGGCGCCCGCGGCGCGTAACGCATCTGCTTTGGTGGCCGAGCGGGTCATACCGGTCACCTGGTGCCCTGAGTTGATCAGCAAGGGCACCAGCCGCTTGCCGATCGCGCCGGTTGCGCCGGCCAAGAATATCCTCATGACGACTGCTCCTTGCTAAGGCTGCTGCCACAAAGCCTCATTTGACCATGAGTGCTCGGCCATCGCGAGCGCCGGCCTGATGGCGTCATCGAAAAGTAGGTCGGTCATGGCGGACGCATCCGTATTCGTTCGTAAGCATCTTTCGTAAGCATCTAATGTGACTGCCGTGTTCTGCTCGAAGGTCACTGATGGGAAGTCAGTGTCTGGTGCGCTTGGGATCTGGCTCGTTCGCCAGGTAGGCTCGGCAAATCCGTCGCTAGATCGATAGTTCAAGCGTCTCGGTCAGGCCGCGACGGCCCGCCGGGGTTAAGACGAGCGCCCGACTGCCGCGCACCCGTTCGATCCATTTGAGTTCGAAGCACCGGACGGCCAAAGCCGCGCCAACGGCGCCTCCGATATGCAGTCGCCGCTCGGTCCAATCCACACACGGGCGGCAGAAGACGCGACGTTTTGCACGAGCGCCAGAAAGATCTACGCCAAGTTTGGATAGGAACGCCGTCCCGGACGGCGTCACTTCCCCGGCCTCGTCGCTGAGTATAACGAAATCGCGCTCGATCAAACGCTCGGCAAGTGCAACACCCAATTTTCCGGCGATGTGGTCGTAGCAAGTGCGGGCCTGCCGCAGTGTTTCGTCCAGCTTCGACTTTGGCTGAAAGCGTGGCGGACCGGTCAGCGCGACACTCATGATGCTTTCAAGCATTTGCGCGACATGAGGGCCGGCCAGACGATAGTAGCGATGACGGCCCTGCTTCATGACGATGAGGAGCCGCGCGCCAAGCAACTTGCCAAGATGCCCGCTCGTGGTTGGCGGCGATACGCTCGCGGCGAATGCGAGTTCCGTTGCCGTGAGCGCGCGCCCGTCGAGCAGCGCGCAGAGAATGTTGGCGCGTGCCGGATCTCCGACCAATGCGGCGACCTCGGCAATTTGCGGTGCATTAGACATACGTCGAATATGGCCATGACAGCCGACCGGTGCCAGCCGCCAATACTTCGTTCCCGACCAAAGCAAGTTTTATGGACATCAACCGCATCGGACCCAATGTTGTCATGCAACCAGGGAGTTGGTTGTGAGCAACAATGCAACAGTTTCCGGTGAGCGAGCATTCTACGGCTGGTTCGTGGTCGCGGCCGCCTTCGCCGTTACTTTCATTGGCTTTGGCTGCGCCTACACGTTCAGCGCCTTCGCAGCTTCCCTGCAGGACGAGTTCGGGGCCTCCCGTGGCTCGGTGTCCTTGGTGTTTTCGCTGGCCGGCTTTCTGTACTTTGGCCTTGGAGTGGTTAGCGGCCCGCTCGCCGACCGATGGGGCTCTCGGCGACTTGCGGTCGTCGGCATGATCTTGACTGGCTTAGGCCTGGCGGCCGCCGGCACGGCTCGCAGCCTCACCGAAGTCTATGCAGCCTATGGGCTCGGCGTGGGCCTCGGTGTGGGGTGCTCGTACGTTCCAGCGGTGGGCGCGGTGCAGCGGTGGTTCATCAGACGCCGCGGCTTTGCCTCGGGCCTTGCGGTGAGCGGCATCGGTGTCGGAACTCTGGTTATGCCGCCGCTCGCGTCACTCATGATTGAAACACTTGGTTGGCGCGACGCCTACCTGATCCTGGGGGGCTTCGCCGCCGTCGTGGGTGCCGGAATGGCCTTCATGATTGAAAACGATCCGCGTGACCGCGGGCAAGCTCCTGACGGAGATCTCATGCAACTGGGCGGACGACTCGTGCAGCTGCCCGCAGCCTCCGTGCGCGACACAATAAAATCAGGTCGTTTCGTGAGTCTCTACAGCGCCTGCCTGATCTGCTCATTCGGCGCGTTTGTTCCGTTTGTTCACCTCGTTCCGTACGCGCTGGATCACGGCGTGCCTCAGGCATCGGCCGCCCTGCTGTTGGGCGTAATCGGCCTCGGTAGCACCGCCGGGCGCTTCGTTCTCGGGCATCTCGCCGACATGATCGGTCGCCAAACTTCGCTTCTGGCGATGTTTGTCGGCATGGCGCTCGCGCTCGCCATCTGGGCGCTCTCCGACGGTCCTTGGGTCCTGGTGGCCTTTGCCTTTGTCTATGGCGTGTTCTACGGCGGGTGGGTGGCCGTTCTTCCAGCCGTCGTCATGGACAATTTCGGTGGGCGGAACATCAATGCCATCATCGGGATTCTCTACAGCAGTGTTGCGATCGGCACACTGATTGGTCCCGGCGCGGCGGGATTCGCGTTCGATGTCTGGCACAGCTATATGCCGTCGATCATTGCCAGCGTGTGTACCAGCCTCATCGCTGCTGGGATCATCGCGGTCGCACCCAAGACGCCGACGCCTCTGGGATGAGCGCTGATAGCTCCACGGAGGTTGGGTGTAGGCGCATTCACGACAAAATATTTGTCACCATGTCCGCCGGTAAATCCCGCGTGCTGGCGTCTGCATGCATTCGACGCGAGGGACACCAGATCGGGTCGAACCTCGACGGGGTCTTATCGAAATGGTGCCGCCTATTTGTACCGGTCACGCTCAGGCGTAAGCTTCGCTGACTTTCGTGCCGATGTAGCAATCTGTTACCATTTGGACCAGTGGCCTCAGCGAGGGCAAGACGATGCTCGAGGCAGCGCCTGATGCGGCGAAAGCCCAGTTCCGACCGATTGTCATGACGTCGTTTGCGTTCATCCTTGGCGTAGTGCCGCTCGTGCGAGCGCCAGAGAATCGATTGGCATCAGCGCGTTGAGTGGCATGCTCGCCTCGACCGGTCTGGCGGTCCCGGGCCTTGATTGTTCGTCATCGTGCAGTGCTTGGAGGAGTGGCGGCGCTCGTCCAAACGGCGCGAGTCTGGCAAGACCGTCACGCGGACGAGCTGAAGAGGCGGCGCCCGACCCATCGCAATCCCTCGTCGCGCTGTGCTCGAGGCCGAATATGCGTCCGGCCTGGAACCAGCGAATGATTGAGGTCAGTGCCGCAGCAGCGCCAGAAGGAGTGCCAGCGCAAGCAGCGCCGATACGCCCTGCCAAAATTGAACCGGCGCGCGCTCATAAAGGGTCAGCGGTTGGCGGAGCCCCGATGGAGGACGCTCGGGCCCGGCCTCCATCTCGACCGCGAATTCAGTCATGTCGCGAAAGCGTCTGGCGGGATCGGTCGCGATGGCTTTCCCGAGGGCGGCCTGGAGCCAGGCCGGGAGGTCGGGGCGCAGGCTGGAAATTGTTTTTGGTCGGTCCCGGCGCGCCGGACTGATGGCGTCGAGATTGCCGTAAGGGAACTCGCCCGTGAAGGCGCGAAACATCGTGACGCCAAGCGCGTAGATATCGGTGGCCTCGTTGCCGGGCTCGCCGGCCAGCATTTCGGGTGCCATGTAGGCGAGCGTGCCCGGAATGTCCTCCGGTGGGAAATCCTCCAAGCCGGGTATGCGGACGACCCCAAGATCGATGAGCTTCAGCGATCCATTGCCCTCGAGGATCACGTTGTCCGGTTTGATGTCGCGGTGGATGATGCCGGCGCGGTGGAGGGCGGCTGCGCCGCGGGCCAATTTGATGGTGATATTACGCCCCTCCTCGAGACCCAACGCCGGCCGACGCGACAGTCGCGTCTCTAAAAGTTCGCCCTGATAGAGCGGCATAACCGTATAGAGAGAGGTCTGTCGGCCGGGTGGCAGTTCAATGATCTGGCCGACCCAGGGACTGTTGACGCGCGCGCCGACCCATGCCTCCCGGACGAATGCCGCTCGATAGGTCGCCACGGCAGCCACCTGAGGTTTTGGGAATTTCAACGCGACCTCGCCCCCTTCGACCTCGTCCAGGGCACCAAACAGGCGGCTGTACCGGCCGTCGGACAACAGCACCTTGAGCACGAAGCCATCAACGGTCTCACCACCCACCGGCAGCGGGATCAGTGGCAGCTGCATGATGGTGGTACCAATGTCAGCCGAGTCGGCGGTCGGCAGCCCGACCACGTCGAGCACCAGTGCCGTACAGTTGTCTGTGCTGCCGGAGTCGAGGGCGGCGGCGACCAACGCGCGTGCGGTATCTTGAGAAGCGGACCGCTCGCGCAGAATATCGGCGATTGCCTCGTCTGGCAGGAACCCATGGATGCCGTCGCTGCACAGCAGGAAGCGGTCGTGCCACGTCACCGGCGCCGTCGCGTAATCGAGCCGGGCCTCCGTCTCAACACCGAGCGCACGATAGAGGATGCTCGAACGGCCAGGACCCCGCTCGCGTATATGGTCGGTGGTGAGACAGATCATTCGGTCGCCATGCAGCCGATAGGCGCGCGTGTCGCCGATATGCAGCACGTGGGCAACGCGCCCGCGCAACACGAGCGCCGTTAGAGTGCAACCCATTCCGGTCAGTTTGGGGTCCTGCCGACCCTGAGAATGGATCCAGCCGTTGAGCGCGTTGACGACCGTGGCGGCCGCGCGGCGCACCTCCATGGTTTCGGGCAGGTCGCAAAATCCATCCAGAAATCCGCGAACCGCAGTCTCGGCTGCGACTCGGCCGCCCTTGGCACTTCCAATTCCGTCGGCGATTGCCGCCACCACGTCGCGGCGCGGCTGCGGCAGCTCCAGACCGAAAACGGCGCCAGCGAAATCCTCGTTGTGTTTGCGCGGCCCGGTCTCGGAGACGAACCCGACGCTTGCCTCGACGCCGGAAATCCGCTCAGCCATCGCGCCGCTCCAATGCCTGCCGAAATGCGGCCCACCGCGATCGCGCGCTCACGCGCGGAGCAGGATTCTGGATCGCGGTCTCAATTCTCCAGCCTGCAGCTATCATGAAGGAAATAGCCGCCCGTACTGGACGCGACGATGACAGTGAGCTTCCCGGTCTTGCGGTCAAGCGTGTAATTTCCACCGTCCGTCTGGTCGTGCCACGAAATAGTAGCGTCGCTGATGCGCGCCGGGTTGGAGTCCACGGCGGCCCGATCATAATCAATCCGAATTTGCCAACTCGCGCCGCTCGCCGGATTGGTGCACGTGATGGCGCTTTCGCCACGCCGGACCTCGTCGCAGACCGCGCTGCCGGCCCCAAACA
>Ga0187783_10000986_pt1 | contig 20957 bp, 16 predicted proteins | sample 1015_SJ02_MP02_2_FD_132471 | JGI IMG/M metagenome (GOLD analysis project Ga0187783, IMG submission 132471) | Tropical peat soil microbial communities from peatlands in Department of Meta, Colombia - 1015_SJ02_MP02_20_MG | ecosystem: Environmental > Terrestrial > Soil > Wetlands > Peat | place...
CGGTGAGCAGGTCGGCGAGCTGCGCGGCGTGGCCGGCAACGTCAAGCGCGGCCGGGTCCGTGGCCGCCGAGGCATCCAGCGAGGCGCCAGGCGCGGCCGGGTCCGAGGCGGCCAGCGAGGCATCCAGCGAGGCGCCAGGCGCGGCCGGGCCGGGGTCCGCGATGAGCGAGCGGCGGACGATCTGGCCGTCCTCAATTGTCACGGTCCCTTCGGTCCCTGTGATCTCCAGGCGCTGCGGGAAGCCGGGAAAGGCCGCGGTGCTCGACAAGATCGTACCGACCGCGCCCGAGGCGAACGTGACGATCACCAGCGCGGTGTCCTCCACCTGGACCTGGTGTGCCTGCGTGGAGCACACCGCCGTGACCTCGGCGGGCGGGCCCATGCACCAGCGGAGCAGGTCCACGTAGTGGATGCCCTGGTTCATCAGCGACCCGCCGTCCATCGCCCACGTGCCGCGCCAGGCGGCGCTGTCGTAGTAGCCCTGCGTGCGGTACCACTTCGTGCTGGCCTCGCCGAGCACGAGCCGGCCCAGGGCGCCGTCGTCGAGCAGGCGTTTCAGCTCGACCAGCCCCGGGTCGAAACGGTGCTGGGAGATCACGGTCAGCGCCACCCCGGCGGCGCGGGCCGCGTCGATGAGCCGGTCCGCGGCCTCCAGGCTGACGTCGATCGGCTTCTCCACGGCCAGGTGCTTGCCCGCCTTCGCCGCCTCGGCTCCGATCTGCGCGTGCAGGCCGCTCGGCACGCAGACGCATACCACCTCGACGTCGCGCCGGGCCAGCAGCGCGCCGAGATCGGGCTCGGCCGGGCAACCGTGCGCGGCGGCGAAGCCCGCGGCCGCGTCGCCGTCCACGTCGGTGACCGCCACCAGCCGGGCGTCGGGAACCATGGTGATGGCGCGGGCGTGGATCGCGGCGATCACCCCGGTACCGATGATCCCGAAACCGCGCGTCACGGGCTGTCCTCCATCCACTCGGCCAGCACCCTGCGGTACTGGGGCAGCGCGATCTCGGGTTCGTCGATTTCCGGGTGCCAGCGTTTCTCCCACTCGACCGAGACCCAGTTCCGGTAGCCGCCGGCGGTGAGCAGCCCGAGCATCGGCCTGACCGGTACCTCGCCCTCGCCGAGCAGGACCAGCCGCCAGTCATCGCCGCGCAGCCGGCGAGCGTCCTTTACCTGCGCCAGCAGGATACGCCGGCCGAGATTGGCATAGACGTCGACGGGCTGCTCGCCCGCGCGGTAGGGGTGATGGCTGTCCCACACCGCGCCGACCCACTCCGGGTCGGCCCCTTCGGCGTCGGCCAGGGCCAGCAGCTCGGCCACGACTGAGGACGCGGAGAAGTCGTCATGGGTCTCGACTCCGATGGCCACGCCGAGCCGCCGGGCCAGCGGAACGCAGGAAACGAGCACCCGGGCCGCGGCCCGGAACTGCTCCTGGCGGGCCAAAGGGTCAGCAGCCAGCTCACCGCCGAACACGCGGACCAGCGGCGCCTCCCAGTCGCTGGCCAGCTCGAGGAAACGGCGCAGGCCGGGTCCGGGGTCGTCACCGGTCAGGCGGATGGAGCTGTCCACGGCCGCCACCGGGAAGCCAGCGAGGGTCCGCTTGACCCGGGCGCGTTCCGCGGCGGTCATCGACGGGTCGATGAGCTCACCGTCGATCAGCCGCAGCTCGATACCGTGGTAGCCCCAGCTGCGGCCCATCCGGACGGCCGCGGCCAGGGTGGCGTCAGGGAACGCGAGCGTACTGAAAGCGATGCGCGGCGGCGGAGCCGCGTCGACGGTGGTGTCCATGGGCCCTCGTGGCCATCAGACCCGGTGCGACTCGTGGGGTTCAGACAACGGGCTAACCCTCTTGGCTCCCTTGATGCTAGCTGGGCTACTGTGATGGTGGGGTGAGGCCCGTTCCTGACCGGATGAGACGGCCAGGAACGGGCCCGCTTGCGTCACGAACGCGGGGAGCTTACGTCCGCGGTAGCAGGTGCAGGATGACCACTTCGTCGGTCCCGGTGCTGCCGCCGTTGTTCGACCCCGAGGGCTGGCCGCTCTCGTAGGGGTTCGACTGGGTCGGCCAGCCGGTGTAGTTCTGCGAGTTGTACTCGAACCAGTCCGATGCGGTGGTGGTCGGGATGACCGGCAGGTTGTCGGCTACGTAGGTCTCCAGCGGGACCAGCGCCTGGGTCTGTTCGGCCGTCGTCTGCGCCGCGGCCAGCGCGGCCAGGTCGGTGTCGAGTGCCGGGTCGTTCAGTCGTTCGAAGTCACCGGTTGCGGCCGAGCCGGTGGCCAGCGAGCTGTCCAGCCAGCCGTCGTACAGGTTGAAGGGGGTGAGGCCGCCGTTCGACCAGTGCGAGGTGAGCTGGAAGTCACCGTCGGCGACGTCGGCGTCCCAGGTGGTGACGGCCAGGCCGTCGAACGTGGCGTCGATGCCTGCTGCCCGCAGCTCGCCGGCGACGATGGCGTCGTCCTCGGCGTAGTCCGTGTAGGCGGCCGGGTCGACGATGGTCAGCGCGACGGTCTGCCCGTTCTTCTGGAAGAAGCCGTTGCTCCCCTTCGTGTAACCGGCCTTGGTCAGGATCTGCTCGGCCGCGGCCGCGCTGCCGGTGGCCGAGACCGTCATGCTGGCGATCGGCCCGGACCATGCGTTGTACGTGGGCAGTGTGAGGCCGGTCGCGTTGAGCACCGGGTCCTCCAGACCCGCCTCGCCCTCGGTGGCGATAAGGGTTCGGTTGATCGCTGCGCTGATCGCCTGCCGGACGGCTAGCTGGTTGGTCGGCCACTTGTTCAGGTTCGGTATCAGGCTGTTGGTGCCGCCTGGTGCCTCCCAGTAACCGTGGTAGGCCGGGTTGGTGTCGACGAAGTCCTTTTGCAGGCCGGGAATGAAGTTCCCGGTCCAGTCGATCTGCCCGGCGAACAGGGCGCTCAGCGCGCCGGTGTTGGAGGTGTAGACCGGGAAGTAGACGCTCGGGACATGGACGCTTGAGGCCTGCCAGTAGCTGGGGTTCTTCTTCAGCGTGAAGCCCTGCGGCGTGAAGCTGCTCAGTTCGAACGGTCCGGTGCCGACCGGATTCGGGTCGGTGTAGGTCGCCGGGTTGCCGGCCTTGCTCCAGATCGCCTCCGGCACGATCGCGGTGCCGGCGATGTTCTGCAGGTTGGCGTACTGAGAGGTCGGGAACGTGAGCGTGACCGTGTTGCCGGACGTGCTCACGCTGGACATGGTCAGGCCGTCGAGGTTGATCGCCGCGTTGCTCTTGAGCAAGTTGAAGGTATAGGCGACATCGGCGGGCGTGAACGCAGTGCCGTTGTTCCACTTCACGCCCTGGCGGATCGTGAAGGTAATCGCCTTGCCGCCATCGGACCACGCATAGGCCGTGGCCAGCCACGGGTAATACGTCGGCGGCGAGGCCACGTCGAACTGGATCAGCGGCTCGTAGATGAGCCCGTCGGCGCCCATGCCGTAGGCGGCCTGGGTGGGGGCGAACGGGTTGAAGGCCTGGGTGATGGAGGTCTCCGGTGAGCTCTCCATGACCAGGGTCTTTCCGACGGCAGCTGAGCTGCTCGAGCTCGGTGCCGAGCTGGAACTTGGGCTAGAGCTAGAGCACGCGGCGAGCCCGACCGCGAGCAGTGCGGCGGTCGCAACCGCCAACCAGCGTCTATCGCTGAGCGATCTCCTCATAAGTGTCGTCCTTCTCTCGTATTTGTTCGGTTGTTGCTACCTGGGCTTCGCGTCTCCACCTCCATGTGACTCGGAGACCAGCTCCGGTGCGGCGAGGTCCAGGCGCCAGCAGGCGGCGCCTCGCGTAGCGGAGATCTGCATCAGGGCCGGATCCTCCCGGCGACAGCGGTCGTCGGCGAACGGGCACCTGGGACTGAACGGGCAGCCTTGCGTCGTGCCGCCGTCCAGGCTTTTGGGTCTGCTTGATGCCGGGGCGGCCCCCTGCCGCCGCCGGCCGCCGCGGAGCGAGCTACCCAGGTTGTCCGGGTCGGGCGCGGAGGCGACGAGCAGCTGCGTGTACGGATGCGCCGGGCGCTGAGTGACCTCCTCGGCCGGACCTCGCTCCACGATCTCCCCGGCGTACATGACCAATATCTCGTCCGCGAAGTAGCGGGCGGACGCGATGTCATGGGTGATGTAGAGCATGGCCAGGCTGAAGCGCCGGCGCAGGTCGTCGAGCAGGCTCAGCATCTCCAGCCGGATCGACACGTCCAGCATGGACACCGGCTCGTCGGCGAGCAGCACGCTTGGGCGGGCGGCCAGGGCCCGGGCGAAAGACACTCGCTGGCGCTGGCCGCCGGACAGCTCGTGCGGGTACTTGGCCAGGAACTGCTTGGCGGGCGTTAGCCTGACCTGCTCCATCAGGCTGACCACCTCCTGGTCCACGTTCGCTGCCTTGCCCTGGTGGAGCTTGACCGGCCGCTCGAGGTGATAGCGCACCGTGTGCACCGGGTTGAGCGAGGCGAACGGATCCTGGAACACGAGCTGGACCTCGCTCTTGTACTCGCGGAAGGCCCTGCGGCTTGACACCTCGACCGGCTTGCCGTCCAGCCTTATCGCGCCGGCGGTGAGCCGTTCCTGCCCGGCCAGCAGCCTGGCCGCGGTTGACTTGCCCGATCCGCTCTCGCCGACGAGCGCGACAACGGCGCCCCGGTACAGGCTGAAGGACACATCCCGCACCGCGTGCAGGGTGCGGCCGCGGCCGATCTTGAAGTCCTTGCTGACCGAGATCGCCTCCATGGCAAGCGGCCCGCGGTCTGCGGCTGCTGAGGTCAGCGTCTGCTCGCTCATATTCCCGTCTCCCCGGCTGCTCCCGGTTCTGCGGCGGCCGGCGCCGGCCGGGCGGGGGTCTGCGGCAGTACGAACGGGCAGGCCGTCAGGTGTTCCGGGTCCGGTGAGGTGGCGACCGGCAGGAGCGTCATGTCCACCTCCTCGCAGGCCGCCGTGCCGTACCCGCAGCGCGGCAGGAACGGGCAGCCCGGGGGCGGGTTATGCAGGTCAGGCGGTGAGCCAGGGATACCGGCCAGCTCACGGCGCGGCCCGCGCAGCGACGGGAAGGAGGTCAGCAGGCCCTTGGTGTACGGATGGGAAGCCTCGTGGAGGATCTCGTCCGCCGTGCCTATCTCCAGGATCCGGCCCGCGTACATCACGGCGATCCGGTCGGCCAGCTCCAGCAGCAGCGAGAGGTCGTGCGTGATGAACAGGATGGAGAAACCGAGCCGCTCCTTCAGCTCCACGATCTGGGCCAGGATGTCGCGCTGCACCACCACGTCGAGCGCGGTGGTCGGCTCGTCCATGATGACGATCTCGGGCTCGGTGGCCAGCGCCATGGCGATCATCACCCGCTGGCGCATGCCGCCGGACAGCTCATGGGGATAGCTACGCAGCCGTGACCGCGGGATGCCGACCAGATCAAGCAGCGACGCTGCCCGCTCCCTTGCCTCGTCCCTGGGCAGCTTCAGGTGAGCGTGGATGACGTCGAGCAGCTGGTCACGTACGCTCAGCACGGGGTTCAGCGCGTTCATGGCGCTCTGGAAGACGATGGCGATCTCGCGCCAGCGCAGCCGCCGCAGTTCGTCCGGCTGCATCTTCAGTACCTCGGCCGCGTGGTTCACCCGGCGGCCGTAGTAGGTGACGCTGCCGTTCGTGATGAGCGCGGGTGCGCGCAGGAGACGGCATGCGCCATAGGCCAGCGTCGACTTGCCCGAGCCGCTCTCGCCGGCCAGGCCCACCACCTCGCCGGCCGCGAGGCCGAGGTTGACCCCGTCCACGGCCCGGACGTCGCCTCCGGGCGTCCGGTAGACCACCGACAGGTCACGGATGTCGAGCAGCGCGCCGGGGTCCGGGCCATCGGCGCGAGCCAGGGCCGGGCTGGCCGCCCGGTGAGTTGCCCGGTCAAGCGCTCGGCCCTCGGCCCGGTCAAGCGCTCGGCCCTCGGCCCGGTCAACCGCTCGGCCCTCGGCCCAGCCGGCCGTCGGGTCGGCGCTCATCGGCCCTCACCCGCTCCGGCCTCGTCGAGCAGCGAGCTGCGGGAGAACGAGTGGAGGAACCGAGCCAGCCTGCCGTGGCGGGCGACTTCGGTCAGTACGGGGGTCGGATCGGTGGGCGGGAGCCAGTGCCCGGCGATCCTGCTGGCGTTGCTCGCGTCGCGCAGGCGGGGGTTGCCGAGTTCGTCGATCCCCGTGTTGAGCAGGACCAGGCCGGCGCCGATGAGCGCCACGGCCAGGCCCGGCGGCACGAACCACCACCACGCCCCGAGCTGCAGCGCCTGCTGGCTCTCGGCCCAGTAGAGCATGGTGCCCAGGCTCCAGCTCGACAGGTTCGCGACGCCGATGAAGGCCAGGGCAACCGAAGCCCCGATCGCGTAAAGCACCGTGTTGACGAAGCTGGCCGCGATCAGGCTCACCTGATTCGGGACGATCTCGAAGGCGATGATGCGCCAGGTGCGCTCCCCGGTCTCCCGCGACGCCGCCACGAAGTCGCGATTGCGGATGGCCAACGTCTGGGCCCGGATCACCCGGGCCCCCCACGGCCAGCCCAGCCCGCTCAGCACGATGATGGTCGGCGTCTCTCCCCTGAGCGACGGATAGCCGAGCAGGACGATGAGCAGCGGAAGCGCCGGGATGACCAGGAACACGTTGGTGAGCAGCGACAACAGCTCGTCCCAGAAGCCGCCGAGGAAGGCGGCGGACACGCCGACGATCACCGCCAGCGTCGTGGCCACCGCGCCCACGATGAACGCGAGCTCCAGCGTGAGCCGGATCCCCACCAGGAGCTGGGACAGCACGTCCTGGCCGCTCTGGGTGGTGCCGAGCAGGTGCGCCGCGCTCGGTGCGTTCAGCGAGGCGTTGGGGTTGGGATTCGTGTACGAGGGGTCGTAGGGCGTGACCAGCGGCCCGATGATGGCGGCCAGCACGAAGAAGCCGAGCAGCATCGCGCCCGCCTTGGCCTTGGCCGGCATCCGGCGCCAGCGTCCGGGCTCGGGGGCCGCCTGCCTGACCGCCGTCGGGTCGAGGGCTATCGTCGTTGCGGCGGTCATCTCGTTGCCTCCTGGGCCCGCGCGCGTGGATCAACGAACACGATGATCACGTCCACGATCAGGTTGGCGAGCAGGACGGCGAAGGTGATCACCAGGAAGATCGCCTGCATCAGCGGGTAGTCCTCCGAGCTGACCGCGTTGAGCAGCAGCAGGCCGATGCCCGGGTAGGAGAAGACGATCTCCATGATCAGCGCGCCCGACACCACGAAGCCGAGGGCGAGGCCGAACCCCTGCAGCTGCGGCAGCAGCGCGTTGCGTGCGGCGTAGGTGAAGATGACCCGGCGGCTGGGCAGGCCCTTGGCCTGAGCGGCGACCACGTAGTCCTCGCCGATGGTGGTGATCATGACGTTGCGCATCTGCAACATCCATCCGGCGATCGAGGTGAGCACGATGGTGAGGGCCGGCAGCAGCGAGTGGTAGACAGCACTGCTGATGAACGCCCAGTGCCATCCCGGTATCAGGCCTCCCGAGTAGCCCTGGCCGATCGGGAAGATGTGCGCCTTGCTGGCGAGCAGCTCAAGCAGGATCAGCGCGAAGAAGAAGTAGGGGATTGCCTGCAGGAACATGAGCCCGGGCAGCACCCGGTCAAGCGCGCCTCCGTACCGCCAGCCGGCCACGATGCCGAGCACGGTGCCGGCCAGGAAGGCGATGACGGTCGCCGTTCCGACCAGGGTCAGCGTCCACGGGATGGTCTCGCCCAGCAGGGTCGAGACCTTGGCCGGGTACTCGGCCACGTCGGTGCCGAAGTTGAAGCGGGACACGTCGGCTAGGTACGACCCGTATTGATGCCAGATCGAGCCCGGGTGGCCCACCCCGAGCAGCGCCTCGAGCGCGCGGTACGCCGAGGGCTGCAGGTTGGGGAACTTGTCTAGGATGGCCTCGACCGCATTTCCCGGCATGAGGCGTGGGATGAAGAAGTTGACGGTCAGCGCCACCCAGGCCGCGACGGCGTAGAAGACGAGGCGGCGGACGATGAAGGGCATGGCGCCTCCTTAGGCCTTCGCGATGGTCAGGCCCGACCGCCGGGCACGCCGGTTCCCGGCGCCGGCGAGGGCGGCGGCGCGGTCGGCGTGCAGCGTCGGCACGGGCTGGCGGGTCACGGCCTCGCCGGGGCATCCGCAGCTGGAGCGCAGGACCAGTTCGGTCGGCAGCAGTTCCACGGTGGGTCTGAGGTCTGGCTCGGCGATCCGGTCGAGGAGGCGGGCGCAGGCCCGCTCGCCGAGCATTCGCATCGGCTGGTGCACCGTGGTCAGCGACGGGTCGTAGAGGCTGCTGAGGACGACGTCGTCGAAACCGACCACGGCGACGTCCTCGGGGACGCGCGCGCCGGCCGCGGCAAAGGCCCGGAGCACCCCGACTGCCATCTGGTCATTGGCGCACACGACCGCGTCCGGCAGCGCCGAACGGTACCTGGCCAGCAGGTTCTCCCCGGCGAGCTCGCCGCTGCGCACGCTCAAGATGCCATGGACGGAGCCGACGAGCTGGCACTGCGGATGGCTGCGCAGCACGTGCTGGAGGGCGAGCCGCCGTTCGCCCGCGTCGGGGGAGTTCGGCGGCCCGTCGACGTGAAAGAGGCGTCGCTTGCCGTGGTCGGCGATGAGGTGAGTGATGATCGCGGCCGAGCCGGAGAAGTTGTCGGCCGCCACCACGTCGGCCGACTGCTCGCCGGGAATGCCGGCGATGACCACGACGGGAACCCGCGCGGCCAGCCGCTCGATGATGCTGGAGGCCACGAAACCCTCACCGATCAAGATCCCGTCGACCTTGCCGGATAGGGCATCCAGCCGGGATATGTCGGGCCGCTCGCCCTGCATGAACGTGATGAGCAGTGACCAATTACGGTGGCGGATGCACGCCTCGACCCCGCGCAATATCTCGTCGTAGTACAGCAGGCCCACGTTCTCGATGTCGATGTGGTCCATCTCGCGCTCGACGCAGACCAGGCCGATCACGTCCTTACGGCGGCGTGACAGGCTCTGGGCGGCGCCGTCGGGGACGTAGCCGAGTTCCTCGATGGCCCGCTTGACCCGCTCTCGGGTCGATTCCCGGACCCGGTCCTGGCCGTGTACCACGCGGGAGACGGTGGCGGTGGACACGCCAGCCAGTCGCGCGACGTCGTAAAGGGTAACCACTTTGGCCTGATCAACGACATTCCTGCATCACTTTCATAAACGTTATGTAAACGTTTACACCGGAAATCTAAGCGCTTACACTAACCGTCAGCATAGGGACCGTCAAGGTCCGTAGCCACGTATAAGGAGAGGTCGATGACCGGTTCCAACGGCGCTCTTGAGTTCCCCGAAGGATTCATCTGGGGATCAGCCACGGCTGCCTACCAGATTGAGGGTGCGCCGGACGCCGATGGCAAGGGCCGTTCGGTATGGGACACCTTCAGCCATGCACCGGGCAACGTACGCGGCGGGGACACCGGCGACGTCGCGTGCGACTCTTACCACCGGTACGGCGAGGATGTCGCGCTGATGGCCTCGCTCGGCCTGAAGGCATACCGGTTCTCGATCTCCTGGCCGCGGGTGCAGCCCGGTGGCCGCGGCGCGCCCAACCCCAAGGGCCTGGACCACTACCGCGCGCTGCTTGACGAACTCGGCGAGCACGGCATCGCGGCCACGGTCACGCTGTACCACTGGGACCTCCCCCAGGAACTCCAGGACGAAGGCGGCTGGGCGGCCCGCGACACCGCCTTGCGGTTCGCCGATTACGCCGCGGTCTGCGCCCGGGCGCTCGGCGACCGCGTGACGCGCTGGATCACGCTGAACGAGCCGCAGGTGGTGGCCAACAACGGCTACCGCTTCGGCAGCCACGCCCCCGGGCTGCGGGACGCCGGCGCGGCGGCGGCGGCCACTCATCACCTCCTGCTCGGCCACGGGCTGGCCAGCGAGGCGCTGCGCGACCTGGGCACCGCCGAGGTCGGCATCACCCTGGACCTGCATCCGGTCCGGGTGCTCGGCAACGGCCGGCCTAGGGACCTCGAGACCGCCCGGCTGATCACCGACGCGATGGTGAACGGCATCTACCTCGATCCGGTGCTGCACGGCCGGTACCCGCAGCACGCGCCGGCTGGCATGCTGCCGCCGCAGGCGCTGGTCGTCGACGGTGACATGGAGACCATCAGCCAGCGGCTGGACTTCCTCGGCGTCAACTACTACTCGCCGATCTTCCTGCGCGCGGGCGACCCGGACGACCTGCGGCGGAACGAGGAGCATGCGTACAGCGGGACGCCGGGCGTGGTCGGCTACCGGCCCGGCGAGCTGGAGCGGACGAACATGGGCTGGCTGGTTGACCCCGACGGGCTGTACCAGCTTCTGCTTGAGGTGTCCAACCGGGCTCCGGGCCTGCCGCTGTACATCACAGAGAACGGCCGCGCGGCCGAGGACTACGTCAACCCGCAGGGCCAGGTCGACGACATCGAGCGGGTCCGGTACCTGCACACGCACCTGGAAGCCGCCGCGCGCGCGATCAAGGACGGGGTCAGCCTGGCCGGCTACTTCGTCTGGTCGCTGCTCGACAACTTCGAGTGGGCGTGGGGTTACCAGAAGCGGTTCGGGATCGTCTTCGTGGACTTCGGGACCCAGCGCCGCATCCCCAAGTCCAGCGCGCGCTTCTACGCCGATGTGGCGCGGGCCAATGCCGTGCCGCCGCTGCCCGCACCTGAACCCGCTGTAACCCGCTGATGCCGTCAGGCCTGGACGACATTGCCAGCAGCGGGCGCCTACGCTGGTCATGTCTCAATAACTGAGATCAACCGAGACGGCTTCAAAGGCTTCTGCCCGGTGATGGAGTCGGCGTGGGGTGCGTGTCCCCGCTCCACGCCACCACTGGACGGTTCCAGGCGATGACCACGGGTCGGTAAATTCTGGGCGCCGACGACCCCGGGTGGTCCGCCCCGCCGGGCAGCGAACGGGACACGTCATGTCACCGGCGACTTACCGCACCCTTTTGCGCGCTCCCGGCGCCGCTGCCTTCTTCCTGACCGCTGCCGTCGGCCGCGTCGGGATTGCGATGACCAGCCTGGGTATCGTCTGGCTGGTGCACACCCGCACCGGCTCCTATGCCACGGCCGGGCTTGTGACCGGCGGGTTCGCCGTGGCCGAGGCAGTGGCCGGCCCGCAACTGGCCCGGCTGATCGACCGCTTCGGCCAGACCCGGGTGCTGCCGCCCGCGCTGGCGTTCCACGCCGCGGCGGTGGCCACGCTGCTGGCCCTGGTTGCCGTCGGCACCCCGGACTGGCTGATGACGGCGGGCGGGGTACTGGTCGGCTCCACCATCCCCCAGCTTGGCGCGCTGTCTGCGGCCCGCTGGGCGGCGCTGCTGGCCGACGAGCGAGCCGCGGCGCTGCCCACCGCGTTCGCGCTGGAATCGCTGAGCAACGGGCTGGCCTATCTGGCCGGTCCGGCCCTGGTCAGCATCCTCGGGGCGACCGGGCGCCCGGCGCTTGGCACGGCGCTAGCAGGAGCGTTGGTGGTGGCCGGCGGATTGTGCTTTGCCGCGCAGCGCCGCAGCGCGCCGCCGCCGGCGTCCGGTGCTGCCGTGCACCACCGCGCTGGGCGCTCGCTGCTACGGCCCGGATTTGCGGTCCTGGTCGGCGTGAACCTGGCCATCGGCGGGTTCTTCGGCGCCACGCAGATCTCGGTGACCGCTTTCGCGGTCGAGCACGGCGTGGCGGGCGCGGCCGCCGCGCTGTTCATGGTATCCAGCTGCGCCAGCCTGCTGGCGGGCTGGCTCTACGGGCTGCGCCGGCGGCGCACAGCCCCGCGGGTGCAGCTGGCGGTGGCCGCGGCCGGGCTGGCGGCTGGCTGCCTGCCGCTGCTTGTGGCCAGCTCGCCGGTTGAGCTGGGATGCGGCGTCGCGCTGACCGGGCTGGCGATCCCCCCGCTGTTGGTGCTCTGCTCCGTGCTGGCCGAATTGGCGGTCTACCGGGCCGTGCTGACCCAGGCGTTTGTGTGGCTGAACTCGGCCAGCGCGGCTGGTTCGGCCGCAGCGGCGGCGGTGACTGGCTGGACGGTGGAAGCCTTCGGTGCGCACGGCGGTTTCGCGGTGGCCGCGACGGCCGCCGGCGTAATGGCGGTCCTGGCCATGGCCGGGCTGCGAGCGCTGCCCTGACGACCTCCTCACCGAACTGCTCAAGCGCTACCGGGCGCAGCGGCGGTTGGGCGACTCCAGCCCGCTCGCGCTGCCCGATGCTGGTCGATGGGCCGTCGTGGCCTGCCGGGCGGCGGCGGGGTCGTCATTGGCCGCGCGCTCCGTCGATGCGCTCGCGGAGGAGGTCGGCGTGGCCGTTGTGGCGGGCGTACTCGCCGATCATGTGCAGGTAGATCCAGCGCAGGCTGGTGTCCGTGCCGGGCAGGGCCTCGTCGAGCGAGTGTCCCTGTATGGCCGCGCGGACCAGTTCGACCTCGTGCTGGTAGGTGGAGAGGTCCAGTTCGGCAGACCGGGCGTTCGCGTCCTCGAAGTCGGCGTCGGGCTCGCCGGCGGTGCAGTAGGGCGGGTCGGCGCGCTGCCGGGCGAAGCCGCGCCGGAACCAGCCGCGCTCCACCTCGGTCATGTGCCGGATCAGGCCGAGCAGGGACAGGGCCGACGGCTCGGCGCTGCGCCGGGCGAGCTGCTCGGCGGTCAGCCCGGCGCATTTGTGCAGCAGCGTCAGCCGGCAGAAGTCAAGGAACCAGTCAAGCAGCGCCCGCTCGCCTGCGGTCCATGGGCCGGGCTCGCGCGTGACGTCTGGCGCGGTCCACGTCATCGGCAAAGAATAGCGGCGGCGACTGCGGCTACCGTCTTCTCTATGCACCCGGAATCCGCACGGCTCACGTTCCGTGAAATGAGGCCCGATGACCTCGACGACATGGCGCTCCTGCTCGGCGACCCCGAGGTCATGACGTACTACCCGCGGCCGAAGTCCCGGGACGAGGCGGCCTACTGGATCGACTGGAACCGCGGCCTGTACCGCGCGCACGGTTACGGGCTGTGGCTGGTGAGCACGGCCGACGGCGGCTTCGTCGGCGACTGCGGCCTCACCCCTCAGGTGGTGGACGGCGTGACCGAGCTCGAGGTTGGTTACCACGTGCTGCCCGCACTGCAGGGCCGGGGGTACGCCACCGAGGCGGCGGCCGCCTCGCGGGACTTCGCCCGCACGGTGCTCGGCGCGACCCGGCTGATCGCGATCATCCACCCGGACAACCGGCCCTCGCAGCGGGTCGCGGAGAAGATCGGGCTGCGCCCTGAGAAGCGCGCCACGGTCCACGGCGGCCGCGAGGCGATCATCTACGCCGCCGCGATCGACCAGCCGTAGGGATGGTTCCCGCGGCCGGCCGCCCCGACCCGGAGCGGATTGACTCCTACCTGATCTGCGCCACCCCGAGGACAGGCAGCTCGCTGCTGTGCGGGCTGATGGATTCCACGGGAGTCGCCGGCCATCCCGAGTCCTACTTCCGCCGGCCCGACGAGCAGCAGTGGGCGACCCGCTGGGGCATCGTCAGCCCGTCGGACGGCACTTTCAGCTACGCCGACTACGTCCGGGCGGCGATCGGGGCCGGCCGCACGGCCAACGGCGTTTTCGCGGCGAGGATCATGTGGGGAACGCTGGACGAGGTCGTGGCCAGGCTCGCGTGCGTCTATCCAGACCTGGCCGGGTCGGCCGTCGCCTTGCTGGACAGGGCATTCGGCCGGACGCGTTACGTGTACCTGCGGCGCGGCGACGTGGTGGCCCAGGCCGTGTCCCTGCTCCGGGCCGAGCAGACCGATGTCTGGTTCGAAACGGCACAGGATCACCAGCAGCCACACCAGGAACCTCGCTACGACTTCGACCTGATCGGTGAGCGGGTCCGCCTGATCAATGAGCACAACGCGGCGTGGCGGGAATGGTTCGCGTCCGCGGGCATACGGCCGCACGTAGTGCGGTACGAGGAGCTTGATGCCGCGCCGGTCCGCGTTGCCCGCGGCGTGGTCGGCTTCCTCGGGCTCGACCTTCCCGCCGGCCGGGAGATCGCCGTCCGGCACAGGCGCCTTGCCGACGGGCTCAACGCCCAGTGGATCGAGAGCTACCGCCGGGATGCGATGCGATACTCGGCACCATGAGTGGAAGAGGCCAAGAAGGCCGAGACCCGCGCCGCTCGCATCGCCGCGACCGTCCAGTCCCTGCGGGAGGGCAAGCGCGCCCGCTGACGCCTCAGGAAGTGGGCCGTCAAGCTGGGGGAGCGGCCGCGGCCTTCGGCCCCTTGGCGTCGGACCAGCTGCGGACGATCGTGGTGTCGGAGATGAACCGGACCCCGGAATCCGGCGCCCAGCGGCCGGCCGCCTCGTGCAGGCAGTCCTCGACAAGGCGGGAGACCGTCTGGCCATGCTCGCCAGGGCAGTGGACCAGCAGTTCGTCATGCAGGCACAGCACGATTCGCGCGCCCAGGTGCGCGCACCGGGCCCGGACCGTCACCGCCCACATCTTGAACAACTCCGCCGCCGCGCCCTGGATCATCGCGTTGCGCGCGTACCGGCCGTAGGCCGCGGCGCGGCTTGGGCTACGGGGACCGCTCGCTTCGGTCGCGCTCAGCACGATCAGGCGGCCTCCGTAGGTGCGCTGGTCTTTCCCGGCCCGCCCGGCCCGGTCGGCCTCCTCCAGGTAGGCCATCGCGACCTGGTAGGCCGCGTTGAGGCGGCGCAGCGCCTGGGCCCCGTGGCCGGTGGTCTGCCCGTACATCGCGCCGAGCACCGCTACCTTGGCCGTCGGCCGGTCCAGGCCGAGCTGCGCGGCGACCGGGGCGTACAGGTCGTCGGCCCGCGTGGCCTGGACCAGGGCCTGGTCCCCTGATACCGCGGCCAGCACGCGCGGCTCGATCTGGCCCAGGTCGGCGCGGACGAACACGTGCCCGTCGTCGGCGATCACCGCCCGGCGCATCGCGGCCGGCATGTTGTGCAGGCCCGCCGACGCGGTCATCCGGCCCGCGGCGCCGTCCGACCCGGTCCAGGCGCCGCGCAGCCGCCCGTCGGCCCCGAGGTTCTCATCCAGCCACGCGTATCCGTAGGTGGTCGCGATCCGCTCCGCCTTCCGCCACTCGAGCAGGGCGGTGACCAGCGGATGGGCGTCGCGCACCTCCCGCAGCCGCCACGCCCGCGTGTCAGGGACGTCGACGCCGATCCGGGCCAGCAGCGACCGGACCTGCACCGGGCTCCGCAGGTCGGTCGTGACCCCGGCGGGCGCGTGCCGCAGCACCTGCGCGTCCCTGGCGGCCCGCGCGGCGACCGCCTCGGCGTCGCTGCGCGGCCGGGGGCCGATGAAACCGGCCAGTACCTGCTCGGCGGCCGCGCGGTCCATCGGCAGGCCGTCCGCGGTTAGTTCGGCGCACAGCAGCTCGGCGGCGGACTCGGAGCGAGCCGTGGGCAGCGCCATCGGCCGGCCGGGAAGCGCGGCGAGCGCCGCCTGCTGCGATTCGGCCAGGGTCCGGGCCGCCTCGGCCCACCGGGGCAGGCGATCGACGCGGTCCGCCCATCCGCCGCTCGCCCACTCCGGCCACAGGTGCCCGTCCGGGGCCACCGGATCGGCGTCGTCCCCGTCGTCCGGGCCTGACATCCCGAACAGGTCGAGCGGCCCGCCGGCCGGCACGGCCTCGGTGTCCAGCCCCCGGGCCCGGGCCCAGGCCCAGCCGGGATCGGCCCGCCACCCGCCGAACAGCAGCCGGTGCGCCGCCGTGATGTCCCAGCACGTGGCCAGGCGCACCCCGGCCGCGACCAGGTGCGACGCCGCCTGGCCCGACCACACCGCCCACCGCGGCCGCAGCGCCTGATCGGCGAGTCCAACGTCGGCGGCCAGGCCGACGTCCGGCGCGGCGGTGCCGGGCGGCACGGGCCACGCGCGGTCCGCCGTGGCCACGCCGAGCCCGAGCGCGGGGGAGATGACCAGCCCCACGAGGTCGCCGCGGGCCACTCCGGCCTGGCGCAGCGACGTCAGGAGATCCACGGGCCTAACCCTGCCATGGACCGCGCGGCCAGGCCGGGACCGGCACCAGGATCAGCGGCAAGTCACCTGACCGGCGGCGTGAACGACGGCCCGTTCAGCCAAAATAACGGTCAGGAGACGGGCAGTCGCAAGGAAATGCCCGGCCGCCGCCCATGGGCCGCGGCCGGGCACATGCCTCCCAAATTGTTAGCTGCCGACCGGCGTCAGGTGCAGCACGGTGATCTCGTTGAACGGGGTCGCGGGCTCGCCGGGCGCGTACGGGTTCGAAGGCGACGGCCAGCCGGTGAACTTGCTTGTGTTGTACTCGAACCAGGCCACCCCGTAGAACAGCGGGATGACCGGCAGCTGCGTCGCGACGATCTGCTCCATGCTGACGACGTCGCTGAGCTGCGTCGCGGGGTCGGTCGTGCCGGCGAACGACTTCAGGTCGGCCTCGGCCGTGGCGTTGTAGTACCGCTCGAAGTCACCGGTCGCGGTCTTGCCGATCGGGGCGGTGAGGTTGGTGTCAAGCCAGTTGTCGTAGAGGTAGTACGGTGTCGGGCCGCCGTTGCCCCAGTGCGCGATCGCCTGGAAGTTACCGGTGGCCAGGTCGGTGGTCCACTTCTGCACCGAGGTGCCGTTCACGGTCACGTCCATGCCGACCTGCTTCAGCTCCTGCGCCATGATCTGGTCGTCGGTGATGAAGTCGGTGTAGGCGGACGGGTCCTCGATAGAGAAGGCGAGCGGCTTGCCGTTCAGCTCGAAAACGCCGTTGCTGCCCATCTTCCAGCCCGCGGCCTCGAGGATCTGCTTGGCCTTCGCGGGGTCGTAGGTGGCGGTGTAGCTCGAGGTCGCCGACGTGACGTAGCCCTGGTCGAGCGGCAGCGTGATGCCGGTCAGCGAGCCCGCACCCTGCACCGGCGGCTGCTGGTAGTCCTCGCCGACGTCAGAGATGATCGTCCGGTTGACGCCGTAGGAGATTGCTTGCCGCACGGCCAGGTTGTTGAGGGGGAACGTGGTGAGGTTGGGGATCAGCGTCTCGGTCTGCAGCGGCGCGTCCCAGTAGTGGTTGGTGGTCGGGTCCTTGTTCACGAACGCCGTCGAGATGTTCTGCACGAAGTTTCCGGCCCAGTCCAGCGTCCCCTGCTCAAGCGCGAGGTTGGCGCTGGTGTTGGAGTCATAGGCCGGGAACTCCAGCCTGGCGACCTTCGGCTCGCCCTGCCAGTAGTTCGGGTTCCTGGTCAGGATCACGGCCTGCGGCGAGAACGAGGACAGCTCGTACGGGCCGGTGCCGACCGGATTGCTGTCGGGGTAGGTGGACGGGTTGCCCGCCTTGCTCCAGATGCCCTCGGGGATCATCGGAGTGTCGGCGATGTAGTACAGCAGCGTGTACACCGACGAGGTGAAGTTGACCACCAGCGTGGTCGCGTTCGGGGCCGACGCGCCGGCGATCGGAAGCCCGTTGGTATTGATGGCGGCGTTCGCGGCGATGAGGTTGAACTCCCACGCGGCCTCGCTGGCGTTGAAGGCTTCGCCGTTGGTGAACTTCACGCCGCTGCGCAGGGTGAACGTGATCGTCTTGCCGCCGTTGGACCAACTGTAGGCGGTCGCCAGCCAGGGGTAGGTCACGCCCGGCTTGAGCAGGTCGAACTGCATCAGCGGGTCGTAGATCATGTTGGTGGCGCCGAGGATGTTGTCGGCGGCCGTCGAGGAGAACGGATTGAAGTCCCGGGCCACGGGACCCGACGGGCTGCTCTCCATCACCAGCGTGGAGGTGGAGCTCGAGCTCGTCGAACTCGTCGAGCTCGTCGGGCTCGACGAGCTGCACGCGGCCAGCCCCAGCGCGCCAACGGCGCACAACGTGGCGGCGAGCGTCGTCTTTTTTCTCATGATCGCTCCGCGTGTTAGGCCGGCACGTTGCCGGCGGGGGAAGGACTACCTGTGGCGTCCTCGTAATCGGCGTGGCGAAGCCAGCAGGCCGCCACATGGCCCTCGCCCACTGATATGTCCGGTGGCTGTTGCTCGGAGCAGATCGGCATGGCGTGGGGGCATCGGGGGTGGAACCGGCAGCCCGAGGGCGGTGCGATCAGGCTCGGGGCCGACCCCCGGGCCTCGATCACCCGCGGGCCTGTCCGTTCCGGATCGGGCGCGGCGTCAAGCAGCAGCTGGGTATACGGGTGTGATGGATGGTCGGTCACTTCCAGGCTCGGCCCGGACTCGACGACGCGGCCGGCGTACATCACGGTCATGGTGTCGGCGAAGTACCTGGCGGATGCGATGTCGTGGGTGACGTAGAGGATCGCCAGGCCCTCGACATCGCGCAGCTCGCCGAGCAGGTTGAGGATGCCGAGCCGGATCGAGACGTCAAGCATGGACACCGGCTCGTCGGCCAGCAGCACGGTCGGACCCGCGGCCAGGGCCCGCGCGATGGCGACGCGCTGCCGCTGGCCGCCGGACAGCTCGTGCGGCCACTTGTCCGCGAACTGCGCGGGAGGATCCAGCTTGACCCGGGACAGCAGGGCCTTTACCGCCGCGCTCACCTCGGACCTGCCGTGCGCCCGATGGTGGATTCGCAGCGGCCGGGACAGGTGGTACCGGACGCTGTGGATCGGGTTCAGGGAGGCGAACGGGTCCTGGAACACGATCTGCACCTTGCGGCGGTACTGGTGCAGCCTCCGGCCCGACACCGGCTTGCCGTCAAGCAAGATGGTGCCCTTGGTCGGCTTGATCAGCTGGGCGAGCATCCGCGCCACCGTGGTCTTGCCTGAGCCGCTCTCGCCCACCACCGCGGTGACCCGGCCCGCCTCGAGCGTCAGGTCCACGTCCTCGGCGGCATGCACGACTCCGCGGAACCGCGTCCTGCCGCGCGCCGCCCGGGAGTGCACCCGGAAATGCTTGGTGAGCCCGCGTGCTTCAAGCACGGGCGCACCCGGCGGGCGGTCGCTGGCCGGCAGTGCGGACGTGCCCGTGCTCGTGCCGGTCATCACGCGCCTCCGGCCGACTCGGGCGCGGCGGGCACCGGCGCGCTGGCGACCAGGCGACGTGACCGGCCGTCAGGCTCGGGCGCGGCGAGCTGGTCGGGCAGGTCGCGCTCCTGGTGCAGCCAGCAGGCGACGAGGCGGTCCGCGTCGGTCGCGATCGCCGGAGGGGTGAGCTCAGGGACCTCTTCCGCGCAGCGTGGCAGCGCGTAGCGGCACCGAGGCTGGAAGGCGCAACCGTCCGGCGGCTTCCGCATGTCCGGCGGGGAGCCGGGGATGCCGGTCATGACCCTGCGGGCGCCGTGCAGCGAGGGGAACGAGTCAAGCAGTGCGGCACTGTACGGATGGCGCGGGGCGCGGAAGAGCAGCTGCGCGGGAGCCGACTCGACGATCCGCCCGGCATACATGATCGCGATGGTGTCGGCCAGCTCGAGCAGCAACGACAGGTCGTGGGTGATGAAAAGCACGGAGAAGCCGAGCCGGTCGCGCAGCTCGATCACCTTCTGCATGATCTGCCGCTGGGTGACGACGTCCAGCGCGGTGGTGGGCTCGTCCATGATCACGACCTGCGGATCGAGTGCCAGCGCCATCGCGATCATCACGCGCTGCTTCATCCCGCCGGACAGCTCGTGGGGAAAGCTGCGCAGCCGGTCCACGCTGATGCCGACGAGTTCGAGCAGTTCGGCCGCGCGCTTGCGGCGCTCGCCCTTGCTCGCATCGGGAAGATGGGCGGCGAGGGTGTCGGTGAGCTGGGCCTGCACGGTCAGCACCGGATTCAGCGAGTTCATCGCGGACTGGAAGACGATCGCCACATCGCGCCAGCGCAGGCTGCGCAGGGCCTCCGGGGAAGCGTCGAGGATGTCGACGGCGAGGTCCGGGCGTTCAGCGCGGGGCCGGAACAGCACGCTGCCGGCGGTGATGATCCCGGGCTGGCGGAGCAGCCGGGTCGCCCCGTAGGCGAGCGTCGATTTCCCGCTCCCGCTCTCGCCGGCCAGGCCGACCACCTCGCCGCGGCGCAGCGTCAGGTCCGTGTCGATCACGGCGTGCACGGCCTGGTTGCCGCGGCCGTAATCCACGCTGAGCCCGCGGATCTCGAAAACCGGCTCCCCGGCACCGGCCTGCCGTCCCGCCGGCGCGTTCACCTGGCCCTCCGCCGGGAGGTCACCGTGTCCGTCCCAACCGGGACGGGCACCGCCTTCGGGCGGTTCGGCCGTACCGGGGTGATGCCCTGCTGCCTGCTGGCGGCACGCAGGTCCCGGCGGCCTATCCCGGCCGCGCGCAGCCGCGGGTTGATGAACTCGTCGATGCCGAAGTTCAGCATCACAAGCGCGAGGAGAATAAGAGCCACGGCGACGCCGGGCGGCACGTACCACCACCATGCGCCGCTGGTTATGGCCTCGTTGTTCTCCGCGTAGTAGAGCATGGTTCCCCAGCTCCAGGTGTTGATGTCACCGAAGCCGAGGAAGACGAGCGCGACGTAGAACGAGATGGCGCCGACGACCGCGAACACGGCGTTCGTGGCGACGATGGCGACCTCGTTCGGCAGGATCTCGAACAGGATGATCCGCCAGTTCGACTCGCCGGCGGCCTTGGCGGCCTGCACGAAGTCCTGCTGCCGGAACGCCAGCGTCTGCGCCCGCAGCACGCGCGCGCCCCAGGCCCAGCCGACGACGCTGAGCACCAGCGCGATGACCCACGAGCTGGCGTGCGGCACGTAGCTGGTCAGCACGATCAGCAGCGGCAGCCCCGGGATCACCAGGAACATGTTGGAGAGCAGGGACAGCAGTTCGCCGCCGCTGCCCGCGAAGTAGCCGGCGCTGACGCCGATGATGATCGAGAGCGCGGTCGCGATGAGGCCCGCTACGAAGCCGATCTCGAGCGTGGACCGGGTCCCGACGAGAAGCTGCGACAGCACGTCCTGGCCGGTCTGCGTGGTGCCTAGCCAGTGCGCCGCCGACGGCGGCCCGAGCACCTGCGTGCCGATGGCCGACGGGTCATAGGGCGCGAGGGTCGGTC